>Ga0366802_1001_pt1 | contig 78669 bp, 65 predicted proteins | sample BONcelN113001F13_FD_207032 | JGI IMG/M metagenome (GOLD analysis project Ga0366802, IMG submission 207032) | Enriched cells from coal bed in the Powder River Basin, Montana, United States - BONCAT cells N11 rep3 HSBNCT.N11.300.1.F13 ...
CACCCGCCTGGCCCAGCCCCAACGCGGGGCCGGTGATGGCCAGCGGCGCCGGTGCGCTGGGTCTGATGCTGGGAGGTGCAGCGATATATGACGGCGAGCTGGAACAGCGTCCGCCGCTGGGCGCAGGACGTGCTGCAGCGGCCGGCGATATTGTCCGCGCATGGCGGCTGGTGGCGGCGACCGCAGTGCTGTGGGTTGCTGTCCTCATCAGCTGCGGGGCACTCGCATGGTTTTTTAGGTGAAATATACTGCGGCATGTAATTTTGAACTGGTGATGAATATCTGCGGGAAAGGTATGTTTTATCAACATACCCCGATAGTAATTAACAACGAGGTGGTGACCGATGCTTGAACACGGCGGCAATTTGCGCGATGCGGCGCTGCGCTTCGGCCGACCGGTGCCGGACTGGTTGGACTTGTCCACCGGCATCAATCCGCAACCGTACCCGGTGCCGGATCTGGCGCCGGATGCCTGGCACCGTCTGCCGGAAAACGACCCGGCGCTGGCGCTGGCCGCTTGCGCGTATTACAACGCGCCGTTGATGTTGCCTGTGGCCGGTACGCAGGCTGCGATCCAGGCTTTGCCGCGCTTGCGCTTGTTGTCGAATGGCCCATCGAAGGTAGTCGTGGCAGCACCGTCCTATGCCGAACATGCGCACCACTGGGCGCAGCACGGACATCAGATGCGCGCTGTGCCATACGCCGGACTGCGCACTGCAGTCGACAGTTGCGACGTAATGGTGGTGTGCAATCCGAACAATCCGACCGGTGCCACCGTTCCGCCGTATTGCTTGTTGAGCTGGTCCCAGAAACTGGCCGCGCGCGGCGGCTGGCTGGTTGTCGATGAAGCGTTCGGCGACATGACGCCGCACATCAGCGTAGCGCCGTGGAGCGACCGTCCCGGTCTGATCGTGCTGCGCTCGGTCGGCAAATTTTTCGGGCTGGCCGGGTTGCGGCTGGGCTTTGTCGCCGCGCAGCAGCAGATGCTGACGACGCTGGCCGACCAGCTCGGTCCGTGGGCAGTCAGCGGCCCGGCGCAACAGATCGGCCGCGCCGCATTGACCGATCGTACATGGCAGCATGCAATGCGCACTGAATTGCTGGTGGACGGCGCACGGCTGCACTGGCTGCTGGCCGACCATGACATTAAAGCGCACGGCAGCGCGCTGTATCAATGGTGGTCGTGGCCGCAGATGCAAGCGGTGGCCTTCTGGGAGCATATGGCGCAGCGCGGCATCTGGGTGCGTCTGTTCGAACATCAGGCATGCGGCATCAGACTCGGCCTGCCGCCGCACGAAGAGGGCTGGAAGCGTCTGGCGCAGGCATTGGACGATTGGCACACCCAGGATAAGCAATGAAGAACTACGAGCAATGAAGAACTATTTGTTATTGGCGCTGTGCCTGTGTGCAACGCAGGCGATGGCGGCGATTGCCGTGCAGGACGACGCCGGCCAGACGGTGACGCTGGCAAAACCGGCGCAGCGGGTGGTGACGCTGGCGCCGCACGTGACCGAACTGGTGTTCGCTGCCGGCGGCGGTGCGCGCATCGTCGGCACCGTCAGCTACAGCGATTTCCCAGCTGCTGCAAAAAGCATTCCGCAAGTCGGCGACAACCGCCAGATCGACATCGAACGCGTGATCGCGCTGAAGCCCGACCTGATCGTGGTCTGGCTGCACGGCAGCGCGGAGCGCCAGATCGAACCGCTGCGCGCACTCGGCATCCCGTTGTTTTACAGCGAACCGCGCCGACTCGACGACATTGCCGACAGTATTTTGCGTCTTGGCCGGCTGCTGGGCAGCGACCAGACCGCGCAGGCGGCAGCCGCCGAGTTGCGGCTGAAACTGGCAAAGCTCAAAACGCAGTATCAAAACCGGCCGCCGGTGCGCACCTTTTATCAGGTCTGGGACAAGCCGCTGTATACACTCAACGGCCAGCACATCGTCAGTGACGCGATGCGCGTGTGCGGCGGCGAGAACATCTTCGCCAACATGACGGTGGCCGCGCCGAATATCAGCATCGAAGCGGTGTTGCAGCAAGATCCGGAAGTCATCCTCAGCGGCGACCAGCGCAATCAGAGCAGCGGCGGCGTCAATCTGTGGAAGCCGTACACGACGATGACCGCAGTGCGCCGCGGCAACTTGTTTTCCTTGAACGGCGACCTGCTCAGCCGCTCCGGCCCGCGCATGATCGACGGCGCTGCCGCGCTATGCGAAAAGCTGGAACAAGCGCGCCAACACCGAAAGAACAAATAAGCATGAACTTTCCCTACCGAACATTGATGGTGCAGGGCACCACCTCCGACGCCGGCAAATCCACCGTGGTCGCCGCGCTGTGCCGGCTGCTGGCGCGCGCAGGGGTGCGGGTGGTGCCGTTCAAGCCGCAGAACATGGCCTTGAACAGCGCGGTCACATCCGACGGCGGCGAGATCGGCCGCGCGCAGGCGTTGCAGGCGCGCGCCGCCGGGCTGGAGCCGCACACCGACATGAACCCGGTGCTGCTGAAGCCGTCCAGCGACACCGGCGCGCAAGTCATCATCCACGGCCGGGTGCGGGCCGACATGAACGCGCGCGACTATCACCAATACAAGACCATCGCGATGGCGGCGGTGCTGGAGTCGCACCAGCGCCTGCTGGCCCAGTACGAAGTGGTGATGGTCGAAGGCGCCGGCAGCCCGGCCGAGATCAATCTGCGCGCGCGCGACATCGCCAACATGGGCTTTGCCGAAGCAGTCGATTGCCCGGTGATCCTGGTGGCCGATATCGACCGCGGCGGTGTGTTTGCGCATTTCGTCGGTACGCTGGCTTGCCTGTCCGACAGCGAACGGGCGCGCATCATCGGCTTCGTGATCAACCGTTTTCGCGGCGACATCAGCCTGCTGGAACCCGGACTGGACTGGCTCGAGCAGCAGACCGGCAAGCCGGTGCTGGCGGTGCTGCCTTACCTGCACGGACTGCATCTGGACGCCGAAGACGCGATTCAAATCGGCCAGAGCGGCAACGGAAAATTCCGCATTGCGGTGCCGGTGTTTCCGCGCATTTCCAACCACACCGATTTCGATGCGCTGCGCGCCCATCCCGACGTCGATCTGATCTTCGTCGGCCCCGGCCACGCGATCCCGGGCGCCGACCTGATCATCCTGCCCGGCAGCAAGAACACCCGCGCCGATCTCGACTGGCTGAAGGCGCAAGGCTGGCAGCACGCGATCACCAAACATTTGCGCTACGGCGGCAAGCTGATCGGCATCTGCGGCGGCTATCAGATGCTGGGCCGCAGCGTCGCCGATCCGGATGGCGTCGAAGGCGCACCCGGCGTCACGTCCGCGCTCGGCCTGCTCGACATCGACACCACGCTGACCAAAGACAAACGGTTAGAGCAGGTCAGCGGCCATTGCGCGTTCGCTGACGAAAACGCAGACGGCAATGCCGACGCCCGTGTCGCAGGCTACGAAATCCACATGGGCATCTCGCACGGAGCAGCGCTGGCGCGTCCGGTTTTTCTTCTTGCTGACGACGATCAAGAACGGCCGGAAGGCGCGCGTTCAGCCGACGACCAGATTCTCGGCAGCTACCTGCACGGCCTGTTCGACCACCCCGAAGCCTGCGCTGCGCTGCTGCGCTGGGCCGGACTGCAAACCGACAATACGGTCGATCTGGGACAGTTGCGCGAACACAGCCTGGATCGCATCGCCGATGCCAGCGCGCCCTTGCTGGCCGCGATATCAGGCTTTGGTAAATCATGATTTAGTGGAGTATCGTCAATAACATGCTGCTTTACGCATATTTTCATTGCCGATTTTAAAATACGGTATGGCGTATAGGTATAGATGGAACGTAAATAAGCGTGTCGCATCGCGCTGCATGCTGACGCCTTGCGTTGCGCGGATTGCGGCCCTGATCCCGTAACGCAGCTTGCAAGAACTGAACAGTAAACTATAGTTGAATGATAGATATCCAGGCGTGGATTTTTATTTTTCATGCCGCACTCATCATTCTCTCGATGGATTTGTCATGGCTGATTGTCCCTTCAGAATCTTGCTATATCGCTATTTTTTCTTTGGCTGGTTGTTCAAGGACGTCAACCAAGGCAATGTATTCGAGCGCTCAGTTGCATGGCGGCACAATCAGTATCAAGCCCGATGGCTGACTACTTACCTGCGGCGATGGCTTTTCATGAGTTGCATGTTGTATGGATTCGGCGCGGTATGCGAAATGCTCTTGCGGGCGCCCCTATTGTCTGCATTCTTTTTTGTCCCGATGGCGCTCAGCATGTCGATTAACGCAGTGATCGGCGCGCTGATACTCGGTTTCAAATCTTTGTCTGGTCCGCTTTAGCCGCGCCGTTTTTGCGCCGATGCAGTTTGGATGCCGGCAATATTTTCGACTTGCGGCAATTGCGCGAATACAGTTTGACTCGCCTCGCCGACGCCAGCGCGCCTTTGCTGGCCGCGATATGGCATCCTGGAAAATCATAATAAGTGCCAGTATCGTAAATAACCTATGTCTTTCCGCATGATTTAATGCGCATTGTGAAAATACACTCACGGGTATTGCTACAGTAGCGGGCGCCGCCAGAATGGTGCAACCGGGGTGTGCGGCAAGACATCGTTAGCCCTCCCCATATCGTTTTATCCTTCGTCGCATAAAAAATCCCGGTGACGGAGGCGTCATCGGGATTTTGCATCTATCCATTTTTTAGAGACCAGACGGTTGGCTCATAAGACCAGGCTCGGCTACCGCATGCCAAAGAACGCCGTCCCGTTTGCGCGCGCGGTATCTGTACCGGCAATAAGGAGTTGGCGTTTGCCATTTGCCAGCGGATATTCAATTGCGATGCCATTTGCCGACTGTCCGGCCAGACGGCATGAAATTGCGCCGAATGTCAGCGCTACATCAAAAACATTTTTGCCTGAGGCACGCGGATTGATGGTGCCGTTGAAAGCACAACCGCCCGAAGACCCGACAAGAGCGCCACTCGATGAAATGCTCACGGCTACTGTAGCGCCTTGAAGGTCGCTGAGGAGCCAGGCGCCGGATATATTGGCCGGATTTGCCGCCGTATCGTAGTTGTACGGGGAATTTTTCAGCGCGGTGCCGGTAAAGGTTACCGTAGAACTTCCCTGCGTCAGGGTGCCGTTAAAGCTTGTTTTGGGCACATATGCAGCACTCAGCGACCCAGATGTCACTGTGCCGTTAGCGAAAAAATCCTTCAAATCGGTAGAAGAAAAATTCCCGTTATTTGTTTTTCCATTGCCCTGGATAAAACCGGCAACGCCGAATCCGCCGCTAACGGCATTTCCGTACATTGTGTAAAACTGGTTATTTTCGAGGATAAGGGTGTTGTGTTCACGCCCGTTGGAAACAGTCCCTTCATAAACACCTTGTGCATCTGAAGCGGTTACTTTCGTAGCAGACGAACTGCCGCCTCCCCCACAGCCTGCCAGCAATATCGACAAAAAAGTGGCGCCAGCAGTAATTAATTTTTGCGTACTCATTGAATTTATCCCTTTATTTTCAGACTATGTTTTTATGTGGAAATGTTAGTTTAAAGTAAATATTTAATCAGTAATATCAACTTTGAAAGTTTATTTTAAGGCAATAAAATTCTCGGAAGAGCCAAAAGATGCAGTCTTTTGATCCTAATTTGATGCCCGCCAATCCTGCATGACGACAAAAACCTTTTGCATCAACGACTTGGGAAATTGGAGACGTGCTTGCACACAGAGTTATCCACAGAAAATGTGGATAACTTCAAACCGCGCAATCAATAGTGGGCAACATGCGCCGCCGAGCACTTGCTGGTGAAATCCTGAAAAAGTATTTTTCATTTCTTGATCTGGATTGTGTGAAGGGTGGTGCATCGGTGTTACAACGTGCGCTTCCATTTTTTACGTTGCCACCATGTTGACTCTGAAGCTCGCTGATTTCTCTCTTGAACACTTTCTTGCCCATTACTGGCAGCAAAAGCCGGTCGTAATCCGTCAGGGGTTTGAAAATTTCGCTGATTTGATCAGTCCGGATGAATTGGCGGGTTTGGCTTGCGACGCAGAGGTCGAGTCGCGTCTGGTGTATAAAAAAGACGGGCAATGGCAGGCAGAAGTCGGGCCGTTTGCATCGTACGAGCATCTGGGCGAGCAGGACTGGACCTTGATCGTGCAGGCAGTGGATCACTGGTCGCCCGCCGTGGCGCAACTGGTTGCGCCGTTTTCATTCATTCCGAAATGGCGCTTCGATGATGTGATGATCAGTTACGCGACGCCCGGCGGCGGTGTTGGGCCGCATATCGATTTGTATGACGTCTTCATTTGCCAAGGCTCCGGGCGCCGCCGCTGGCGCGTGGGCGACTTGGGCAATCACCGCCAATTCGCCGCGCATGCCGCACTGCTGCATACCGACCCTTTTGAATCCATCATCGATGTCGAATTGCTGCCCGGCGATATCTTGTACATCCCGCCCGGCTTCCCGCACGATGGCGTGTCGCTCGAACATTCGATGAGTTTCTCGGCCGGTTTCAGAAGCAAGTCCGCCAGCGACATGCTGAGCGGTCTGGCCGACCATCTGATCGACAAGGAACTGGGCGGCGCACTCATCAGCGACCCCGGGCGACCGCTGCACCGCAATCAAGGACAGATCAATACCAGCGATTTCGCCCTTATCAAGGCGCAACTGCAAGCGATTCTCGATGATGACAAACTGGTCGCCGATTTTGCCGGAAGTTTTTTATCCCGCTCCAAATGCCAGCTGGATTTACAAGCGGTGGAGGAACCGCTCGATGACAGCGCACTGCTGGCCAGCTTGCAGCAACAGCCGCTGATCCGGACCGGCGGCTTGCGCTGCTTTTATCTGGATGAAACGGTAGAGCAGGGGGTTTGCCATGTCGCTGGCGAACGTTTCGATTTCGGCCCCGCCTGTCAGGGTGCGGTATTGGCATTGTGCGATCACGAACGCCTTGACCATGCGTTGTTGCGCGACTGGCTGAATCAGCCGCAGTTTGTGGATGCGCTCACGCAGTGGGTGAATGACGGCTATTGGTATTTTGAAGAGTAGAACTTACGCGCTGATGTCGGTTTGATGCGTTCGGCGCTGGCTATGCGCCAGCGCCGTAACATCCGCTGCGCAGGGCGTGCGGTTATCGGCTTTGCATCAAGGCCAGATTCGCCGTTTTCTGTGCTTCTGCCTGATCGCGGCGCAGATGCCCGATCAGCGCTTGCTGCTCGTCGTGCCGGCCCCATTGGTCGAAATACACCAGTTCTTCGATCGGCAGGCGCGGCAACCAGCCGGCGCTTTCCAGTTCCGGCTTCGCATAAAAGTGGCTGACGTAGCCGACGCACAGGTAGGCGATTGGCGTGATGCGCTTCGGAATTGCTAGCGCGTCCTGCAAAGCGGATTGATTGAAAATGCTGACCCAGCCCACGCCGAGCCCCTCGGCCCGGGCCGCCAGCCACAGGTTCTGCACCGCGCACACGCTGCTGTACAGATCCATCGTCTTCATGTGGGTGCGGCCGATCACTACCGGGCCGGTACGTTCGCGGTCGCAAGTGATGCAAATTCCGATTGGCGATTCCAGTATGCCTTCCAGCTTCAGTCGCTGGTAAGTGCTGCGCTTTTCCCCGTCGAACATGTCCGCCGCTTCCGCGTGCGCGAGCGCAAACGCGTCATGCAGCCGGCGCTTGACCGCAGCGGATTGGACCACTACAAAGTTCCACGGCTGCATGAAGCCGACTGATGGCGCGTAGTGGGCTGCGGTCAGAATGCGGCTTAACACCGCATCGGGAACCGGCGTCGGCAAAAACTGGCCGCGCACGTCGCGGCGCGAAAAAATCGCCTGATAGATCGCGTCGCGGGCTTGCTCGGTAAAGGCGTGGATATCCTGGGTGGCTTGCGTCTGTGCTGTGTTCATGTATTCCCCTTGCATCAAAATAATGGGGCTGCCTGGCCGTGCAGCTTGCTTATTTTTCAGGCCGGTCTTCTGACTCGGATTCATCTGACCCAGGCGCCTTCCCGGCATCCGCCAGTGGCATTGTGTCTGGGTCATCCTCCTTACAGCGTTGGGCACGTGGCGGAATTGCACCGCCTTCCCGATTCTCCCTGCGCGTTGCGGCGCCGGGCACCTGAAGGCAGCGATCATCGGGGACGCATGGCGGTTTTGTCAAGGCGCGCAAGCGGCAAGACGGCGAAATTTAATTCGCAGGCGCGCACGCTGTGCGGCGTGCGACTTACAACCTTCCTCCCTGACGCGGCAGCCAGCGGAAGTTGCCTGCTTCATACAGTAAAATGCGTGTCCGCACCACACTCACGCATACCGAAATGAAGTCGATGAATCCGCTTAACAAACAACAAAAATTGACCAATATGAAGCGGTTTGCGACTGCTTTGCTGGCCGGCGTAACCTTGCTGTTCATATTGGCAAGGTCGCAGCAAGGCCTGGGGCTGTGGGGCTGGGTCGCGGCGTTTGCCGAAGCGGCGATGATCGGTGCGCTGGCGGACTGGTTTGCGGTGGTGGCTTTGTTCAAGCATCCGCTGGGCTTGCCGATTCCGCATACCGCGATCATTCCGCGCAACAAGGTGCGTATCGCTGACAATCTGGCGGTTTTTGTGCGCGACAAATTTTTGGCGACCGACACGCTGGTGGAAAAAATACGCGCTTTTGATCCGGCGCAAAAGATTGCCGGCTGGCTGAGCGTGCACAATAACGCCGATGTGCTGGCCGACAAAGTGTTGGCGATGGTGGTCAGCGGCCTCGATTTCATCGACGACGTGCGGGTGCAGAACGCCTTGCGCAATGCCATACAGCAGAATTTGCACCAATTGGATTTCGGCAAGATGGTCGGCAATTTGATGGGGATTCTGACCGAAGACAATCGGCATCAGATGCTGTTGAATGAAGCGCTGCGCAAACTGGCGACGACGCTGGATGATCCTGCCACCCAAAAAACGCTGGCGGGGATGATTGTCGAAGTAGCGGGGCGCGAATATCCGAGCTTGATGCAGATGCTGGGCATGGTGGCCGATCCCGATGAATTCAGCCTGAAAATTTCGACCTCATTGGTCAACAGCATCAATCGCTGGTTGCATGACATCGGCGACGACCCGGCCCATCCGCGCCGTCAGCAATTCGACGAAGTGGTGGCGGATTTCCTGGAACGGATGAAAAACGATCCTGCGTTCCATCAGAAAATCAACCACTGGAAGCTGCAGTTGCTGGCCTCGCCCGAGGCTGCACACTATATCGACGGTCTTTGGAGCCAGCTCAAGACTTGGCTGCGCAATGATCTGACGAAAGACGACTCTTTGTTGCGCATAAAAATCGCCAACGGCGCCCGCCATATGGGCCAGTGGCTGGTGGATAACCCGGTACTGCGCGATTCAATCAACGAGCACATGTCGGATGCCGCGCGTGGCCTGGCTGGCGAATTACGCGATACCATCTCGCTGCATATCGCCAGCACCGTCAAGCAATGGGAAGATAGCGAACTGGTGCGCGAACTGGAGCTGAGCGTCGGCAGCGACCTGCAATTCATCCGCATCAACGGCACCTTGGTGGGCGGCCTGATCGGCCTCATCCTGCATGCAGTCGTGATTTATCTGCCGTTCGCCTGAAAGCTGCACAATGCATGCGGTGGCTATGGTCAAGCGCGCCATACGCCATGCATGATAATCCTGCATTGTAATAAAAGTGTTTTATATCAATAATTTACTGGATTCTGTTGCCGCTTGTGCACACAGTTATCCACTAAAAATGTGGATAACTTCAGAGGGCCGCACTCAACGCAACGGTGTTATCAAGCTGGTGCCATTCGTACCGGATTCCATTCAATTCGTATGTAATGCCGGCAGACATTCGTCGAAAAATTATTTCCGGCCAGAGTTCGCACTACTGTACCGGGTCAAGGAATGGGGTGCCGGGATCGCTGGTATAAAAAATCACCACACGCGTCGGTTCGGCATTGCTGCGGTTATAACCGGTCATTTTTACGTTTGCCGGCTCCACGAATGCCTGTCCGGCTTTTACGATGACGGGCGCGCGCCCTTCCATTTCTAACGTGAACGCGCCTTCCAGGATAAATACCGTGACCGGGAAGCGGTGGCTATGCAATACGGTTTTGTCGCCGGGCTTGATGGTTGCCGTGAGAACGCGCACCTCCTGCTTTTCTCCCTTCGGCATGCCGGAGACGACTTCTTGCAAGACCATTTCTGGTTTGGCGGGGCCTTGCGCTTGCGTTGCCAATGGCACGCCACTGGTTAGAGCAGCGATTGCCGCGCCCCATAGTATGGGCATATTCATGTATCACCTCCTTGCGGCTGGGTATGGAATGGCGGATGCAGGAATATCTTTTCGAGCCAGACGGCCGCGCTGTGGGCGACCTGTTCCAGTGTGCCTGCTTCTTCAAACAAGTGGGTGGCACCGGGAATGATGTCCAGGGATTTCTCGCATTGCAACTGGGCATAGGCTTGCCGGTTCAGTTGCAGCACTTGCTGATCCAATGCGCCGACGATCAACAGGGTTGGCGCCCGGACCGCATGCAGCGCGTGGCTGCTGGCCAGATCGGGGCGTCCGCCGCGCGACACGACAGCGCTGATGGCGTCGCCCATTACCGCTGCGGCTTCCAGTGCGGCCGCAGCGCCGGTACTGGCGCCGAAGATTCCCAACCGGGATGCGCGGCTGCGACTTTCATTTTGCAGCCACGCCAGTGCGCCCAGCAGGCGCTCGGTGAGCAGCGCGATATCAAACCGGTTTGCGTATTGCTCATCTTCCTGCGGCGTCAGCAGGTCCAGCAGCAAGGTGCCGATCTGCACCTGATGCAGCACGCTGGCCACATAATTGTTGCGCGGACTATGACGCGAACTGCCGCTGCCGTGGGCAAACACCACAATGCCGATCGCTTTGCCGGGCAGCACCAGGCGTCCTTCGATGACCGCATCTGCTACGGGGATCGATGCCACCTGGTCGAAATGCGCGGTTTCCATGGTCGTATGTCTTTTGCAGGGAATTTTTAAATGATAGGGCATGGTCGTTCACGGTTGCCGGCGACGCAGCAGGTTTTGTTGATACTGATTAAATTGCGTGAAATCTGATTGATTTCACGCAATCCGGGCGCCCGAAAATCGCACAAGATAGCCAAGGAGAGGACAGCGCAAAAAGGTGGCGCGATGGATGCTGAAAACAAATGTTTTTTCGCATTGGATGCCGATCGGACTTTTGGCGAACGCATCAGCGAGCAATCCGGCGTGCCCTTGAATCCGCATGAAGTGCGTCAATTCGAGGATGGCGAACACAAGATCAGGCCGCTGGTCAGCGTCCAGGACAAGAACGTGTTCGTACTCCATGCGCTTTATGGCGACGATCTGCTTAGCGCCGACGACAAGCTGTGTCGTTTACTGTTTTTCATTGCGTGCCTGAAGGATGCCTGTGCCGCCAGGGTGACTGCGCTGGTGCCTTATCTGGCTTATTCGCGCAAAGACCGCAAGACGCAGTTGTACGATCCGGTCACGACCCAGTACGTCGCCCGCTTGTTCGAGGCAGTCGGCACGGATGCGGTGGTGACGATCGATGTGCATAATCTTGCAGCATTCCAGAATGCCTTTCGATGCCGGACCGAACATCTGGAAGCCAACCCGATTTTTGTCGCGCATATCGCGGCGCTGGTGGCAGATGCCGAAGTAACGGTAGTGTCGCCCGATGCCGGCGGCATGAAGCGGGCAGAGCAGTTTCGGCAAGCCCTGAGCATTCTTCTTCAGCGGCCTGTCGGCACTGGCATGATGGAAAAATACCGTGCGTTGAGTGCGGTCACCGGCGAAGCGCTGGTGGGCGAGATGCAGGGGCGGGTTGCCGTTATCATCGACGACTTGATCAGTAGCGGCACTACCATGCAGCGCACGGCAATCGCCTGCCGCAAAGGAGGTGCGTCGACGGTCTATGCGGTGGCGACACATGGCTTGCTGATCGGCGCTGCCAGCGAAGTGCTGGCAGGAAATGCGCTGGACCAGGTGATCATCGCCAATACCGTCCCGCCGTTTCGGGTCAGCGATGTGCAGGCATTGCAGAAATTGACGGTGCTCGATTGCTCAAAATTATTTGCAGATGTTATCCGGCGCATCCATTAGAGAGGCAGAGATGCGGAAATGCGCTGAAACATCGTGCGATTGCTGTGTCAGGTCATTTCAGGCCATGCCTGCGCATGACGATCTGCCAGCGCCAGGTATTGCTGCGTTTGCCTGATCCATTGCTGCGAATGGCAATATTGTGGTTCCCGCTGATGCCAGATCGCGATCTTGGCCCGTACATAAGCGCGATAGGCTTTATAAAAATGGACTAGCTGGTTCGGTACGCGATCCTTGGTCAGCGACCGATAGTCATTGAGGATACTGCTGCTGATGTCGGGAAATCCCATCCGTTCGCATTCCAGTGCAAGGAATCCGATATCGTCTGCGGCATCCAGCATCCGCAATTTTTGCGAAAATTCCAGGCAGTCGAAGATCACAGGCTCTGCGTCCACTTCCAGGCAGATGTGTTCGGGGCGCAGGTCCGCATGCCCTTCGATAATTTTACCGTGTCGCACCCGGTCATCAAAACGCGCGGCTTGCCATTGCACCATTGCCCGCAGCCGTGCGCCGATGTGGCGGACGTTCTCTTGCGACAAGAGAGTGGGAAACTGCATCAGCGCGTGTTCGGTATCGTCGATGTTTTGCATCAGTTGCTGGCGGTATTGCGCTGCCGAAATGTCGGCTGGCGTGCAGCGCAGATAAAAACGACTCAGCAATTCGGTGACCTTGCGGATTTCCTTGGGCAAAACAGGGTAATGCCGCAAGCGGTAATCCAGCATCCGGTCGGCTGGCAGACGCCGCATCTTGATCAGCCACTCTACCGTCTTGCCTGCGCCATACAAACTTAGCTGACCGTGCACACCGGCTGTGACCGGCACCAGTTCCAGGTAAACATTAGTGCTGAAACGCCGGTTCAGCCGCAACTCTTCTTCGCAAAAATGATGCCTCGCCTCCAGCATGCGGTAATCGAGATGGTCATACGCCATCGTTTTTTTCATTTTGTAAGCGAAATGGCCCGCCAGGAAAATCCACGACATATGCGTTTCGATCGCCTTGACCTCTGGTTGTCCGGGATAGGTGTCCGATTTCAACAGGAAGGTGACGGTCAGGTCGTGGCTGGCATTCTGGGTTTGCATGGACGTTACGCTCATTGTGAAAAAGACAGGGATTGAGTAACCGAAACGCCATTAAGACTCAAACCTTAGGCCTGAAATTCCCTATCGGCACTGAGATGGATCAAACCTGATAATGATGCCCATCAATGCGCAGTGCAGCAACCGAGGTATTCTTTTTAAAAGATAAAAAGGACATTGCGATGAGCAGGCTGACAGCGGGTTTTGAGGACAGGGCGCAGGGGGCGCAGCAGTTGGCTGAGCGTTTGCAAGCGTATCGCGACAAGAATCCATTGATTCTTGCCATTCCGCGCGGCGCGGTACCGATGGGACGCATCATCGCCGAACTATTGGGCGGGCAACTCGATGTGGTGCTGGTGCGAAAAGTCGCTTCGCCGTTCAATCCTGAATTTGCGCTGGGTGCGGTTGACGAAGACGGCAACCTGTTCTTGAATCCACATACCAGTTCGTCCGGCGCCGATGCCGCCGCGATTGCGGCAGAAAAGGCGCGTCAAATGGCCGTAATCAAGGCGCGACGCGCATCTTACCTGCCGCAGCATGCACCGATCAGTCCCGCTGGCAGGATCGTGATCGTGGTGGACGACGGGATAGCCACCGGCGCCACCATGATTGCCGCCTTAAAATCGGTACGGGCAAAAAATCCGAAAAAACTGATTTGCGCCACGCCGGTCGCTGCGGCGGACAGCCTGCAAGACGTAGCCGATTATGCCGATGAAGTAGTGTGCCTCCAGATGCCGGACAATTTCATGGCGGTAGGGCAGTTCTACCGCGACTTTCCGCAGGTGAGCGATGAGGAGGTGAAGGAAGAGCTGGGTGCCGCTGGCGGGGACTCTCCGTGACAACTTAGCTTGGGCTAGGCACCTGGGCATGCCGCCGAAAAAACCCACTGCTGCAGTGTTATGGCGAACAGAAGGAATTGAATTTCCACGTCCAATAATGCAGCCGCGTGTTCCGGAATCCGGAAGCAAGCGGCTTCATTATTTGAAGAACGAAATGTTTCTTAATGCTGCGCGCTGTGGCCAGTGCTATGCGGCTGGGTAGCATTGGCTTGCCGCAGTTCTGCAGCCTGCGTGTCTTCCGCAATCTTGCGTTTGAAATAAAGAATGAAGAAAACGCCCATTCCGATCATGAATGCAATTCCGGTAATGCTCATCAGTCCGGAATCGGTGGAAAAAAGGTCGATTAACAGTTTCATTTTTATAGCTCCTTGACATGCGAAATACCTACCTTATGTCAGTCCGGCGGCAACGCGCATGATTTTTGTCAACTGCTTGCCGCTGCTCCGCTACAGACAAGACCGTGCCAGCCTGATCGTTGCGGTCGATGAAACGTTCGGATAGAGGAGCGTGCAAGTTCGCTCCTGCTGATATTTGTTATCGGGAGTATGCAGTAAAATACTGCCGTTTCCGCATGTATTTATTGCGGTTGTTGAAAATACAAAGCCGAGTATATTTTCTTTCCAGAAAACACCTGAAACTGCTGGCGGCGTATTGTCGCTGTCGATAGAATCATCGTCCGTCATGGTTTTCACTCGTTCGCTTATTCAACTTCCTTATTCATGCGTCCATCCGGCCAATTTTCCCTGCTTGCCCAGCGTCGTTTCGGGCCGTTCTTCTGGACTCAGTTTTTCGGTGCGTTTAACGATAATGTGTTCAAGACCGCGCTGCTGACCATCATCACTTACGACGCCTTGCGCTGGACATCGATCGATGTGGGCTTATTGAATAATCTGATTCCGGGACTGTTCATATTGCCGTTCGTGTTGTTTTCCGCGCTGTCGGGGCAATTAGCCGACAAGTTCGACAAGGCGCGCATGGCGCGTTTCGTGAAACTGCTCGAAATTGGCATCATGGGAGTTGCCGCTTATGGCTGGATGACGCACAGTCTGTGGATTCTGGTGACTGCGGTGGTCGGCATGGGCTTGCATTCGACGCTGTTCGGCCCGGTGAAATACGCGTATCTGCCGCAACATTTGCATACCGCGGAGCTGACCGGCGGAAATGGCATGGTGGAGATGGGGACTTTCGTCGGTATTTTGCTGGGCGAAGTGCTGGGGGCGGTGCTAGTGGTGCAAAAGCCGTGGGGGCTGGAGTTAATTGCCGGCAGCACGCTTGCCTTCGCGCTGATCGGCTGGGTGGCCAGCCGCGCGATTCCTCCCACGCCGGCACCTGCGCCGGATTTGCAGATCAACTGGAACCCGTGGCGCGAAACGCTGCGCAACCTGCGGTTTTCACACCGTAACCGCACGGTGTTTCTGGCCATGCTGGGCAATTCCTGGTTCTGGTTTTATGGGGCAATCGTGTTGGCGCAGTTTCCGGTATATGCGCGCGATTACCTGCACGGCGACCATAGCGTATTCGTATTGCTGCTGACGGTATTTTCGTTCGGCATCGGCGCCGGCTCGCTGCTATGCGAACGGTTATCCAGGGGCAGGGTGGAGATCGGACTGGTGCCGTTGGGGGCGATCGGCTTGTCGGTGTTCGGTTTCGATCTGTTCCTTGCCAGTATTGGTTACAGCAACACCGGATTGGTTCACATGGGTGGTTTCGTGGCACAGCATGGCAGCCTGCGGATTCTGTTGGATTGTCTGTTGATTGGGGTTTTTGGCGGCTTGTATATCGTCCCGCTGTTCGCGCTGATCCAGACCCGCTGCGATCGCCAGCATGTATCGCGCACTATCGCCGGCATGAATATCCTCAATGCGCTGTTCATGGTTGCAGCGGCGCTGTTGGCAATGGTCTTGCTGAAGATGGGCTCCAGTATCCCGCAGATTTTCATGGTGACGGCGGTTCTGAATGCGCTGGTGGCAGCGGCGATTTTTGTGGCAGTGCCGGAATTCTGGTCGCGCTTCGTGGCATGGCTGCCAGGCTGGTAAAATCACTCTTTTCCAGCTTAACTGGCCTTATACATCGGCCCATTCCTATGTCCGGCAATACATTCGGTACCTTATTTACAGTCACCACTTTCGGCGAATCGCATGGTCCGGCTATCGGCTGCGTGATCGACGGCTGCCCGCCGGGCATGGACTTGTCGGAGGCCGATATCCAGCCCGATCTGGATCGCCGCAAGCCCGGCACCTCGCGCCATGTCACGCAGCGGCAGGAATCCGACACGGTCGAAATTCTGTCCGGCGTGTATCAGGGCAAGACCACCGGCACGCCGATTGCACTGCTGATCCGCAATGAAGACCAGCGCAGCAAGGATTACGGCAACATTGCCGAGACCTTCCGCCCCGGTCATGCCGACTACACTTATTGGCAGAAATACGGTATCCGCGACCCGCGCGGCGGTGGCCGTTCGTCGGCACGCCTGACTGCGCCGGTAGTGGGCGCCGCTGCCATTGCCAAGAAATGGCTGCTGCAGCAATACGGCACCACTTTCGTCGGCTGCATGAGCCAGTTGGGCGAGATCGCGATTCCGTTTGAATCGTGGCAGCATGTGCGCGACAACCCGTTCTTTGCCGCGACCGGCAATCTCGGCACCATCGCGCAACTGGAAGAATATATGGACGGCTTGCGCCGGGCCGGTGATTCGATCGGCGCGCGCATCGATGTGGTAGCGCAAAACGTGCCGGTCGGGCTGGGCGAACCGATTTACGACAAGCTCGATGCAGAAATCGCGTACGCGATGATGGGCATCAATGCGGTCAAAGGCGTAGAAATCGGTGCCGGCTTCAAATCGGTCGTGCAAAAAGGCTCGGAGCACGGCGATGAACTCACGCCACAAGGTTTTGTCGGCAATAACGCAGGCGGCGTGCTGGGCGGCATTTCGACCGGGCAAGACATTACGGTATCGATTGCGATCAAGCCGACTTCCTCGATTCGCGTACCGCGCCGTTCGATCGACAAGGAGGGCGAGTCCAGCCTGGTGGAGACTTTCGGCCGCCATGACCCTTGCGTAGGCATCCGCGCGACCCCGATTGCCGAAGCGATGCTGGCTCTGGTATTGATGGATCACGCGTTGCGGCATCGGGCGCAGTGCGGCGATGTGCAGGTGCAGACGCCGAAAATTACCGCGCACCAGTGAATTGTGCGTTAGCCGGGTTTTGTGAGACAAAATCCGGTAAAAATAAATAGAGTGAAAAGCGTTTCGGAAAAGAAAAAAGGGTGAACCGAAGTTCACCCTTTTCAATGTCTGGCGGAGTGGACGGGACTCGAACCCGCGACCCCCGGCGTGACAGGCCGGTATTCTAACCAGCTGAACTACCACTCCTAATTTACTGATTGCAACCTGTCACAGCTGCTGTTTGACTGATGGTGGGTGCTGACGGGGTCGAACCGCCGACCTACGCCTTGTAAGGGCGCCGCTCTACCAACTGAGCTAAGCACCCATTTCTTTGCTTAGTCAGTCAAACTATCTATCGATGTTTATGTTGCAGCACCGAAGAAGCGAAACTATACAGGGGCTTTTTAATTTTGACTAGATCTTGCGAGAAATATTTTAATTTTTTTCCTCCTGCAGCGGTTTTTTCGACACGCCGGCCGGGTTAAACTTGCGCGGTTCCGGTTTTTCCAGCGCATTCGCTGCGAATGCCGATCATGCATTTATTTTTAATAGGTTCTCCATGGCTCGCCCTCGTTTTGTGCCGGATGATTTCACTCTGGGATTGATTTTTGCCGTTACCGTCGCCAGCATTTTTCCTTGCGAGGGCCAGGTGGCCGTCGTATTTGAACGGATAACCAGCTTTGCCATCGGGCTGCTGTTTTTTTTGCACGGCGCGAAGTTGCCGCGAGAGGCGGTACTTGCCGGCATGCGTCACTGGCGCTTGCATCTGACCGTGATGGCGTGCACTTTCCTGATGTTTCCGGTACTGGGCATTGTGCTGCGGCCGCTGTTGCTGCCGCTGGTGACGCCGGAGTTGTATCTGGGTATTTTGTTTTTATGCGTGTTGCCATCGACGGTGCAGTCGTCGATCGTATTTACCTCGGTGGCGCGGGGCAATGTTGCTGCGGCCATCGTCAGCGCTTCCGCATCGAACTTGTTCGGCATATTTCTGACGCCGCTGCTGGCGGGTGTGCTGGTGATCGCCGGTGGCGGCAGTCATTCTTCGATGGATTCCGCCGTCAGTATCGCGCTGCAATTGCTGGTGCCGTTCGTGGCCGGTCAAATTGCCCGCAAATGGATCGGCCGGTGGGTTGACCGCCATAAATTCGGGCTGAAGTTCATCGATCAGGGCTCGATCCTGCTGGTGGTATATACCGCATTCAGCGCAGCGGTGGTACAGGGATTGTGGCAGCAGTTGCCGCTACGGGCGCTGGGCGGCCTGTTCATCGCCAGTGCGGTATTGCTGGCGCTGGCGATGACAATCAGCACTTTTGCCGCGCGGCGATTGGGCTTTAACAAGGAAGACGAAATCGCGATCGTATTTTGCGGTTCCAAAAAAAGCCTGGCCAGCGGCGTGCCGATGGCCCAGGTGCTATTCGCCAGCCATGTGGTCGGCGCCATCGTGCTGCCGTTGATGCTGTTCCATCAGATTCAGTTGATGGTGTGTGCGGTGCTGGCACAGCGTTATGCGGCGCGCTTGCCCGCGCAGCCGTCGGCTGTGCGAGGGTCGTCGCAGTAAGCCGCTGGTCTTGCGAGTGCAGGCCGGCGGCTTAACTCCGGATGCCCGAGTTACAAATCAAACCTGATGCCCTGTGCCAGCGGCAGTTCATCGGAATAATTGATGGTGTTGGTGGCGCGACGCATATAGGCTCTCCAGGAATCCGAACCGGATTCGCGGCCGCCGCCGGTTTCCTTTTCGCCGCCGAATGCGCCGCCGATTTCCGCTCCGGACGGGCCGATATTCACATTGGCAATGCCGCAATCGCTGCCCACAGCAGAGACGAATATTTCGGCTTCGCGCATGTTGAGGGTGAAGATCGAAGAGGACAGCCCTTGCGGCACGCCGTTTTGCAGTGCGATGGCCTCGGCAAAATCATCGTATTTCATGATGTACAAAATCGGCGCAAAGGTTTCGTGGCACACGATTTCGCTCTGCTGCGGCATTTCCACCAGTGCCGGGCGTACATAGTATGCATCGCCGCAGCCTTCCACAGCCACGCGCTCGCCGCCGCTGATCTGGCCGCCTTGTTCGCGCGCGGCCGCCAACGCATGCTGCATGGCGTCAAACGCACGGGCATCGATCAACGGGCCGACCAGCGTATCGGCTGCCAGCGGATTGCCGATCTTGATGTTGGCGTAGGCATTGCGGATGCGCGGCACCAGCGTATCGTAAATATCCTTGTGCACGATCAGGCGGCGCAACGTGGTGCAACGCTGTCCGGCAGTGCCGACGGCGGAAAACAATACGCCGCGCAACACCAGAGGCAGGTCGGCGCTGGGCGCAATGATCGCTGCGTTATTGCCGCCCAGTTCCAGAATGCTGCGACCGAAGCGCTGTGCCACGCGCGGGCCGATTTCGCGCCCCATGCGGGTCGAGCCGGTGGCCGATATCAGCGGCACACGACGATCGGCCACCAGGGTTTCGCCTACGGCAATGGTGCCTTGCACCAGTTCCATCAATCCTTGCGGCGCCGCGCCGAATTCTGTGCAGGCCTGCGCGAACAGGGCGGTACAGGCGAGTGCCGTTAGCGGCGCTTTTTCGGAAGGTTTCCAGACCACGCTGTTGCCGCACACGATTGCCAGCGCGGAGTTCCAGGCCCAGACCGCAGCCGGGAAATTAAACGCCGAAATCACCCCGCACACGCCCAGCGGATGCCAGCTTTCCATCATCCGGTGACCGGGCCGCTCGGACGCAATCGTCAAGCCGTACAACTGGCGCGACAGGCCGACCGCGAAGTCGCAGATGTCGATCATTTCCTGCACTTCGCCCAAGCCTTCCTGCAGGATTTTCCCGGTTTCCAACGTAATCAGCGTTCCTAGATCGGCTTTGTGGTCGCGCAAAATATTGCCGAACAGGCGGATCAATTCGCCGCGTTGCGGTGCCGGGACGCTGCGCCAGGTCAGGAATGCCGCATGGGCGCGGCCGATCGCTGCGCTGGTCTGATCTGCAGTATGGGTGCCGACCATCGAGAGCAAGGCGCCGTCGATCGGGCTATGCACCGCCAAATCGCCGTTTGCCAGAGCGGATGATGGTATGCCGAGGCGTTGCATTAATTCTGTTGCGTCCATTTGTCGTTCTCCATTTTTAAAAGCCAGGAATTTTATGGGGTTAAAGTCCTGTGTGGCTAGATACTCCCGCCTGATATATGGAATATATGGTTCTATCGCATATATTATGTGCGGGTATTTTTATACTAATGTCAGTATATTGATTTCCCTCGTCCTGATCGTGCGGCGGCACTTCCGGTTCGGCTCAGTTCTGGCTGGCGATCCATAACACTTCCGCATCGTTTTCGCTCACCGAAACCAGTGCATGGCGCATGCCGCTATCAAAGTAGACGCTGTCGCCCACATCCAGGCGGGCCGGTGCGTAGAAGTCGGTATGCAATTCCACCGCACCTGACAATACGTAAATGAATTCCTCTCCCGCATGACTGGCCTTGCCGACGTCGTGTGTCGCACTCAGTACCGGCTTGCGCCCAATGATCTTGCTTTTAAATGGAGAAAATTTCTTATTGGAAAGTTGTGTCGCCAGCAATTCGTGCACATACAGTTGCGTGGTATGCAGATTGCCTGTGCCGGCGCGCGTGATATCGCGCCGTCCGCTTGGCAGCGCGTGCTGGCGCGTATCGAATAATTCGACCAGATCGATCTTCAGTCCCTGCACGATTTTCTGCAGTACATCGTAGGTAGGCGACATTTGCCCGTTTTCGATTTTGGATAGCGTTGATGCGCCGACGCTGGTGAGATGCGCCGCTTCTGCCAGCGTCAGGTTCATTCCGTTGCGGATTGCACGCAGGCGCTCGCCTAATGTTACGGAACCTGCTTCTGCATTCGATTCAGGCTGCGCAGCAGGATTCCGGTCCGGCATCGCCTTCAGCAATCGCTTCGCGTCCTTGTCGATGGGCGTGGTGGTTTTGGCATTTTTGGGCGCATTGGCAACCATTTCGGCAGCGTCTGGATTTTGCATTTCCATGTTTACTTTCTTGAATATAGGGTTGTATTATATAAAAAAATACACTATAGGAAATAATATTTATTATGATGAAAAAAGAGACTGTGGTTATCGTAGGGGGCGGGGTGATCGGAAGTGCAGTTGCTTACTTTCTTGCTTGTCACAAACGCTTCACCGGCAAGGTGATCGTTATCGAACGCGATTCCACTTATGCATGCGCCTCTTCGGCGCTGTCGGCCAGTTCAATCCGGCAACAGTTTTCCTCGCCGGTAAATATTCTTATTTCTCAATTTGGCATCCAGTTTCTACGCGACATCGAGCAGCATCTGGCAGTCGATGGCGAGACTCCGGATCTGGCTTTGACCGAAAAAGGATATCTGTATCTTGCCACTGAAGCGGGTGCGGATGCTCTGCGTGAAAATCATGCGGTGCAAAATCAGCACGGCGTCGATACCGCCTTGCTGAGTCCGGCCGAGCTGAAAAAGAAGTTCCCCTGGCTGGCGGTAGATGATCTGGCGCTGGGCTCGCTCGGCTTGAGCGGCGAGGGCTGGTTTGACGGTTACGGCTTGCTGATGGCATTTCGCAAGAAGGCCCGCAGTCTCGGCGTCGAATATGTCAAAGGCGAAGCGCAGAATTTCGTCATCGCGCACGATCGGGTGCAGGCGGTACGGCTCGCGGACGGCTCCGAGCTGGCCTGCGACTGGGCGCTGAACGCAGCGGGAGCGTGGGCCAAACCGCTGCTGGATGCGACCGGCTTCGATTTGCCGGTGCATGGCAGAAAACGCTGCGTGTATGTATTTTCCAGTCCGGCGCAAACTCCCGGCTGTCCGCTGGTGATTGATCCCAGCGGCTTGTGGTTCCGCGCCGAAGGGCAGTACTGGATTTGCGGTCTGCCGCCGGAAAACGATGTCAACGATCCGCCGCTGGAAGTGGATTACCCGCTGTTCGATCAAGCGTGGTTGACGCTGGCGCAGCGCGTGCCCGGCTTCGAGGCAATCCGCCTGCAGCGTGCGTGGGCCGGTTATTACGAATACAACACCTTCGATCACAACGCGATTCTGGGCCCGCATCCGGGCATCGCCAATCTGCTGCTGGCCAACGGTTTCAGCGGCCACGGCTTGCAGCAGGCGCCGGCGGTCGGCCGCGGGCTGGCCGAGTGGATCGTTGACGGCGGCTATAGTAGCCTGGATCTGTCGCCCTTGTCGGTACAGCGCATCGTTGAAAATCGCTGCCTCATGGAGCGCAACATCATCTGATGAATCAGTTTGACCCCCTTGAACAACGCAATAGATACCGGAGGAAACGCAGACGAAGAATTGAACCTGATAGAGGAGACACCTTTTTACCAGCGTATCTGTTTCGAAAATACAAAAAAGTGATACCCATCCAATTGAGGAGGTTTACATGACGCAGTTAATTCAAACCAATTGCACTATGAAGTTGTCGGTGATGGCGCTTGCGCTGGCGTGTTCGGTCAGCGTGTTTGCGCAAGCGAAGGAACAACTGGTCAAGATCGGCCATGCGGCGCCGCTGACCGGCGGCCAGGGGCACTGGGGCAAGGACAATGAAAACGGCGCGCGCCTGGCAATCGAAGAGCTGAACGCAAAAGGATTGGTGATAGGCGGCAGAAAAATCAAATTCGAGTTGCTAAGCGAAGACGATCAGGCCGATCCCAAGCAGGGCGTCATCGTTGCCAACAAGCTGGTGGATGCGGGCGTCAAGGGGGTATTGGGGCATTTCAACTCCGGCACCGCGATTCCGGCTTCGAAGATTTATAACGCAGCGGGGATTGCGCATATTACTTCATCGGCCACCAACCTGACTCTGACCCAGGCCGGTTATAAAACCACGTTCCGCAATATTGCCAACGATGGCTCGGTAGGCGGCGCGATCGCGAAATATGCGCTCAAGGATTTGAAGGCTACCAAGGTCGCGGTGGTGGACGACCGTACCGCTTACGGCCAAGGCGTGGCGCAAGTTTTCAATAAAGTCGCCAAAAGCGAAGGCGCGACGATTGTCAGTGAGCAATATGCGAATGACAAAACGGTTGATTTCATGGCGATTCTGACGGCAATCAAAGGCAAAAATCCGGACGTGGTGTTCTATGGCGGCATGGATGCGCAAGCCGGCGTGCTGGCGCGCCAGATGAAGCAGCTCGGCATGAATGCAAAATTGCTGGGCGCCGATGGTATCTGCTCGAAAGAAATTGCCAATCTCAGCCACAACGCGGTCAACGACGTGTTGTATTGCACCAATGGCGGCACCGAACTGATGAAAATGCCGAAAGGTCCGGAGTTTGCCCAGCGCTTCAAAAAACGTTTCGGCAATGACGTGCTGGTGTATGCGCCTTATGCATACGATGCAATGATGACTTTCGCAGCCGCGATGAAAAATGCCGACTCGGTCGAGCCCGCCAAATATTTGCCGGCGCTGGCCAAGATTCACTACGAAGGCGTGACAGGCGTCACCGAGTTCGATGAGCGCGGCGATCTGCGGAATCCCGGTGTGACCGTATTCACCTTCCGCAACGGCGAAAAAGTGCCTGTTTCGATGTAATTTTCTTTTTTCATTGCAGCAGAAATACAAACAGGACGTGCATTGCACGTCCTGTTTGTATTTCTGCGGCGCGTTGCAGATTGTCCGCGCACGGCAAACACAAAAAAGACCATTGCGGAGAAATTCTCGGTACAATTAATTCTGAACGGTCGTGCTTTTAAAATTACATCGGAGATAGCATGGATTTGAATTACACCGCGCAGGATGTGGCATTCCGCCAGCAGGTACGCGCCTATCTGGAAGAAAATCTGCCGCAGGATCTGCAGTTGAAAGTGCGCAATCACAAGCGCCTGTCGAAAGACGATTATGTCCGATGGCACAAGATGCTGGCCAGGCAAGGCTGGGTCGCGCCTGCATGGCCGGTCGAATATGGCGGTACCGGCTGGAATCCGGTGCAGCGCCATATATGGGAAGAGGAGTGCGGCCGTGCCGGCACGCCGCCGATCCTGCCGTTCGGCGTGAACATGGTAGCGCCGGTGATCATGGCCTTCGGCAATGAGGCGCAAAAGCGTCATTATCTGCCGCGCATTCTGAATTGCGACGATTGGTGGTGCCAAGGGTATTCCGAGCCGGGTGCGGGTTCCGATCTGGCCTCCCTGAAGACGCGCGCTGAAAGGATGGGCGACCATTACATCGTCAACGGCCAGAAGACCTGGACTACGCTCGGCCAGTATGCGGACATGATGTTTTGCCTGGTGCGCACCGATGCCGGCGCACGCAAGCAAGAAGGCATTTCCTTTCTGCTGATCGACATGAACACGCCCGGCATCACAGTGCGCCCGATCATCATGCTCGACGAGGAACATGAGGTCAACGAAGTGTTTCTCGATAACGTCAAGGTGCCGCTCGAAAACCTGATCGGTCAGGAAAACAAGGGCTGGACTTACGCCAAATACCTGCTGGGCCACGAGCGTACCGGCATCGCCGCAGTCGGACGCTCCAAACACGAACTGCTGTTCCTCAAGCAGATTGCGCTGCAGCAGCAGAAAAACGGCAAGCCATTGCTGGATGACCCGGTGTTTGCCAGCAAGGTGGCGACGCTGGAAATCGAGTTGATGGCGCTGGAAGTGACGGTATTGCGGGTGGTATCGCAAGAGGGCAGCGAGCGCGGCCCCGGCCCGGAAGCGTCCTTGCTCAAGGTCAAGGGAACCGAAATCCAGCAAATGCTGACCGAATTGATGCTGGAAGCGGTTGGCCCATATGGCATGCCGTTCGATCCCGCATACCTGGAAGGACAGCATGCGCATAGCGTTGCGCAAGACGATGATGCGGCGCCGCTGGCATCGTATTACTTCAATTTCCGCAAGACTTCGATTTACGGCGGCTCCAATGAAATTCAGAAGAGCATCATCACACAGATGATTTTGGGGCTGTAAATTTAAAAATAAGCGCCATGAATTGGGTGCAAAAACACAAAGGAGGCTGGAATGGATTTCAGTTTGACGCAGGAACAACAGCAACTCTCGGACACTGTGCGCCGCTGGGTGGACAAGGATTACACCTTTGAACAACGCAAAGCGATCGTCCAATCCGACCAGGGCATATCCGCCGCTGCCTGGAGTGCGATGGCAGAACTCGGTCTGACCGCATTGCCGATCCCGGAAGCGCAGGGTGGCTTTAACGGCGGCGCCATCGATATGCTGGTGGTAATGCAGGAATTGGGGCGCGGTCTGGTTATCGAGCCGTATCTGGCCACCGTGCTGGGCGCAGAATTTCTAAAGCGTGCCGGCGGCCATGACGATGTGCTGCAACAGGTGGCAGCCGGCGAACGCAAGCTGGCTTGCGCACTGGGCGAGAAGCAATCGCGCCACGACCAGTTCGACCTCAAGGCCAGCGCCCGGGCGCAGGGCGACGGTTTTGTGCTCAACGGCGTCAAGACAGTCGTGCTGCACGGCGCGCAGACCGATGCACTGATCGTTTCGGCGCGCAGCAGCGGCGCGCAGCGCGATACCGACGGCATTTCGTTGTTCGTGGTGCCGGCGGATGCGCCCGGCGTGACGCGCACCGATTACCGCACTATCGACTGTCAGCGCGCGGCCGATATTACGCTGCACGATGTGTGGGTGCCGGCCTGCGCGTTGCTGGGCAAGCCTGAAACCGGCTGGGATCTGCTCGATGCGGTGGCCGATTACGGCGCTGCATTGCTGTGCGCGGAAGCCATCGGCGCGCTCGACGCAATCAATGCCGCGACGCTGGAATACGTCAAAACCCGCCAGCAATTCGGCGTTCCCATCGGCAAGTTCCAGGCATTGCAGCACCGTATGGCAGAGATGTTCATGCAACTGGAACTAGCGCGTTCGATGGCGATGCTGGCAGCGGCCAAGCTCGATTGTGCCGATGCGCAAGAGCGTCGTCGTACGGTTTCCGCCGCCAAGGCGCGGGTCGGGCAGGCGCTGAAGTTCATCGGCCAGCAAGCGATACAACTGCATGGCGGCATGGGCGTGACCAACGAATTGCCGGCAGCGCATTACTTCAAGCGCTTGACGATGATTGAATTGACTTTGGGCGATACCGATCATCATCTGGCGCGCTTCATTGCCCAGCCTGGATTCAAGGCGGTAACTGCGGCCGATTGATGTTTTCCAATCGAGGCTGACAAGCTACATTTTTATAGAAAATTGCGTAATGTAGCTTGTCTGTAATGCAGTGCAAGCCGGTGGCCACACCAGCAGAATCAGCGATGGATTCTGCATCGGATGCGGCGTCGGATTCAGTATGATTACTGGACGACCAATTGCTTGCCCGACGGCCCGGATTTTTTCGGCAGCGTTAATTCGAGCACGCCATTTTGATAACGGGCTTCCGCGGTGGCTTCATCGACTTCGCAGGCGAGGGTGAAGGCGCGGTACTGCTGGCCGTAGTAACGCTCACTGCGAACCACGGTTTCCCCTTCTTTTTCTTCGGTTTCCTTCTTGGTTTCGGCGCTGATCGAAACTTGATTGCCATCGATGGACACCTTGATGTCTTCCTTGGTGACGCCCGGAATCTCTGCCTTTACCACATAGTTTTTGTCGTTTTCTGTTACATCCATTTTGATGCGCGGGGTTGACGGCAGATTGGACCAAGCCGGTGTCATGCGGAAATCCTTGAGCATATCGTCGAGATTTCTGAATGGATCTACGCGGGCAAGTTCGCCGAACGGATCAAAACGCGTTACGTTAGTAGCCATGGTAACTCTCCAAATTGATGAAGGTGGGTGTAATAAGGCAGGGTCAAGCGTCTGTGGGACATAACCGAGGTGCCAAAAAAAGTATATTCCCGCCTCCGCCCGCAGTTTTGATGTGCCGCAATCAACGTGTTGCGCCAAAATGCATCGTTAGTCGAAATGCTTATGCGGGATTATTCGATGCCCGCACGAAAGCTTAACTATGCGCAAGCACAAATTTTATTTATATGGGAGTATATGCATAAAGCATGCTATTTTCGCATGTTTTATATTCTAAAATAAAAATACAGCAGCCTGTATTCTATTTTGGAAAAGCTTTGCCCAGAATTTTTATGGAAGATTTGCATGGCAGGCATGCGGAAAGACGCACCGTCAGAATGCTGTTTTGCTTGCCGGATAAAGCGATTGGATTCGTTTTACGCAGCAACGGAATGCGGCCGCAGGAATCTGAGCGCGTCTGACAGCGCAGTGTCTCGGCAGGTTACCGACGCAATACGCAAGCGTCGTTCAGGCTCAAACTATCGTGTTGCGCGTCATTTGCGCCGGTTGCACCCAGCGCTCAAACTCTTCTTCGGTCACATGCCCCAGCGCCAGCGCAGCCTGCTTCAAGGTACTGCCGTCCTGATGCGCTTTCTTGGCGATCTGGGTTGCGCGGTCATAGCCGATATGGGGCGCCAGCGCCGTCACCAGCATCAGCGAGCGCTCCATCAGTTCCGCGATGCGCGCCCGGTTGGCTTCGATGCCGCTGACGCAATAGCGGTCAAAGCTGCTGATGCCGTCGCGCAGCAAACGCAGGCTTTGCAGCAGGTTGTGGATGATCAGCGGCTTGAAGACATTCAGTTCGAAATTGCCGGAAGCCGCGCCGAAACCGAGCGCGACATCGTTGCCGAACACTTGGCAGCACAACATGGTCAGCGCTTCGCACTGGGTCGGATTGACTTTGCCGGGCATGATCGAGCTGCCGGGTTCGTTTTCCGGGATGCTGATTTCTCCGAGGCCCGAGCGTGGTCCGGAAGCCAGCCAGCGGATATCGTTGGCGATTTTCATCAAAGCCGTTGCCAGCGTCTTGAGCGCTCCGTGGGTATACACCAGCGGGTCATGGCTTGCCAGCGCAGCAAACTTGTTGGCCGCTGACGTGAACGGCAATTCGGTGCTGCGCGCCAGTTCCGCTGCCACCCGCTGGCCGAATTCCGGATGGGTGTTCAGGCCGGTCCCGACTGCGGTGCCGCCGACCGCCAGCGCATACAATCCGGGCAACGTGGCATTGATGCAGGATTCCGCATGTTCGAGCTGGCTGATGTAAGCAGAGAATTCCTGGCCCAGCGTTAACGGCGTTGCATCCTGCAAGTGGGTGCGGCCGATCTTGACGATATCGTCGAATGCCAGTGCTTTTTCGATCAGCGTGATGCGTAATTTGCGAATCGCCGGCAACAGGGATTTTGCGATGGCGACTGCGGCGGCGACATGCATGGCGGTCGGAAAGATATCGTTCGACGATTGGCCTAAATTGACTTCATCGTTCGGGTGCACCAGCCGTGTTTCGCCCCGCGTTCCGCCCAGCAGTTCGGAGGCGGCGTTGGCCAGTACTTCATTCATGTTCATGTTGGTCTGGGTGCCGGAACCGGTTTGCCAGATCGGCAGCGGAAATTCGGCTGGATGCTGGCCGGCGCAAACTGCCTCTGCCGCTTTGATGATCGCATCGGCCTTGGCTGCGGGCAACAAGCCCAGATCGCGGTTGACGCACGCGCAAGCGCCCTTGATTGCCGCCAGCGCGATGATCAGTTCCTCCGGCATGCGCTCGGTGGAGATGGCGAAATGTTCAAGCGCGCGCTGGGTCTGCGCTCCCCACAGCCGATCGGCAGCTACTTCTATGGTGCCGAAGGTATCGCGTTCGGTGCGGCTTTTATGGTGCTTCATGCTGTTCTCCAATGACGGCGGTAGGGGCCGTGCCGTTTCTAGGTCGATGCAGCCTCTAGCAAGTGGCGCAGATTGCAATCGCGCTGCCAGTCGCGGTGCTCGGCGCTGCCCTGCGCTTCCGCCTGCAGCGCAGCTTCATTTTTCTCCAGTTGCGACTGGATCAAGCGGTCGGTTACGCGCATGTCGGGCAATATGGTGCCGAAAAAAGCGACGGTATCGCGGTGCTGGATCAGCAGGGTGGGGAAGTTGTCGATGTCGAGATCGCCGACTACTTCGGCTTGGTCCTCGATATCGATCCACACCAGTTGCTTGTCCGGGTGCAGCGCAGCCAGTTCCTCAAAACGATTGCGAAAATCGGTGCAAGTGCCGCACCAGGCAGCGCAAAGACAGGCAACCAGCCAGCGGCCTTCTTCCAGCGCAGCGCTAACCTGGCCGCGATTATCGTTTTTGAGAGTCAGACTGAGCATAAGCGTGTGTGCCAAAGCGATGAAGCCATGTCGTTTCCAGGTTTTTCGAGAGTTTCAGAGAGTTTTAATTTAAGGGCAAGCAACGCACATTTTGAACGTTATAAAATTTCAGTATCCACCGATACTGATTATATTGAACTTCCCCAGGGGTTTCTGACTTTGCGCAACGAGCGCTTTTTTAATGCCGTAATTTTTGCAAGTGGGCTGTTGCCCGCTGCGGCGATTGTACTGCCGGCGTTGCATGGCAGGCGACTGCGTTTTTGCCGCGAGCCTGTAGGACGGATCTGGCGGTCGCGGTAAAATGTGCAGATGCCTATTATCCTTGCCATCGAAACCTCTTCCGAACTTGCCTCTGCTGCGTTGCTGCAGGGCGATATGCTGCTTGTGCGCGAATCGTCGGGCGTTCAGACCCACTCCCAAACCCTGCTGCCGATGGTGCAAAGCGTGTTGGCGCAAGCCGATATCAGCCTGTCGCAATGCGCTGCGATCGCTTTTGGCGCCGGGCCAGGCGCTTTTACCGGCGTGCGTACCGCTTGCGGCGTTGCCCAGGGCTTGGCGTTCGGGGCAAATTTGCCGGTGGTGTCGATTGTCACTTTGCTTGCGATGGCTGCCGCTTGCCGTGCCGAAACAGGCGCGCATGAAGTGCTGGCCGTGCTGGACGCGCGCATGGGCGAAGTGTATTGGGCGCAATACAGTTACGCCAACGGCTGGCAGACGGTGATCAAACCGACCTTGTCTGCGGTAGCGGGCGTGCTGCCGCAGCATAAGGAAGGGCTGGTTGCCTGCGGTAACGGCTTTGCTGCGTACCCGGGCGAGTTTGCGCTGCAGGCGAAAATCTATCCGTGGATGCAACAGGCGTGCGCCGAAATAATGCCGCATGCGGAGCAAGTGGCGCGCCTGGCGCGCAGCGCATTTGCTGCGGGTCGAATTTTGACGCCGGAACAGGCGCAGCCGATTTATCTGCGCAATAAAGTTGCGTTGACTACCGATGAGCGCCTGGCGCTCAAGGCGGGAGCGGTCAAGTGAACAACCGGGATTATTCCGTGGCGGCAGCGCAGATCCATTTTTTACCGATGCAAACGCAGGATCTGGACGCGGTAGTCGCGATTGAAAATGCCGTTTATCCGTATCCGTGGACGCGCGGCAATTTTGAGGATGCGATGCGAAGCGGTTATCAAGCCTGGTGCGCGCGCCATCATGCGGGGGCAGCGCACGGCGAGACGGACGATACCACTGATAGCGCCGCCAACATATTGGGGTACTTCCTGCTGATGGTGGTGCTCGATGAAGGGCATTTGCTCAATATCAGCGTGCGATCCGACATGCAGCGGCTCGGATTCGGGCGCGCGTTGCTGGATCGGGTGGTGTCGATGGCGCGTGAACTGGGGTTGACTTCGATCTTGCTGGAAGTGCGTCCGTCCAATGCGCGCGCAATAAATATCTATTCGCATTACGGTTTTGTGTCGATCGGGCGCCGCAAGGGGTATTACCCGGCTCCCGACAATAGCCGGGAAGATGCGATCGTAATGCGGCTGTCGCTATGAACACGGAACAGCTTCGCCGCGCCGCTTTTTTGCAGGAAATGGACGTCGGCGCGATCTGGCTGCGCCGCAATGCGGTTCCGGTTGCCGATTCCGGCCTGACGGAGGAAGCCGCCAGCGTTGCTGCAGCGCTTCAGACGGGCGATATCGGCGCTGCGCTTGCACCTGCGGTAGCGCCGGATGCTGATTTGCCGGTTGGCTCGCCGGCCGCTTTGCCCGTCAGCGTCGTTCCATCCAGCCCGGTTGCTGCCGCATTTTCTTCCCTAGCTGTCTCCGCATCGGTCTCCCCCTCTGCCGCCTGGGATGACACGCCGCTGGCAATCGACCCGGCGACCTTGCCGCCGGTAGCGGAAATCGCTCTGATGGATTGGCAGCAACTGGAAGCTGCAGTTGCTGCGTGTCGCGGCTGCGACTTGTGCCAGCGGCGCAATCAGACGGTATTCGGCAGCGGCGACCGGCAAGCCAAATGGCTGTTCGTCGGCGAAGGGCCGGGACGCACCGAAGATCAACAGGGCGCACCCTTTGTCGGCCCTGCCGGCAAACTGCTCGATAGCATGCTGGCGGCGATGGACTTGCGGCGCGATGCGAACGTGTATCTGGCCAATATCGTCAAATGCCGTTCGACCGACGCGAAGGGCATCGACCATGCACCCACGCCGCAGCAAAGCGCGCTGTGCCAACCGTATCTGGAGCGCCAAATTGCTTTGCTGCAACCGACGGTAATTGTCGCTCTGGGCAAGACGGCGGCGCTGGCATTGCTGGGCTGCGCGCCCGGCACCAGCCTGTCGTCGCTGCGCGGCCAGGTGCATCAAGTGCAGCAACGCCCGCTCGTGGTTACCTATCATCCAGCCTATTTGTTGCGCAAGCCCATCGCAAAACGCGAAACCTGGGACGACCTATGCCTGGCGTTGCGCACCTATTCCGGGAAATCCGTTGGATAAGCCGATGCCTGTTGCCGCTGCTGTCAGCGTCGATGCCTGCGCTTGCCAGGCTGACTTTCATCGGCAATGGGGACATTTGCGCGACCCGCATGTGCGCACGCTGGCGTGGCTGCTGACTGCGCCGGATTTGCTGGATTTGCAGGCGCCGCAATGGCGCGGCCTGATCGCTACGTTCAATGACGCACTGGACCGGGCCACGCTCGACTGGCTGGCGGCACTCGATGCGGCGCCGGCCCAATTGCATGCCTTTCTCGATGTCGGGCCATTCACCCGGCTCGGACGTTATGCGGAAAAATTGCTGGCATTTTATTTCCGCCATCAAGGCACACTGTTTGCCCACGGCATTCAGGTGCGCGCCAGCAAGGGCGATACGGTGGGCGAGTTCGACTTCCTGCTTTGGCGTGGAACCGCACACGCAAGCGCGCTGCTGCACTGGGAATTTGCAACCAAGTTTTATCTGCTGGAAGCGAGCGGAACCGGGCTGGAAGCGGATTATTTTGTCGGACCGAATCTGGCCGATACGCTAGGCGCGAAAATGCACAAGATTCTCGATCGGCAATTGGCGCTGGCGCAGCATCCGGCCGCGCAAATGCATTTGCCGCAACCGGTTGCGGCAGCGCAGGCGCTGCTCAAGGGATGGCTGTTTTATCATGAAAACGATCCGGTGCCGCCGCCATCGATGGGCTTGTCGCTAGCGCATTGCCGGGGCTTCTGGTGCACGTTGCCGGAATTTTCGGCAGTGCAGGCGCTGCCCGCAGAGCGGCTGGCGATTCTGCCGCGTCTGTCGTGGCTGGCTCCGGCTCGGGTCGAAGCCGCTGCTACACTGGACAAGTCGCAGTTGCAGCAGGCGCTGGCCGCCCATTTTGCCCAGAGCAGCATGCCGGTGATGGTGGCGTTGCTGCAACCGCAGCAAGATGTGCTGCTGGAAACCCGCCGCGGCTTTATCGTTTCCGACGACTGGCGCAGCCGGGCGCACCAGCGGCGCAGCGTGCTGCAGCCTTCCGAGGAATAATAAAAATCGGGAGTATGATGGATTTCCGCAGGTAATACGTGCGGAAATCGTTATCCGGTACGGTAGTATGCCTTCCGGAAAATTCGGTGCGCGTTCAGGGCTTACTCCGCTTACTTAAAGTTTCCTCAATGCTTATGTTCGCCAATCAGCGCCACCGAATCGTATTCGTGCTGATTGGCCGCATGTTTGCGCATCACCATGAACATGGTGCCGGCTACGAACAGGCCGAACAGGACGATCACCACATCGAGATTCAGATTGAGTGAAATCATCAGTGCATACAGGCTCAGCATAGTCAGTATCGACAGGTTTTCATTGAAATTTTGCACCGCAATCGAATGTCCGGCGCTCATCAGCACGTGACCGCGATGCTGCAGCAGCGCGTTCATCGGCACCACGAAGAAACCGGACAGGATGCCGATCAGCACCAGCAGCGGATAGGCGATCCAGACCGAGTGCACCAGCGTCATCATGATCACCACCATGCCCATTGCAATTCCCATCGGCATCACCGACAGGGATTTTTTGAGCGGAATGAAACGCGCCGCGCCGACTGCGCCCAATGCAACGCCGACTGCCACGATGCCTTGCAGAATGGCGGCCTTGTCGAGCGGCATTTGCAGCGATTTCTCGGCCCATTTCAGTACGATGAACTGCAGCGTGGCGCCGGCGCCCCAGAACAGCGTGGTTACTGCCAGTGAAATCTGGCCCAGCTTGTCCTTCCACAGGATCACAGTGCAATGGGCAAAGTCGCGGAATAATTTGATCGGATTGCGTTCCTGATGATCGTAATGCGCGCCGGTGTCAGGAATCTTCAGGTTGATCGCGGACGCCAGAACGTAGGCGCAGACGATCACGCATAGTGCGGCTTCGATCGGCGTATCGATGCCGAAGTCGATCAGCGGAAAATCGAACCGCAGCAGCGACGCTGCAATCGCCGGGTTGACCAGCGCGCCGCCCAATACCGTACCCAGAATAATGGAGCTGACGGTCAAGCCTTCGATCCAGCCGTTTGCCGCCACCAGTTTTTCGGGCGGCAGCAATTCGGTCAGGATGCCGTACTTGGCCGGGGAATACGCAGCTGCGCCAAAGCCGACCACCGCATACGCGATCAGCGGATGGACGCTGAAGAACATCAGCGTGCAGCCGGCCACCTTGATTAGGTTGGTGACAAACATCACGCGCCCTTTGGGCAGCGCATCGGCGAAAGCGCCGACGAATGCGGCCAGCAGCACGTAGGACAGCACAAAGCACAGCTTGAGCAGCGGCGTCATCCATTCCGGGGATTTTAATTGCGCCAGCAGTGCAATGGCAGTGATGAGAAGGGCGTTATCGGCCAGCGAAGAAAAAAACTGCGCCGCCATGATGGTATAAAAACCGCGTTTCATTCGGCTGTTGACTCACTTGTTATTGAAAACATGCATTCATTTATGTAGGCAGCGCCGCTGTTTGTCTGCAGTGGCTGCGTGGTCGGGAAAGCAGTGGTTTTGGTAAATTCTGTTTGTAACAAAATACGTCCGGCTTGCTTTATACCATGAAAATATCTGGCATTCGCCAGAATCGACGCGTTGCCGGATGGCTCCGGTAAAATGTACGTCAGCGCTAATTTTCACTTTTACCGATTCTTTTCTCCTCTTTTTCCATTGCCGGGTTTGCCTCATGCCAAGACCTACCGTTGCCATTATCGACATTGCTGCAATGCAGCACAATTTAGCAATTGCCAAAGCGCAAGTGCCTACTGCCCGCACTTGGGGCGTGCTCAAGGCAAATGCCTACGGCCACGGCCTCGAGCGCGGCCTGCGCGGTTGTGCGCAGGCCGACGGGCTGGCCGTGATCGAGATCGAGGCGGCGGTGCGCTTGCGCGAACTGGGCTGGACCAAGCCGATCCTGTTGCTGGAAGGCTTCTTCGATGCATCCGATCTGGCGGTCGTCAATGCGTACCGGCTGGAATTCGCAGTCCATTGCAATGAGCAGATCGCGATGATCGAGCGTGCGCAGTCGCAGTCGCAGTTTAGCGCGCCGCTACAGGTGCATTTGAAAATGAATAGCGGCATGAACCGGCTCGGCTTTCGCGCCGACGCCTTTCGGGCCGCTTATGCCCGCTTGCGCGCGATGCCGGCGGTCGGCAAGATCACGCTGATGACCCACCTGGCCAATGCCGACGACGCCAAGAACACGACCTTTCCGCTGATGGATCAGGTGCAGCGCTTCCGCGCTGCCACCGAAGGCCTGGACGCGGAAATCAACCTGTCGAACTCGGCCGCCGATCTGCTGCATCCGGACATCGAAACCGATTGGGTGCGTCCCGGCATCATGCTGTACGGCGGCACGCCGGGCGGCAAAAGCGCGGCCGAATTCGGCCTGCTGCCGGCGATGACGCTGCAAAGCGAAATCATCGGCGTGCAGGATCTTGCGGCCGGCGATGCGGTCGGCTACGGCAGCCGTTTCTGCGCCGAGGGGCCGATGAAGATCGGCGTGGTTGCCTGCGGCTATGCCGACGGTTATCCGCGCCATGCGCCCAACGGCACGCCGATCCTTGTCGATGGCGTCAAAACCCGCATCGTCGGCCGGGTGTCGATGGACATGATTACCGTCGATCTGACCGATGTGCCGGGGGCGCGCATCGGCAGCAGCGTCACTTTATGGGGGCAGGGCTTGCCGATCGACGAAGTGGCGCAAACGGCCGGCACCATCGGCTATGAATTGATGTGCGCGCTGGCAGCCCGGGTACGCATTATCGAGCGCCCCGCAGTGTGATTCGCATGATTCGTACTGCACCATGTATTTTTGACTACCGCAATAAAGATATGCGGAAAGCAATAGTTTTATGCATATACTCCCCTGTTTTACGTAAACGCATCAAGGCGCAAGCACCCGCACATCATGGCTAAAGCAAAAACCAATTACACCTGCACCGAATGCGGCGGGATCTCGAACAAATGGACCGGCCAGTGCCAGGCGTGCGGCCAGTGGAATACGCTGGTCGAAACGATAGTCGAAACCGGCTCCAACCGCTTTTCGACGCAACCGCAAGCGCTGGCGCAAACTTCTCCGGTACTCAGTCTGACCGATATCGAAGCGATCGACGTGCCGCGTTTCGGCACCGGCATCGAAGAATTCGACCGCGTGCTCGGCGGCGGTCTGGTCGCCGGCGGCGTGGTGCTGATCGGCGGCGACCCCGGCATCGGCAAATCGACGTTGCTGCTTCAGGCGCTGGCAAATCTGTCTCACTTTAAAAAATCCTTGTACGTCAGCGGCGAAGAGTCCGGCGCACAGATTGCGATGCGCGCCAAGCGGCTGGCGGTGGATGCCAAGGAACTCAAGCTGCAAGCTGAAATCCAGCTCGAAAAAATCCTCGGCACGCTGGCCGATATCAAGCCGGAAGTAGTCGTCATCGACTCGATCCAGACCGTGTATTCGGACGCGCTGACTTCAGCGCCTGGCTCGGTTGCGCAGGTGCGCGAGTGCGCGGCCCAACTCACCAGGGTGGCGAAACAGAACGGCATCACCATCATCCTGGTCGGCCATGTGACCAAGGAAGGCGCGCTGGCCGGGCCGCGCGTGCTGGAACACATGGTCGACACCGTGCTGTATTTCGAGGGCGACACCCATTCCAGCTTCCGGCTGGTGCGCGCGGTCAAGAACCGTTTCGGCGCGGCCAATGAACTGGGCGTGTTCGCGATGACCGAAAAGGGCTTGAAGGGCGTATCCAATCCATCGGCGCTGTTTTTGTCGCAGCATGACAATGCAGTACCCGGTTCCTGCGTGATGGTCACGCAGGAAGGCACGCGTCCGTTGCTGGTCGAAATCCAGGCGCTGGTCGATACCTCTCACGCGCCGAATGCAAAACGGCTGTCGGTCGGGCTGGAGCAAAACCGTCTGGCGATGCTGCTGGCGGTGCTGCATCGGCATGCCGGTGTGGCCGCCTTCGATCAGGATGTGTTCATCAATGCGGTCGGCGGCGTCAAGATCACCGAACCGGCAGCTGATCTCGCGGTATTGCTGGCCATCAATTCCTCAATGCGCAATAAACCGCTGCCGCGCGGTTTGGTGGTGTTTGGCGAAGTCGGCCTGGCCGGCGAGATTCGTCCGGCGCCGCGCGGCCAGGAGCGCTTGCGCGAAGCGGCCAAGCTCGGCTTTTCGATCGCGATGATCCCCAAATCTAATGCACCGAAACAGAAAATCGAAGGCTTGACGATCATCCCGGTGGAACGCATCGATGAAGCGCTGGAGAAAATCCGCGATGCAGCGATCGGGGAATAAAAAAATGCACGCGCAACAGCCGGCACCGGCTATTTATCCGATTCCTGTGCCGGGGCTGCATCTTCGGCTGCGCTGTCGTTGTCGATCAGCCGTGCTGCGGCCAGCCCGCTTCTGACTGCGCCCTCAATGGTGGCCGGATATTCGCTGGCGGTGTAATCGCCAGCCAGCATCAAGCCTGCAATCGCGGTCTGGTTGGCGGGGCGAGCCAGTGCCGCAGTGCAGGAAAAAGTTGCGCGTTTTTCACTGATTACGCGGCTCCAGAGCGGCGCGCTTAATGCCGGCAATTGCAGCGCGCTGGCCAGTTGCCGGGCAACGGCGGCTTCCAGCGCTGGATGTCCGTGCGCAATCGCCTCGGCCGATGCGCTGATGACGACCGCCAGCAAACCGGCTTGACGCGCATCGAGCTGGCCGCGGTCGAAAACGAATTGCCCGAAATTGCCCGCAGCCGCATCTTCTTCCAGCGCGAAAAATGGCTGCGCCAGCCGGATGTCCGGCGCATATTGCACATAACAGGTAGTAATCGGTTCGTAGCCAAGCGCCGCGATATGCTCGACCCCGGTTACATCCTGCAGCAGCTTGGCGGCTGCAGATGGCGCGGTGGCGACGATCACCGCATCAAAACCGACCGGATCGCCCGATGCGCCGGCGTCAGCCCCGATATGCATGTGCCATTGCGCACCGTTGCGCGCAATGGCTGTGACCGCAGTGCCGAGCCGGACCGTGCCGCCGTGCGCTGCGACGAATGCCAGCGCCGGTTGCGGCAGCAACGCGCTCAGGTTAGTGCGCGGAAGCAGCATGTCGGACGCAGCGCGACCGGCGCCGAAGCTGTCTCGCAGCACTGCCAGAAATACCTGGGCTGACGCGCGTTCGATCGGCGTGTTCAGCGCCGCCACGCACAGCGGTTTCCACATCAGCCGGATCAAGGGTTCGGTCTGGTCGAAGCGCTGCAGCAATTCAGCCACGCTGCAATCGTTGTTCAAGCGCCAGTCCATCCAGCGCGCAGCGGAAGAAAACCGCGCCAATGCCAGCTTGTCCACCCGCTTCAGGCCACTGCTGCGCCAGAGTGCGACCAACAGATGCAACGGAGCGGGCAGGCGGGCTGCGATGAAATCGATGCCTTTGCCGCTTTCCGGATAGCGCATTTGCAGCGGCAGCCGCAGCAACGCCTGCCGCAAGTCGACGCCGACCATTTTCATCAGGCGCAAGGTTTCGGTGTAAGCGCCGAGCAGGATATGTTGGCCGTTATCGAGCATGTTGCCTTCGATGTCGACTGCGCGTGCGCGTCCGCCGGGGATGCGCGCCGCCTCGAATACGGTGACTTGATGCGCATTGCGCGTCAGTTCCAGCGCCGCCGCGCAACCGGCCCAGCCGGCGCCGACGACTGCGATATGCTTGCTGCGCTGCCGGCGTTTAGCCACGGATATAGGTTTTCCAGGCCAGCCAGAGCTTGCGAATCGGCGTCAATGAAATTTTCTGGTTCAGCACATGGAAATGATCGGTTTCGATTTCATTGAGGAGCGTGCGATAGATCGCCGCCATCATCAGACCCGGCCGCTGGGCGCGACGGTCTTCTTTGGGCAGCAGCGCAAACGCATCGTCGTAGGCGGCTTGCGCCCGCTGCACCTGAAAGCGCATCAGGTTTTCGAAATTCTCGCTGTGGCGCGCATTGAGCACGTCGGCCGCAGTGACGTTGAATTGCTGCAATTCATTGACCGGCAAATAAATGCGCCCCTTGCGCGCATCTTCGCCGACATCGCGGATGATGTTGGTGAGCTGAAATGCCAGCCCGAGTTTTTCCGCGTACTGCAGCGTTTCCGGTTTGGTTTTGCCGAAAATGCTGGCCGACAGGATGCCGACTACGCCGGCCACATGCCAGCAATACCGCTGCAGCCCCGGATAATCCAGATAGCGGGTTTGATCGAGATCCATCTCCATGCCGTTGATGATTGCCTGCAAATGCTGTCCCTCCAACGCGTAAGCAGCCATGTGCGGCTGGAGCGCCTGCATCACCGGATGGGTCGGATGGCCGGCCAGCATCGCTGCGACTTCCTTGCGCCACCAGGCCAGTTTGTTGCGCGCCACCATTTCGTCCACACATTCATCCACGGTATCGTCGACTTCGCGGCAAAACGCGTACAGCGCGGTGATCGCCCGGCGTCGTTCCGCCGGCAGGAACAGGAAGCTGTAATAAAAGCTGGAGCCGCTTTGCGCGGTTTTTTGTTGGCAGTATTCGTCTGGTGACATGGCGGGTGCGGCTGAAAAGGTTAAAAACGGAATTGAAAGCGGGCGCAGAGCGCCGGGATGCAAAATCAAGCCGCTATGCTAGCCGACTGCGCGGTCCGGAACAAACCCGGCGCGCGATTAAATTGGCCGCGCAGCAGCAAAAGCCACTGCATTATTCTGGTAAATATAAAATAATAGGGGGTATATGAAAAAAGCAATGCCTATCCGCATATATTCATTGCGATAATAAAAATTACACAGCCAAGTATTGTTTTCTGACTGCGGCAGTAACAATAATGCAATTTCAGGCCGGTTTCATCCGCAGCGCGCGCCACAGGATGCGACACCAGTCGGCTTTGCGCAAGACCGGGCGTTGCCGGAAGACGTCAAAACCGGCAGCCTCTATCGCCTCCAGGATGCGCAACCCGCCCTGGACTACCAAGCGCAACTCCCAGCCGATCCGGCCCGGCAACCGGGTTGCCAGCGGCGCTCCCGACAGCATCATCGTGCGCGCGCGTTCCACTTGAAAGCGCATCAGCGCGCACCAGCGGGCATCAACCCGCGCTTCGGTCAGGTGTTCTGGCGTCACGCCGAAGCGCTCCAGATCTTCCTGTGGCAGGTAGATGCGGCCTTTTTGCCAATCGATTGCCGCATCCTGCCAAAAGTTAATTAACTGCAAGGCGCTGCAGATCGCATCCGAATCGCGCAGATTGGCTGCATCGGCGCGGCCGTACAACTGCAGCATCAATATGCCGACCGGATTGGCCGAGCGCCGGCAATATTCGAGCAGGGTGGCGAAAGTCGGGTAGCGGGTGGTCACCACATCTTGCCGGAAAGCAGACAGCAGATCGCGCAGCGGCTGCAGCGGCAATTGGTAAGCGTGCACCGTTTGTTCCAACGCAATAAATAGCTGCGGCACTGCCGACACACTGGGCAATCGCTGTTGTTCTATCGCATCGAGCCCCTGTTCGTACACGGCCAGCGCAGCCAGCCGTTGCCCGGCAGTGGCATCGCCTTCATCTGCCAGATCGTCGGCGCTGCGGGCAAACGCATAGATGGCCGCTACTGCAGGACGCAAGCGGGCCGGCAGCAATAGCGACGCAACAGGAAAATTTTCGTAATGATCAACAGCCATGGTTGGAATTTACCGACTAAAAAGTCAATTGCCATCTTGATACACGCACACATATAATTACTAACCGCCAAGTCAGTAATATTGCCGGGGCATGCGTTGCGCGATCCTGCATGCGCCGGCTTCAATATTTCAGCCCGAATAGTAAAGGAAACAAACGTGGCCGTCCCGAAAACCCCATCCCGAATTTCACAGAAAAGCTTCACGCTGGCGCTCTTGATTGCGCTGGCAGCCGTGGTCGCAGGTTGTTCAAAGCCGGTGCCGAAAATAGAAGAGGTGCGCCCGGTCAGGGCAATGCAGTTGGGCGCGCAACGGGCGGAAGTGACTGCGGAATTCTCCGGCGATGTGCGGGCGCGGGTGGAATCACGGCTGGGCTTTCGGGTCGGCGGCAAGATCGTTGCGCGCAAGGTCGATGTCGGCACCGTGGTCAAGCGCGGACAAGTACTGATGCAACTCGATCCACAAGACTTGCAGTTAGCGCAGGCGCAGGCGCAGGCCGCATTGCAGGCGGCGCAAAGCAATCGCGATCTGGCGCGTGCCGAATTGGCACGCTATCAGGAATTGCGCAGCAAGAATTTTGTCAGCCAGGCAGTGCTCGATGCGAAGCACACTGCGTACACAGCTGCCGAGTCCAATGTCGCGCAAGCCCGCGCTGCTCTCAGAGGGCAATCGAATCAGGCCGGATATGCAGTACTGGTGTCTGATGTCGATGGCGTAGTTACCGGCGTGGATGCCGAACCGGGGCAGGTGGTGGCCGCCGGCACGCCGGTGCTGCGGATTGCGCAAGCGGGAGACAAGGAAGTGGTGGTCGGCATTCCGGAAGACAAGGTCGCCAATCTGCGCAGCATCACCGACGTACGGGTGCGCATCTGGGCCAATCCGCACGCGGTTTTGCAAGGCAAACTGCGCGAACTGTCCCCGGTAGCCGATCCGGTGACCCGTACGTATACCGCGAAGATAACGATCCTGAACGCTCCCGCTGAAGTCAAGCTGGGCATGACTGCCTATGTAAGCTTTGTCGCAAAAACACCGGACGCAATGTTTGCCGTGCCCTTGACTGCATTGTTTCAGAACAAGGAGGCAACTTCGGTTTGGGTGATCGAAAATGGGGCGGTAAGGTTGGTTCCGGTCCAGATCGGTGGCACTTCAGGGGACAATGTGTTGCTGGCCAGCGGTGTAGCAGTTGGACAAACTATCGTGACGGCGGGCGTAAATCAGTTGAAAGTCGGACAAAAGGTAAAAATCCTGGCCGATACAGCCGCAGCCGCACACGCGTCCCAGCCTGGTGCCAAGCCTGCCGTTCCGGGTGCTGGAGCGGCCCAATGAAAAGCGGCTTCAATCTGTCGCGCTGGGCGCTCGAACATATTCCGTTTACCCGCTATCTGATGGTGGTATTGATGATCGGCGGCATTCTCGGATACGCCAATCTGGGGCAGGACGAAGATCCGCCGTTTACCTTTCGTGCAATGGTGGTGCGTGCCAATTGGCCGGGCGCCACCGCGCTGCAAATGGCAGAACAAGTTACCGACAAGCTGGAAAAAAAGCTGCAGGAAACGCCTTACATCGACAAGATCCGCAGTTATTCGAAGCCGGGCGAGACTCTGATCATCCTGCAATTGCGCGAATCCACGCCGCCGAAAGATACTGCGCAATCCTGGTATCAGGTGCGCAAAAAAATCGGTGATATCAAGGGCACTTTGCCGCCCGGCGTGATCGGGCCGTTTTTCAACGACGAGTTCGGCGACACGTACGGCTCGATTTTTGCGCTGTCAGGCGATGGCTTCAATTATGCGCAAATGAAGGAATACGCCGATTTCGTACGCCAGCAATTGTTGAAAGTGCCAACGGTAGCGAAAGTGGAACTGTTCGGCGTGCAGGATGAAAAAGTCTTTATCGAATTTTCTCAGAAGAAATTTTCTCAGCTCGGCATTCCGTTTCAGACTGTCATCGACCAGATCAATGCGCAGAATGCGGTGGAATCGACCGGGGCAATGGTAACGCCCAGCGCTAATTTGCAAGTCAGGGTAAGCGGCGCGCTGCAATCGAGCAGGGATCTGGAAAATCTGGAGCTGCGCGCCAACGGCACGACTTTCCGCCTCGGGGATTTTGCTACCATCAAGCGCGGCTACACCGATCCGCCGCAGGACAAGATGCACTTTAACGGGCAGGAAGTCATCGGACTCGGAATTTCGATGGAAAAGGGCGGAGATATCATCAAGCTCGGTAAGAATCTGCAGGCAACAGTGGATGACATCAGGGCAAAATTGCCGGTAGGAATAGAATTTCAGAATGTTTCGGACAAGCCCAAAGCGGTAACGCAGTCGGTCGGCGAATTCATCAGAGTCTTGGTCGAAGCAGTACTGATCGTGCTGGCAGTCAGTTTCCTGGCGCTGGGCTTGCATACCAAACCGTTCCGGCTCGATATCTGGCCCGGCATGGTCGTCGGCTTGACCATCCCACTGGTGCTGGCGGTCACGTTTCTGTTCATGCGCATATTCGAAATCGACTTGCACAAGATTTCGCTCGGCGCGCTGATCATTGCGCTGGGATTGCTGGTCGATGACGCCATCATCGCCGTCGAAATGATGGTGCGCAAAATGGAGGAAGGTTTTTCGCGCTTTGATGCCGCTACTTTCGCCTACACTTCGACTGCCATTCCGATGCTGACCGGTACTTTGATTACTGCAGCCGGATTCCTGCCGATCGGATTGGCAAAATCGGCTGCAGGCGAATACACGTTTTCGATGTTTTCGGTCAACGCACTGGCGTTATTGATTTCCTGGCTGGCGGCCGTGTTGTTTACGCCTTATATCGGTTTTTTGCTGCTGAAAGTGAAACCTGCAGCGAATGCGGACGGCCACCATGAACTGTTCGACACGCCTTTTTACAAACGCTTCCGGGCCGCTGTGACTTGGTGCATTACCTGGCGCAAGAGTACTATTTTGATTACTTTGGGTGTATTTGCGCTGGGCGTGTTCGGTTTCAAATTCATCGAACAGCAATTTTTTCCCGACTCCAGCCGTCCTGAATTGATGGTCGAGATGTGGTCGCCCGAGGGCACCACCTTTGTTGCCAATGAAGCCCAGGCGAAGAAATTCGAAGCCTTCATTCTGGCGCAAGACGGAGTGGAAAGCGTGACCGGCTATATCGGCACCGGCAGCCCGCGTTTTTATCTGCCGCTCGACCAGATATTTCCGCAAACTAATGTGTCGCAATTTGTCGTGCTGCCGAAAGATCTGAAAGCGCGCGAGGCGCTACGCCTGAAAATCACCGCAGCCTTCAAAAACGATTTCCCGGAAGTACGCGGACGCGTCAAATTGCTGCCTAACGGACCGCCAGTGCCGTACCCGGTACAGTTTCGCGTCACCGGCACCGAAGTGGGGGCAGTGCGTGCCATAGCAGATCAGGTAAAAGCGATTATGAACACTAACCCGAATGCGATCGGTGTCAATGACAACTGGAATGAGTCGATCAAGGTGTTGCGTATCGATCTGGATCAGGAAAAATTGCGCGCACTGGGCGTCAGTTCGCAAACCGTAATGCGTGCCGCCAATACTATTTTGACCGGCACCACGGTCGGCCAATACCGTGAAGAGAATAAGCTCATCGATATCGTGGTACGCCAGCCGGTCCAAGAGCGATCAACCGTGGCAGCGCTGAATGCGGCCAATATTCCGACAGCCAGCGGCAAATCGGTACCCTTGTCCCATCTGGCGCGGGTTCAAATGGCTTGGGAGCCCGGCGTGGTCTGGCGTGAAGGTAGGGAATGGGCGGTAACGGTCCAGTCCGATGTGATCGATGGCATCCAGGGTGCGACCGTGTCCGGCCAGATCAGTCCGCAATTGGATAAGCTGCGCGCTGCCTTGCCACCAGGATACAAAATAGAGCTGGCCGGCGCGGCAGCGGATAGCGGCAAGGCGCAAGCTTCGATTGCTGCCAATATTCCTCTCGTGATTTTCATTATTTTCACATTGCTGATGTTGCAGTTGCACAGCTTTTCCCGCGCATTGCTGGTGTTCCTGACCGGCCCGCTGGGTATTGCCGGCGCAGCAATGGCGCTGCTGCTGTTGCAACGTCCGTTCGGCTTTGTCGCACAACTCGGGGTAATTGCGTTATTCGGCATGATTATCCGTAATTCCGTGATTCTGATCGATCAGATTGAACACGATATAGCGGACGGAGCATCGCCTTGGGATGCGATTGTCGAATCGGCGGTGCGCCGCTGTCGGCCCATCATTTTGACCGCTGCTGCTGCTGTGCTGGCAATGATTCCGCTATCGCGCTCCGTATTCTGGGGGCCGATGGCTGTCGCAATCATGGGCGGCCTGATCATCGCAACCGCGCTAACTCTGTTATTCTTGCCAGCCTTGTATGCAGCCTGGTTCAGAGTGAAAAAACCTGGTTGATAAGTAGCCGATACTACTGCACAATAGAGGGCTGGCAGTATTTTGGGGATATGGCGAAATTGGTAGACGCACTAGATTTAGGTTCTAGCGTTGAAAGACGTGTCAGTTCGAGTCTGACTATCCCCACCAGAATGATCATTACCAGTTGCTTGGTTGATCGCGGTTGATCGGAAAATTGCATTGGATCTTCTTTGTGCCTAGCCGGTGAACGCATTGTTTGATGTTTTCAAACCGGCAATTTTGTTTTTTTCTCGAGTAGAGGAGCGAATTCGCGATCGAAATGACGCGGCACTCGCATCCATTTTCTCACACCACAGAATTCTTATTTTTGGATGATTTACATGGCAACTGCAGTCGAAACCCTAGGTAAATTAGAGCGCCGTCTCACAATCACTTTTCAATTGACCGAGGTTCAGGCAGAAGTTGAAAAGCGCCTGAAAATCCGTGCTCGCACAGCCAAGGCTCCAGGCTTTCGTCCAGGCAAAGTGCCAATGAAAATGGTTGCTGCGCAATACGGCTATCAAGTCGAAACCGAGGTGCTCAACGATAAGGTTGGTCGCGCCTTCAGCGAGGCTGCCAACGAAAACAATTTGCGCGTCGCCGGTTATCCGAAAATCGAACCTAAAGCAAGCGAAGGCGCAGCCGAGGGCTCAATCGCTTTCGATGCGACTTTTGAAGTCTATCCGGAAGTAAAGATCGGCGATTTGTCCGATGTTGAAATCGAGAAGGTTGCTGCCGCTGTAACGGATGTCGAAGTAGATAAGACTATCGAAATCCTGCGCAAGCAACGCGTGCATTATCACGTCAAAGGCGAGCAGGGCGAACATGGCGATGGTGGCGCTGATTTGACTGCGCAAAACGACAATCGCGTAACCGTCGACTTTGTCGGCAAAATTGACGGTGTTGAATTCGCCGGCGGCAAGGCGGAAGATTATCCGTTTGTGCTGGGCGAAGGTCGCATGCTGCCAGAATTTGAAGCGGCAGTAGTCGGATTGAAAGTGGGAGAAGCGAAAACTTTCCCGCTGGCGTTCCCGGCTGACTACCATGGTAAAGATGTTGCTGGTAAAACGGCAGAATTCACAATCACGCTGAAAAAACTTGAATGGGCCCATTTGCCTGAGCTCAATTCCGAATTTGCAAAATCGCTCGGCGTACCTGACGGCGATATGGAAAAAATGCGTGAAGACATCAAGGCTAATCTGGAACGTGAAGTTGCGGGCCGTCTGAAGGCGAAAAATAAAGATGTCGTGATGGATGCGCTCATCAAGGTTGCCGAACTCGACGTTCCTAAAGCATTAATTGATCAAGATGTCGAGCGACTGATAGAAATGACGCGTCAGGATATGACACAACGCGGCATGAATGCTAAGGATATGCCTTTCCCTCCGGAATTGTTTACTGCGCAAGCTGAACGTCGGGTACGTTTGGGATTGATTTTGGCTGAGGTTGTCAAAGAAAATTCCCTTCAGGCAACTGCAGAGCAAGTAAAAGCCCAAGTTGAAGACTTTGCCAAAAGTTACGAAGATCCGCAGCAAGTCGTTAAATATTATTTTAGCGATCGTCGCCGTTTGTCTGAGGTCGAAGCCCTTGTATTGGAAGAAAATGTCGTCAACTATGTACTTGGTAAATCGAAAGTGACAGAAAAATCTGTTGCGTTTGATGAGTTGATGGGCAATAACGCGCAGGCATAATTCGCTTGCACACATCGCTCAAGCATTTGCTTGAGCGTTTTCCATATTGGAGCGAAAATGACAGGCTTTATCAGAAAATCCGCACTTGATACAGACATGCTCGGTATGGTGCCGATGGTGGTCGAGCAAAGCGGTCGTGGTGAGCGCGCCTACGATATTTACTCGCGCCTGTTGAAGGAGCGTGTGATTTTCATGGTCGGGCCAGTCAATGACCAAATGGCGAATCTGATTGTCGCGCAGCTATTGTTCCTGGAAAGTGAAAATCCGGACAAGGATATTTCCTTGTACATTAATTCACCTGGCGGTTCTGTTTCAGCTGGTATGGCTATCTACGATACGATGCAATTCATCAAGTCCGATGTGTCTACTCTGTGCACAGGCATGGCAGCATCGATGGGAGCGTTTCTTCTTGCCGCTGGCGCCAAAGGTAAAAGATTCTCCTTGCCGAATTCCCGCATCATGATTCATCAGCCTTTGGGCGGCGCTCAAGGGCAAGCTTCGGATATCGAGATCCAGGCACGCGAGATTCTTTATCTGCGTGAAAGATTGAATGGCATCCTGGCAGAAAAAACAGGAAAGACCACTGAGCAAATCGGCAAAGATACCGACAGGGATAATTTCATGTCGGCTGACGCTGCAGTTGAATACGGCTTGATTGACAAGGTTCTGATAAACCGCGAGTAATACATGACTCGCGGAAAACGCCCGAACGATAAGACGTTCGGGCGTTTTTCATTGATAATGCAGTGGCTGCCCGATTAAACTAATGTAACCATGTTTTAAATCCACGGGTAATATCAAGCTGAAACTACTATTTATATAGATCGCTCCACATGTCTGACAAAAAAATCTCCAGCGGTGAAAAATTGCTTTATTGCTCATTCTGCGGCAAGAGCCAGCATGAGGTTAAAAAACTCATAGCCGGCCCATCCGTATTCATTTGTGATGAGTGCATCGATTTGTGCAATGACATCATTCATGATGAAGCGGTCAGCGTGGAATCAGTTAACGGTGAAAAATCCGCACTGCCTACCCCGCAAGAGATTAGTGATCTGCTTGATCAATATGTGATCGGCCAAACTACTGCAAAACGCATTTTGTCCGTCGCAGTGTATAACCACTATAAGCGCCTCAAGCATTTGGGCAAAGTGGATGATGTCGAGTTGGCAAAAAGCAATATATTACTTGTTGGCCCAACCGGTTCGGGTAAAACCTTGCTGGCGCAAACATTGGCACGAATGCTGAATGTGCCTTTCGTGATGGCCGATGCCACGACGCTGACCGAAGCGGGTTATGTTGGCGAGGACGTCGAAAATATCATCCAGAAGTTGTTGCAAAGCTGTAACTATGAAGTGGAAAAAGCACAAAAGGGTATTGTCTATATCGATGAGATCGATAAGATATCCCGTAAATCCGATAATCCGTCCATCACCCGCGATGTTTCCGGAGAGGGTGTACAGCAAGCACTGCTGAAACTGATCGAAGGCACGATGGCTTCGGTTCCGCCGCAAGGTGGGCGCAAGCATCCTAATCAGGACTTCGTGCAGATTGACACCACGAATATCATGTTCATTTGCGGTGGCGCATTTGATGGTTTGGCAAAAGTCATATCCAATCGGGCGATAAAAAGTGGAATTGGTTTTTCTGCAACGGTAAAGAGCGAAGACCAGAAAATGGCCAGTGAAGTATTGCTGGAAGCCGAGCCGGAAGATTTGATCAAATTTGGCTTGATTCCCGAATTGGTCGGGCGCTTGCCGGTCGTCGCCACTCTGACCGAACTTAATGAAGATGCGCTGATACGGATTCTGGTAGAGCCGAAGAATGCGCTGATCAAGCAATATTCAAAGCTGCTTGAAATGGAAGGCACTGAATTGGAAGTCAGGCCAGCAGCTTTGCATGCAATCGCGAAAAAAGCGATTGCACGTAAAACAGGAGCACGGGGATTGCGTTCAATTCTTGAGCATGCATTGCTTGACGTCATGTACGATTTACCGAATCAGCAAAATGTCGCAAAAGTGGTAATTGATGAAAACACGATTACAAACGGTGCCAAGCCATTGCTGATTTATCACGAGCAACCGAAGGCGTCAGGTGCTTCCAGCTGATAAAAAATGCGGCTCTGAATGGACTTCGTGTTCATGTAAAAGCGGTACAATTTAACGCAACAATAATCATTCTGGCTTCAATCGCAAAGCCGCTCGAGAGGTCTCTCGTGTGGCTTTTTTTATTGGAGTTTTGTAGCAGAAAATGATTTTTGTTTCTCCTGGGCTTGTGTTTTGGCCACTTGCGCCAACATCAATACTAGGTTTATTTAAAAAGGCTTGCCATGACGACTCCCATTTTTACTGAACAAAGCCAACTGCCGCTGCTGCCGTTGCGGGATGTTGTTGTTTTCCCGCATATGGTCATACCGTTGTTTGTTGGTCGGCCAAAATCAATCAAGGCCTTAGAAGCCGCCATGGAACAGGGCAAAAGCATCATGCTGGCAGCGCAAAAGGCTGCGGCAAAGGATGAGCCGTCTCCTGACGACATTTATGAAATCGGTTGCGTAGCCAACATATTGCAAATGCTGAAGTTGCCTGACGGTACTGTCAAGGTACTTGTCGAAGGCGCGCAGCGCGCACGCATCCATCATATTAGTGAGCTGGAAACGCATTTCATTGCCGATCTGACTCCGATTGAATCGGAACTCGGCGATGATTCCGAAGTGGAAGCGATGCGTCGTACGATTGTTCAGCAATTCGACCAGTATGTAAAACTGAATAAAAAAATTCCGCCTGAGATCCTGACCTCGCTGGCCGGTATTGATGATGCAGGCCGGTTAGCTGACACTGTAGCCGCACATTTGCCTTTGAAGCTTGAGCAGAAACAGGTGATTCTCGAGATATTCAGCGTTGCAAAACGTCTTGAGCATCTACTGGGCCAACTGGAAGGTGAGCTTGATATTCTGCAAGTGGAAAAACGTATTCGTGGCCGCGTCAAACGCCAGATGGAGAAATCCCAGCGTGAATACTATTTGAACGAACAGGTCAAGGCAATCCAGAAGGAATTGGGGGAAGGTGAGGAAGGCGCAGATTTTGACGAGCTTGAGAAAAAAGTCATTGCTGCAAAAATGCCTAAGGAAGCACGCGAGAAAGCCCAAAGCGAACTCAAGAAACTCAAATTGATGTCGCCGATGTCAGCTGAAGCCACAGTGGTTCGTAACTATATCGACACCTTGGTGGCCTTGCCGTGGAGGAAAAAATCCAAGGTAAATAATGATTTGACTAATGCTGAGAAAATTCTCGAAGACGATCATTATGGCCTCGATAAGGTTAAAGAACGGATTCTCGAATATCTTGCCGTTCAGCAACGCGTTGACAAGCTTAAAGCGCCAATCCTTTGTTTTGTCGGCCCTCCTGGGGTAGGTAAGACATCGCTCGGGCAATCGATTGCGCGCGCGACAAATCGGAAATTTGTTCGTATGGCATTGGGCGGGGTAAGAGACGAGGCCGAGATACGTGGACACCGTCGCACGTACATTGGCTCTATGCCCGGTAAAATCCTGCAAAGCCTCGCCAAGGTCGGGGTGCGCAATCCGTTATTCTTGCTCGATGAAGTCGATAAAATGGGAGCGGATTTCCGAGGTGATCCTTCTTCAGCATTGCTGGAAGTATTGGACCCGGAACAAAACCATACGTTTGCAGATCATTATGTCGAGGTCGATTTCGATTTATCGGATGTGATGTTTGTTGCCACTTCGAATTCTTACAATATTCCGCCGGCATTGCTCGACAGAATGGAAGTGATTCGCTTGTCCGGTTATACGGAAGATGAGAAAACCAGTATTGCACAACGATACTTGTTGCCCAAGCAAATCAAAAATAACGGATTGAAGGATGAGGAGATCAGCGTTGCGGAATCTGCACTTCGCGACATCATCCGTTATTACACCAGAGAAGCCGGGGTGCGTTCGCTGGAACGGGAAATTTCAAAAATATGCCGTAAGGTGGTTAAATTTCTTTTGCTTAAGAAGCAAGACAAAAAGGTTGCTGTTACCGCGAAAAATCTGGATAAATTTCTAGGGGTTCGTCGCTTCGATTACGGCGTGGCCGAAAAAGATAACCAGATTGGCCAAGTGGTAGGGCTTGCTTGGACTGAAGTCGGCGGTGAGTTATTGACCATTGAAGCGGTGGCTATGCCGGGTAAGGGTGGCGTTATCCGTACCGGTACTCTGGGCGACGTGATGAAGGAGTCGATTGAAGCGGCACGTTCCGTGATGCGTAATCGGGCAAAAAGCCTGGGCATCAAGAGCGATGTTTTCGAAAAGACGGATATTCATATTCATGTGCCTGAAGGTGCTACGCCCAAAGATGGTCCGTCTGCCGGTATTGCGATGACTACTGCTCTGGTATCCATATTTACAGGAATTCCAGTGCGTGCTGACGTTGCAATGACGGGTGAAATAACTTTGCGGGGAGAAGTTCTTCCTATCGGTGGCTTGAAAGAAAAATTACTTGCGGCGCATCGCGGAGGAATAAAAACAGTATTGATTCCAGAGCAGAATGTAAAAGATCTGGTGGAAATCCCTGATAACGTTAAAAATAAGCTCGAAATCATCCCGGTACGCTGGATTGATAAAGTCTTGGAAATTGCTCTAGAGCGCCACCCCCAGCCATTGGCGGATGAAGATCCGGTAGTAGATGCGGTTCCCGGTCAAAGCGTTCAGCCGGACACCGGAGTTGTCAAGCATTAAACGCTTGATTGCAGACAAAAATGCCTGATTTTTTAGGCATTTTTGTTTGTGCTGAGATAGTCAATATTCATCTGCAGAATGTTAATATTGCGCAGATTATCTGCATTTGAATAATTGGCAAGGTGCTTGACACCGGGCTTTAAGGCTTGTTTTAATACCGGTTGCAGATTTTCTGTGGCGCAATGGATGCACGAAAAAAACGATGCATAGCACTATTGCGGAATTCAACCTTTAGGGGGATTAAGTGAATAAAACTGAACTAATTGAGCATATGGCCCAGTCAGCAGATATTTCCAAAGCAGCGGCAACACGCGCGTTGGAAGCATTGATTGCTGCGGTAAAAACTACGCTGAAAAAAAATGGGTCTGTCACCCTCGTTGGATTCGGTACATTCTCGGTAGGCAAACGCGCTGCGCGCACCGGTCGTAATCCTCGTACCGGGGAAGCGATCAAAATCAAGGCGGCTAAAGTTCCTAAATTTAAAGCTGGCAAAGGTTTAAAGGATGCTGTAAACTAGCTTTTTTGATGTGGTGACAAGCATCAAAAAATTTGGCTGACTAAGCGATATGGGTGCTTAGCTCAGTTGGTAGAGCGGCGCCCTTACAAGGCGTAGGTCGGCGGTTCGACCCCGTCAGCACCCACCAATCAGTCAAGTTTTATTGCAAGCAACTCAGGAGTGGTAGTTCAGCTGGTTAGAATACCGGCCTGTCACGCCGGGGGTCGCGGGTTCGAGTCCCGTCCACTCCGCCAGAGTTTTAATATAGGAGTGGTAGTTCAGCTGGTTAGAATACCGGCCTGTCACGCCGGGGGTCGCGGGTTCGAGTCCCGTCCACTCCGCCAGAACAAAAAAAGGTGAACGAAAGTTCACCTTTTTTCACATCTGCCACCTTTTTGAAATTTGCCTGATTGGTTGCCCATGCTAGAGTTTATACGTGCCCACAAACGCCTGACGCAGATACTACTATTGCTTTTCATTATTCCTTCTTTCGCCTTTGTGGGCTTGGAGGGCTATAGCCGTTTTGGGACTGATAGCAATGTTGTCGCCAAAGTGGCGGGATATTCGATCACCAAAGAAGAGTTGGAAGCAGCGCAACGCCAGCAAATGGATCGTTTCAGAGAGATGCTTGGAACGCAATTTGACCAAAAAATGCTGGATACTCCGGAAATGCGGCAAAACGTGCTGGATAAGCTCATCGCACAGCGTGCACTACTGGCTGAATTATCAAGCAAGAATTTGTCGGTTTCCGATCAGGCTGTGCAGCAAGCTATTCTGTCAACTCCCGGGCTGACTACCGCGGACGGTAAATTCGACAACGAACGGTATAAATCGTTGCTGGCAGCCCAAGGCTTGACGCCGACTGGATATGAAGCGAGCTTGCGTCAGGATCTCGCTTTACAACAGCTCAATAACGCCATTCAATCCAGTGCCTTTGCATCGAAGGCCGTAGTTGCACGTTTGTCTGGCATCGCGGCTCAGCAGCGGGAAATCCAACAACTTGATTTCAAACCCGCTGACTTCATTTCCAAAGTGAACGTTACTGATGAAATGCTGCGCTCTTATTACAAGAATAATTCCGCGCAATATGCAATTCCCGAGCAATTAAAGATCGAATATGTGATTTTGAATAATGCTGCAGTTGCGTCGCAAGTGTCTATTACCGATGCTGACATCAAAGCTTATTACGAACAAAACGCAAAACGCTACACGGTGGATGAGCAGCGACGTGCGAGCCATATTTTGATCGCAGTGAAGAAAGACTCTGCGCCAGCGGATGTGGCAGCAGCGAAAGCAAAGGCAGAAACGCTTCTGATCCAATTGCGTAAAAATCCAGCAGAATTTTCCAAACTTGCTAAAGAAAATTCCCAAGACCCTGGCTCTGCTGAACGTGGTGGCGATCTGGATTTTTTTAGCCACGGAATGATGGTCAAGCCATTTGAAGATGCAGCGTACAAACTCAAACAAGACGAAATCAGCGATATCGTGCAATCCGATTTTGGTTTTCATATCATTAAGGTAACTGCCATCAAGCCGGCATCCGTCAAATCGCTTGACGAAGCCAGAGCGGAGATTACTGCTGAAATTACAAAGCAGCTGGCAGCGAAAAAATATGCAGAAATGGCTGAAGTATTCAGTAACACCATTTATGAGCAAGCAGACAGCCTGAAGCCGGTAGCCGATAAATTGAAATTGACTGTGGAAACGGCCTCCAACGTGACGCGCGAATCAGCCGGGACTGCGGCCGGCAATGCAGTATTAAACAATCCAAAGTTTTTACAGGCTTTGTTCTCCGATGAAGCGATCAAGAGAAAGCACAATACGGAAGCGGTAGAAATAGCGCCCAACACATTGGTATCCGGACGAGTAATCGAATACAAACCGGTTAGCCAGCGTACTTTTGATGAAGTCCGCGGATCGGTGCTAGAGCGTGTAACGCAAATCGAAGCGCGTACCTTGGCCAGGAAGGCGGGCGAATCCAAACTGGCATCGCTGCAAAAGACCGCTGCTGATGAGGCGGGTTTTAATGCAGCAAAAGTTGTTTCCAGAGCTAAACAGGATGTGGATGGTGCGGCACTGGCTGCCATAATGAAAACCGATGTTTCCAAATTGCCTGCATTTGTCGGTGTCGATTTGCCGAGCCAAGGATATGCGATTTATCGTATCAATAAAGTCATTGCGCCTGCTGTCGTAGATGATGCGCGGCGGCTGGCGGAACAACAGCAGATTTCCACTGCCTTGGCGCAAGAAGAAATGCTGGCTTACATCGATTACCTGAAAGAGAAATCGAAAGTCAAGATATTGCAGCCTATCGTGCCGGCAAATCCGGATGCGCAGAATAAGCCGATTGCGCTTCCTGCTTCCAATTAAATCTCTTTCTCTCCCAAAAAAAACCGCTCATTGAGCGGTTTTTTTACAGTCTGTCTTCGCGCGTCAGAGCGAAGCAGATAATTGCCGTGCTGCACTCTCCAGCGACTCCATGTCGATCCCCGTCAATTCCAGTAATTGCGCCTGATCGTATTGATTAAAGTTGCGCTGTATGGACCGTTTGTAGGCCGGATCGTAATGTTCGGTCAAAAGTTCAGCGACCAGAGGCTCCATGTTGCCCGACAACGCATGCTGATGCCATTGCGCAATTTTCTCTTTTCCGTGCAAGCCGACCAGGCAATCCAGTTGTGCATTCAATGCCTCCGGAGATGCAATGAAATGCGCATAATCCTCGATCAGCAATTTGATGCGGTTCTCTTGTGACAGCTGCAATGCAGTGCACGGCGAAGAACGCATCTTTTCGATTAACAGCTCCGGTATTCTGACATTACCGACTTTCCTGCTTTCGGATTCGACAAATACAATTTGTGCCGGATCGAAGTCGCGCAACGTTTGCCATAAGCGGCTTTCAAACATTTTTTGCGACGGCTGTTGTTGCAACGGCAAGTTTCCCAGCACGGAGCCCCTGTGCTCGGCCAGCTTTTCCAGATCCAATACTTGCGCACCTTGCTGCGCCAAGACTTGCAGTAAGCGGCTTTTGGCGCTGCCGGTAGTGCCGCATAAAACCTGAAAAGAATATTGCGCTGCAATTTTGCCTACGGTCGCGTTTACGTGACGGCGATATTCCTTGTAGCCGCCATCGAGCTGTACCGCGGGCCAGCCGATCTTTGCCATGATGTGCGCCAGCGCTCCGCTGCGATTGCCGCCGCGCCAGCAATAAATGAGCGGCGCCCATTCTCGCGGTTTGTCCAGGAACAGGGTTTCAATGTGGTGGGCGATATTTTTTGCCACCAGTAATGCACCGGCTTTCTTGGCTTCGAACGCATTCACCTGTTTGTAAAGGGTGCCGATCCGGTGACGCTCTTCATTGTTCAGAACCGGGCAATTGATGGCGCCGGGAATATGATCTTCTGCAAATTCGGCAGGGCTTCGAACGTCAATAATCGCATCGAATTTATCCAGAACAGGCAATATTTCGGCAAAAGGGAGCAGGGCAGGGTACTTCATTATGCTCACTTGATCAAAAGGGGCTTAAGGTAGAGCCAGACATTGCTTAGCATGACTGGGTGGGCTTGGGCATTCGGATGTATGCGGTCGGACTGGAACAGTTCCGGCCGGTCGGCTACCCCGGTAAGTAAAAAAGGTACCAGCGGCGATTTGGTTTCTTTGGCCAGCTTCGGATACAGCGCTGCAAATTGGTCGGCATAATCCCGGCCATAGTTGGGTGGAATTTGCATTCCCGCCAGAAGCACTTTGGCGCGGGCTTTTTTCGCAGCGTTAATCATGGCCCGGAAATTGTCTTCCGATGCACGAACCGACAAGCCGCGTAAGCCATCGTTGCCGCCCAATTCAATTATCACCACTGCGGGATGATATTTTTCCAGCAAGGGGCCCAGGCGGTTTTTGCCGCCGCTGCTGGTTTCTCCGCTAATGCTGGCATTTACGACGACAGCATCGATTTTTTCGGTTTTCAGGCGTTGCTCGAGCAGCGAGACCCAACCGCTTCCGCGCACCAAGCCGTATTCTGCGGACAGACTATCGCCTAGCACCAGTATCGTTTTTGATGCAGAATGGGCACCTGATGCGAAAAGGGCCAAAACAATCAATACAGTGGCTCTGAATATCCGCATTAAACCTTCCAACCATCCCATATTTCTTTGCATGCCTGATCTTTCCTTGCTTGCGCCAGCCATTGCGGCTGACAACCTTGCCAAACGCGTCGCGGATGCGACGGGTGAACTGACTATTCTGCACGACATCAATTTTACCGTGCCAGCCGGGCAGACGCTGGCAATTGTCGGCGCATCTGGGTCGGGCAAGTCTACCTTACTGGGTTTGCTGGCCGGGCTGGATACGCCATCGAATGGCACGGTCCGGCTGGACGGGATCGATATCTTCGCACTCGATGAAGATGGCCGGGCGCTCTTGCGCAAGGAAAAAATCGGCTTTGTGTTCCAGTCATTCCAATTGCTGACGCATTTGAATGCGCTGGAAAACGTCATGCTGCCATTGGAGTTGCGCGGCGATTCTGCAGCAAAAAGCAAAGCGGAAGCCATGTTGGGTCGGGTCGGATTATCGGGGCGCTTGAAACATTTTCCCAAATACCTGTCCGGCGGCGAACAGCAGCGGGTTGCTTTGGCACGCGCTTTCGTGACCGAACCGCCGCTGCTGTTTGCCGATGAGCCCACAGGCAGTCTGGATGCGGTGACGGGCGAAGCCGTGATTCAGTTGATGTTTGAGTTGAATCGGGAGCGTAATTCGACTTTGGTGCTGGTCACGCACGACAGCTTGATTGCGGCCAGATGCGAGCGCACCATCACCATTGTGGCTGGCAAGCTGCGGCCTGCGTAAAGATTTCGGCTTGCTGTCTCACAGAACATTTCTCAGCACATTTCACAGCATCTTGCTTGCTATGTGCCGTATTGCTTGCACAGCCGATTGAGGCTGCTGCGCACAAGTGGAATCAGTTCGCTGGCGGTTAGTCCGATCGGCCCTTGGCCTGCGGCGACCAGTTCATCTGCTGCATTGCCATGCAGCCAGACTGCTCCGATTGCAGCATCGGATTCCGACCATCCTTGCGCCAGCAGCGCGCCGATTATGCCGGTCAGAACATCGCCTGTTCCTGCAGTAGCCAATCCCGGATTGCCGGTCGGGTTAATCGCGATATGATTTTGCAGGTCGGCGATGATCGATCCCGACCCCTTGAGCACGATGGTCGCATGATAGGTATGTGCCAGGCGGCGTGCAGCGGCAACCCGATCTGCCTGAATTTCGGCACTCGATATGTGAAGCAGGCGTGCCGCTTCCAGCGGATGCGGCGTCATGACGGTGCCTGCAGTGCGTTGCGCCACTATCTTGTGAAGTGCAGGGTTGGCAGCAATCAGGTTCAGCGCATCGGCATCCAGCACCAGTTTGGCTTCGGATTGCAGCGCGTTTTGCAAGACTGCAAGCGCGGTATCGGAGTTTCCCAAGCCGGGGCCGACGACTACGGTAGAGGAAAACGCGCATTGCGCGACCGGCCGGCACATCAATTCTGGTTGCATGCTGTCGAACGCGGGTGCAGCACCGATAAATCCGACGATAACCCGGCCTGCGCCACTGTGGATTGCGGCGCGTGCAGCCAGTACCGGCGCGCCGTGCATACCCGCCGCGCCGCCGATGACGACGACATCGCCATTGCTGCCTTTATGCGAGTTATGCCGGCGTATCTGCAATGAATGCCGGAATTCGGCTATTGTCGACAGGTGCATGGTTGGCGGAATGCGCGTGAAATGCTGCGCGTCGAGCGCCAGCGCGGCGACGCTGACGGCGCCCGCATAATCGCGGCCGTTGCAGGTATGCAGCCCCGGTTTGTCGGCTATGAAAGTGATGGTCTGCTGCGCTTTCACGGCAATTCCCGCAGGGGCGTCACCAGCGCCGGCAACCGTGCCAACGATAGCGCCGGTGTCGGCGTCGAGTCCGCTGGGGATGTCCAGCGTCAGTACCGGACGTCCGAGTCGGTTGACGCTTTCGATCAAGCTGCGATAGACACCGGTAATCGGGCGCGTTGCGTCCATGCCGATGCCGAACAGGCCATCGATAATGAGTGCCCATTGAACGCAGGCTATTTCCGGTAGAAATTCGCTATCCCTGAATACTGTCGAGCTGTTTTGGGCGCGCTGCAACGCGCGTTGCGCATCCGGCGATGACGGAGTCGCGCCAGCAACCAGGGCCGTGACAGCGCTGCCGGTGTGCGCCAGTCGCGCGGCGACTTCGAGCGCATCGCCACCATTGTTGCCGGGGCCCACCAGAACCAGCACTTGCGCGCCAGGCGGTGCCGATTGCAGCAAGTTCATCGCAGCGGCGGCTGCCGCTTGCCCGGCGCGCTGCATCAGCGTGCCGCTGGGCAATTCGGCCAGCGCGGCTTGTTCAATTTGGCGAATTTCAGCAATCGAATATAGTGCGTGGCGGGGTGGCATGGGGGCTTTCGCTCAATTGTGATCGGGAAGATGCGCTTATTTGTGTTTTTTGCGTCGCGCATCCATTGCCCGAACGCCTGAAAAATTGCTTTAATCAATATATACTGGATATTGTATATTTTATTATCGCAATAAAAAATTGCGGTAAATATATGGAAAATTCATATACTCCCTATTTTTATATATTCAGAATAATGCGGCCGTCACGCAGTGTGCATTTCATAACGCGCCATCGTCAAGCCGTTCAGATCGATGTCGGGGGTGCGTTCGGAAATGATATCAGCCACAAGCTTGCCTGCGCCTGCCGCCATAGCCCAACCGTAAGCGCCGTGGCCGATATTGACGAACAAATTTTTCATCGGCGTAGCGCCAATCAGCGGCGGACCGTCCGGCAAGGTCGGTTGCAGGCCGCACCAGAATTGCGCATTGTTATAGTTGGCGGCATTCGGAAACCAGTCATGGCCGACCTTGCGTAATGTGCGTTGCGCGGTTTCGGAGACTGTGGCGGAGCGCGAAGCCAGTTCTGCGGCGCCCGCGAGCCGGATGCGATTGCCCATGCGGGTAATGCTGACATGATATGTTTCATCCATTATCGCGGCTAGCGGCGCTGCTTCGATGTCTTTCAGGGTTGCTGTTGCCGCATAGCTTTTGACAGAGAACAGCGGTGTTTTGATGCCGAGATTCTTGAGCATACGGGCGCTGTCTGCGCCGGCGGCCAGCACGATGGCGTCAGCCAAAAAAGAAGTGCCGCCGATGTTCATCGCAAGCTGAGTGCCCTTTTGCACGATTGTGCTGACGCTGTTGCCGAAAATGAATTCCACCCCGAGCGACATCGCAATCTGCTTGAGCTGCTTGGTAAACAACGGACAGTTGCCGGTTTCTGTGTCCGGTAAATACAAGGCGCCGGCCAGCGCGGTCTGGCGCGCCAGTGCCGGTTCCAGCAAGCGTGCGGCATCGGGATCGAGCAAGCGATGCGCGCTGTCCAGTTCGCGCAGCAGGGCCAGCGCCGGTTCGGCCAGTGCGATATCTTTCGCGGTGCGAAACAGCTGCAAATAGCCCTGTGTTTTTTCGTCTGCTTGTAGTATTTGCGGTTCTGGTTGCGGCAAGATGTCGCGGCTATACGTTGCCAGACGCTGCATGCGCTGCATATTGGTGCGGAATTTTTCGAGATCACATTCAGCCAGCCACAGGCGCACCCAGCGCCACAATGCCGGGTCCATTTTGCGCGGCAACATGAGCGGGGTTTCCTGCTTGAACAGATAAGACAGCAAATGCCGGGGCATGCCGGGCCTGGCCCACGGCATCACATAACCGGGCGCCATTATCCCTGCATTGCCAAAACTGGTTTCTTCGGCAACATTGGCGCGACGCTCGATCACCACTACCTGATGCCCTGCCAATGCAAGGAAATATGCGGTGCAAACGCCGATGACGCCGCCGCCGATGACTGCTACTTGCTTTTGTACCAATTTCTAACCTGATCCTTTGTGCCAGCAAGGAGGGCAAATACTGCCATGCCTACTGGTGCGTACGAGATATGTCGGGCCGTGAATGTACCATTTGCCCGCCATTTAAGTATTGTCTTGCCGTAAGCTTTATCCCTTTATTCAGCGGGATGCTTGTTTGCAGCAGACCGATGCGCAATCGCATGCGTGTTTTTCGTTGAACACCGATGTTTGTCAGGCTGCGGACTGCGACTTGCGCCAGGAGCGCAATTCCAGCTCTACTGCGCGTGCGACCCCCATCAGATAGCCGTCGCGCATTGCGGGACCGGCCAGCGTAATGCCTACAGGAAGCGTTCCTGCCGGATGACAGGGCAATGTGATTGCGCAGCCATCGAGAACATTGATAATTGACGGGTTGCGCAACAATAAGCGATTGGCATCAAAAAAAGCTTGTTCCGATGCTTCCAGATCGGCGATCGGGGACGCCACGATAGGTACCGTGGGCATGATCATCGCATCGAATGGCGCCAGTGTTGCTTCCATTCGCGCTATCCAATCGCGCCGGCGGTGAAGGGCATCGATATAGTCGGCTGCGCTAATCTGCGCACCCAGCTTGATGCGCTTGGCTACACGCGGATCGTATTGTGTTTCGTGCTGCGCCAGCAAATGCCGATGCCATGCATAGGCTTCTGCAGCGGGGAACTGGTTGATCGGATGGCATTCCGCCAGCAGTGAAAACGGTGCTTCGATGATGCTGGCGCCCGCCGCCGACAGGCGCGACAGCGTGGCGCCGAATGCGGCAGCCACGGTAGCATCGAGCGCATCGAGCACGAGTGTTTGCGGTAATGCCAGCCGCAAGCCTTTCAAGGGCAACGCCGGTATCAGCAGCGGCCGGTCAGCCAGTACCGTATCCATCAGGATGCAGTCATCCACCGAGTGCGTCATCGCGCAAATAGTGTCGAGCGTGGTCGATAAGGGCACGCAACCTGTGGTCGGCACACGGCGTGCGGTTGATTTGAAGCCGACGATGCCGCACAGGGCTGCCGGAATCCGGATCGATCCTCCGGTATCCGAACCCACCGCGGCAAAACAGATGCCGGCAGCAACCGAGACTGCCGCGCCGGAGGAAGAGCCGCCTGGAATGCGCGCCACTTTTTTATCGGCCGGATTGGCTGCGGTGCCGTAATGCGGATTGAGTCCGACGCCGGAATAAGCGAATTCGGTCATGTTGGTTTTGCCGATGATCGCCGCTCCGGCAGCACGCAAGCGCGTGACCACCGGTGCATCTGTTGCTGCGGGGGCAGCGTTGGCCAAGACTGTGGAGCCGGCCAGCGTAGTTTCTCCTGCAACATCGATCAGATCCTTGATCGACACCGGCAATCCGTTAATCGGCGACAACGCAACGCCGGCGGATTTCATCACGTCGGCGCGGGTGGCTGCCATGAGCGCGGTATCGGGATAAAAGCGGGTGAAGACGGAAGTGGTCGATTGTGCCAATGTCAGGCTGTTATCGACGATAGTGCGACGCGACAAGCGCTCCAGCGCAGAAGCGGAAGAAAAAATTGACATATTCATGACAAAACCCAGGGTGATCACGGTGCATGATAATCGCACATTTCTTGCATTATTTTTGTGTTGTTTTCATACGGCAATATCATTGCTGTGATAGCAGCGCATGGATATTTTGCGGTTTCTGATATTTTTAAATACAGTATGGGTATGCGTGAAAATATGCCATTTTCCGCAAATATATTGACCGTATTTTAAAATACAGGAGAGAGTATATATTTTCGGGAGGCGGGTGGAAGCAGGAAGCAATGGCTCGCCTCCTGTATTTTGCGCAGGGCTGAGGCCGGTGCGGCCAGCACATTATCGCTTGCCGTTTAGCCGGCTGCCATGCATGGTGCGTCACGGTATAATGCTGCATTCCTTAATTATGCAGTTTTGCTGCATCAAATCTTCTTCTCCCTCATGCCATGCTGATTCTTCCGGGTTCCAACGCACTGTCCGCCTTTCGCACGCAAGGTATTTTGTCGCAACTGCAAGCTATCGATGCCAATATTGTCGCCATCAGCGGGCGTTTTATCCATTTTGTCGATGCAGGCCAGGCTTTATCGCAAGATGACACCAACCGCCTGCAAGCGTTGCTGACCTACGGCGAACCTTTTTCAGCCGCGCATGCGGGCGGCAAGGAGGTCGAAGAGTTCATCGCGATCCCGCGCTTCGGCACTATTTCGCCCTGGGCCAGCAAAGCCACTGATATTGCGCACAACTGCGGAATGTCGCATATCAAGCGCATCGAGCGCGGCGTGTCGTATCGGGTCCAGTTGAAATCCGGTTTGCTGGGCGGCGTCAAGAAATTGTCCGATGCCGCCGTACAAGCGGTCGCCGCCTTGCTGCACGACCGCATGACGGAAATGGTATTGCGTTCGGCCAGCGATGCCGCCGGCTTTTTCACCGCATTGGCAGCCAAGGCGCTGGAATCGGTCGATTTGCTGGCCGACGGCAAGGCTGCGCTGGTGAAGGCGAATACCGATCTCGGCTTGGCCTTGTCGGACGACGAAATCGATTACCTGTTGGCTGCATTTACGCAAGCCAGGCGCAATCCGACCGACGTGGAACTGATGATGTTCGCGCAAGCCAATAGCGAACATTGCCGCCACAAGATATTCAACGCCGACTGGACCATTGACGGCGAACAGCAGGACAAATCGCTGTTTGCGATGATCAAGAATACCCATCAGCTGCAGCCGAAAGGCACCATCGTTGCCTACAGCGATAACTCCTCGATCATGGAAGGCGCGACCGTCGCGCGCTTTTACCCGCGCGGCGCGGCCAAGGGCAATGTGTACGACAGTTCGGTGGAATTGACGCATACCCTGATGAAGGTCGAGACGCACAATCACCCGACTGCGATTTCGCCGTTCCCTGGCGCTTCTACCGGTGCCGGCGGTGAGATCCGCGACGAAGGCGCAACCGGACGCGGCGCCAAGCCGAAAGCTGGTTTGTGCGGCTTTACCGTCTCCAACCTGAATTTGCCGGATGCCGTTCAGCCCTGGGAAAACGACCGCGATGTCGCGCAGACTGCCGCGGACGCCAGCACCGGCGCATACGGCAAACCGGACCGCATCGCGTCGCCGCTGCAGATCATGATCGAAGGCCCGCTCGGCGGCGCTGCGTTCAGCAACGAATTCGGCCGTCCGACGCTGGGCGGCTATTTCCGCACTTTTGAACAAAACGTCGGCGGCAATGTGCTCGGCTATCACAAGCCGATCATGATCGCAGGCGGCATCGGCAGCATTGCCGATATACACACGCACAAGAACGATATTCCGGTCGGCAGCCTGCTGATCCAGCTGGGCGGCCCCGGCATGCGCATCGGCATGGGCGGCAGCGCCGCATCTTCGATGACGACCGGCAGCAACACCGCCGATCTCGATTTCGACTCGGTACAGCGCGGCAATCCGGAAATGGAACGACGCGCGCAGGAAGTCATCAACGCCTGCTGGGCAATGGGCGACGCGAATCCGATCATTTCGATTCACGACGTCGGCGCCGGCGGCTTATCGAATGCCTTCCCGGAAATCACCAACGACGCCGGGCGCGGCGCGATCTTCGATTTGCGCAAAGTGCCGCTGGAAGAGAGTGGCATGGCACCTAAGGAGATCTGGAGCAACGAATCGCAGGAACGTTATGTGCTGGCCATCGCACCCGAGAGCCTGCCCCTGTTCGAATATCTGTGCCAGCGCGAGCGCAGCCTGTTTGCTGTGGTCGGCACTGCGACCGAAGAGCGCCAGCTGAAAGTGATCGATCCGGAGCACGGCAACAATCCGGTCGATATGCCGATGGATGTCTTGCTCGGCAAGCCGCCGAAAATGCACCGCGACGTCACGCATGTCGCACTTGATTTGCCTGCGCTCGACCTGACCGGCATGGATTTGCTGGAAGCCTCAAAACGCGTGCTGCGGCTGCCGACGGTGGCCGACAAATCGTTCCTGATCACCATCGGCGACCGCACAGTCGGCGCGATGACGGTGCGCGACCAGATGGTCGGCCCGTGGCAAGTGCCGGTAGCCGATTGCGCAGTCACTTCGATGAGTTTTGAAGGCTTCCTTGGCGAAGCGATGGCGATGGGCGAGCGCACTCCGCTGGCCGCGATCAATGCCGCCGCTTCCGGCCGCATGGCGGTGGGAGAAGCGATCACGAATATCGCCGCAGCACCGATTCGGGATATTTCGGACATCAAGCTGTCCGCCAACTGGATGGCAGCTTGCGGCCAGCCGGGACAGGACGCAGCTCTGTTCGATACCGTCAAGGCGGTTGGCATGGAACTGTGTCCGGCGCTCGGCATCAGCATCCCTGTGGGCAAGGATTCGCTGTCGATGCGCACCACCTGGAAAGACGAAGGCGTTGCCAAAGCGGTCACTTCGCCGGTGTCGCTGATCGTATCCGCCTTTGCGCCGGTGCACGACGTGCGTCTGTCGCTGACGCCGCAAATTCGCACCGATGCCGGCGATACCGTGCTGATCCTGATCGATATCGGCCGCGGCAAAAACCGCATGGGCGCATCCGTCCTGGCGCAAGTGATGCAGCAGATCGGCAACGAAACGCCGGATGTCGACAGCGCCGACGACCTGAAAGCCTTCTTCGCCGCGATCCAGCAACTCAATGCCGAGCGCAAGCTGCTGGCTTATCATGATCGCTCCGACGGCGGCCTGTTCACGACCCTGGTCGAAATGGCATTTGCCGGCCGCAGTGGCCTGTCGATCAATCTGGACATGCTGACGCTGGGAAGCGAGCACGCTACCGACAGCGGTGAAGCCAAGAACTGGGCCACCCAGGTTGCCGAGCGCCGCAACGATCTGACCTTGCGCGCGTTGTTCAGCGAAGAGCTGGGTGCGGTGATTCAGGTCCGTGCGGAAGAAAAATCGGAAGTCATGAATGTGCTGCGCGCCCATAATCTGGGCGCCTGCAGCCATATCATCGGCAAGCTGCACGGCCAGGATGTGATCAAGTTTACCCGCGACGCGAAATCGATTTACAAGCAGCCACGGGTGGATTTGCAGCGCTTGTGGAGCGAAACCAGCTGGCGCATCGCGCGCCTGCGCGACAATCCGGCCTGCGCCGATGCCGAATACGATCGCATCCTCGATGTCAACGATCCCGGCATCAGCCCGAAACTGACGTTCGATCCGCAACAGGATATCGCCGCGCCGTTCATCGCCACCGGCGTGCGGCCGAAGATTGCGATTCTGCGCGAGCAGGGCGTCAATTCACATGTGGAAACCGCTTATGTGATGCACAAATCGGGCTTTACCGCAGTCGATGTGCACATGAGCGATCTGATCGCTGGACGTGCCCGACTGGCTGACTTCAGCGGCCTGATCGCGGTCGGTGGCTTTTCCTACGGCGACGTGCTGGGTGCAGGTGAAGGCTGGGCCAAGACCATATTGTTCAATGCCCAGCTGGCTGAGCAATTCTCGCAGTTCTTCCAGCGCAGCGATACCTTCGGCCTGGGCATTTGCAACGGCTGCCAGATGATGAGCAATCTGAAATCCATCATTCCGGGCGCGCACGCATGGCCGAAATTCACGCGCAACAAGTCGGAACAGTTCGAGGCGCGCTTTGCGATGGTCGAAGTGGCGGATTCGCCGTCGATCTTCTTCCAGGGCATGGCCGGCACGCAAACGCCGATTGCGATCGCGCATGGCGAAGGTTATGCGGATTTCAGCCAGACTGGCGATATCAATGAAGCCATCGTCGCGATGCGTTTCATCGATAACCAGGGCCAGGTCACCGCAGGCTATCCGTACAATCCGAACGGATCGCCGCAAGGCATTACTTCGGTGACCACACCGGACGGGCGGTTTTCCGTGTTGATGCCGCATGCGGAGCGCGTGTTCCGATCGGTGCAGCAATCGTGGCATCCGCAATCTTGGGGCGAGGATTCGCCGTGGATGCGCATGTTCCGCAATGCGCGTAAATGGGTGGGATGAAACCGCGTCGGATCATATAGGCCAAAAAAAAAGCGCTCCAAGGAGCGCTTTTTTAATTGCATCACTAAACGGGAATTTAGGAAATTTATTTCACAGTCGCTTTTTTGCGCAAGTCTTGCTGGAATACCTGCAGTTTTTGTTGCTGCAATGTTTCGGCAATTTGCCCTTTGACTTCTTCCAGCGTCGGCACTTTTGCTGCGCGAACATCTTCGAGCTTGATGACGTGGTAGCCGAACTGGCTCTTGACCGGGGTTTCGGTGACCTGGCCTTTTTGCAGCGCGATCATCGCATCGGAGAACGGTTTTACATAGGCGGAAGGAGCAGCCCAGTCGAGATCGCCACCGTGGGCGGCCGAACCTGGATCTTTGGATTGCTTGGCCAGTTCTTCAAACTTGCCGCCTGCTTTGAGCTTGGCGATGATCGCTTTCGCATCGTCTTCCTTTTCGACCAGGATATGACGTGCATGATATTCCTTGTCGCCGGCCTGAGCCTTGAACTTGTCGTATTCGGCCTGGATATCGGCAGCGCTGACGGGATTTTTCTTGATGAAGTCCGTCACCAAAGCACGGATCACGATCGATTGACGGGCAATTTCAACCTGATTCTTGACGTCGGCACTGTTGCCCAAGCCGCGCTTGTCGGCTTCCTGAATCAAAATTTCACGATTGATCAACTCTTCCTTGATCATTGCGCGCAATTGCGGCGAATCCTGCTGACCTTGGGAGGCTAACTGCTTGGCCATCATGTCTACACGCGAAGATGGAATTGCCTTGCCATTTACCACAGCAAGATTTTGTGCCATCACAGGCAACGCAGCGGCTGCAAAAAGTACTACCAGCAAACGAGCAGGCTTTAAAGTCATCATTGGTTCCTAGGATGGAGTAAAAAAGAAAAAAGTAGATTTATTTTATTTCGGACGGCGCTATAGCTGTAATGGCAATTGCATGAATGTCGGAATGCATCAAATCCAGCAAGGAATCATACACCAGCCGATGTCGGCTGAGACGGCTTTGCCCCTCAAAATGGTCCGATACGATGCGCAATATATAGTGGCCGCCACCGGATGCTGCACCGGCATGACCGGCATGCCGTGCCGAATCGTCTTCTAATAGGCATTCGGTGGGAGCGAAAGTTGCAAGCAATCTGTTTCTGATTGTTTCAACGCGTTGATTCATGCGGAATCCTTCATGTATTTTGACAAAAACAAGCTTTGCGCAATGATGAATGCAAACATCAGGCCCATGCCACCGAAAAGCTTGAAATTGACCCATGTTGCAGTGGGGAAGGTAAAGGCGACATACAGGTTGAGAAAGCCCATAGCCAGAAAAAATACGCTCCAGGCCAGGTTCAAGCGCTGCCAGATAACGTCCGGGAGCTTTATCTGTTGTTCCATCATCGTTCGAATCAGGTTTTTCCGCATGAAAATCTGGCCACCAAACAACGCTGCGCCAAAACACCAATAGAGCACGGTCGGCTTCCATTTGATGAAATTCTCGTTATGGAAGTAAATGGTGGCACCGCCGAATACCCCGATGATCAGTAACGATACCCACAGCATCGGATCAACTCTTTTGCCGCGCGACAATAAATAACCGATTTGGCCCACGCTTACGACAATCATGACGACAGTTGCGAGCAGGATCGGCGCCTGATCCGCAGTAATGGTGCCGCCGGAAATAAGGCCGGAAAAGTACTGCGAAATCAGCGCTTGCGCGGAATCGGCATGGCCTTCTCCCCATTTGAAGACAGAAAAGAAAATAATGACGGGGAGTAGGTCGAATAAAAATTTCATTGTGGAATTTTTCTTGGTGGCTAGGTTTTTGGCTCGAATCGTAATGACGCTGAATTAATGCAATAGCGCAGACCCGTAGGCGGCGGCCCGTCGGGAAACACATGGCCCAGATGCGCATTGCATACATTGCATAAAATTTCGGTACGTATCATGCCATGACTGCGGTCAACATGCTCTGAAACGTTGTCTGGATTGATCGCCTTGAAGTAACTCGGCCAGCCGCAACCGGAATCGAACTTGGCATCAGACTCGAACAAGGGGGTGCCACAGCAAACACAGGTATAAATGCCGGCTGCATGATGATCCCAGAAACGGCCGCTGAAAGCGCGTTCGGTAGCCGCTTTGCGGGTGACTTCGTATTCGAGCGGATCCAGCAGCGCTTGCCACTCGGCATCTGTTTTGGTGACTTTGGATACAGTCATGGTGTCTCCATCAGGATGAACAGCTTACTTCCAGCGTATTTGCCCAATCGGGCGGCAATGCAGCATAGCTGCTATTTTCCGGTTGTTCGTCAAACGGTCTTTCAAGTATTGCCAACAATTTGGCAACTTCCGAAAAATCTTTATTCTGCGCTTTTTCGATGGCGATTTGCGCCAGGTAATTACGCAGCACATATTTGGGGTTTATTGTTTGCATTGCAAGCCTGCGTACCGCATCTACGCTGTTTTCCTGGCGCAGACGACTGCGGTAGTGCGTTGCCCACGCATCGAAAGCGGCGCGATCGATGAACAGGTCGCGCAAGGGGCCGTCCTGGCTGGCGTCATCTATCTGTATATCGGATAAAAGCCGGAAAAAAAGCGTGAAATCGACATGATTGGCTTGCATCAGGTCAAACAGCTTATCGAATAGCGCGCCATCGGCCGTTTGCACGCTGACCAGGCCGAGCTTGGCGTGCAGCAGGCGGTCCAGTTTTGCAAGATAGTGTTCCTGAAACGGCTGCAGTGCTGCCTTGGTCGCCTCCACACTGCCGATCAGCGGCAGCAGCGCTTGCCCCAGCGCATAGCAATTCCACTCGCCCATTTGCGGCTGCATCCGGTACGAATAGCGGCCCTGGCGGTCGGTATGGTTGCAGATATGTTGCGGATCGAAAGCTTCCATGAAGCCGAACGGGCCGTAATCGAGCGTCAGGCCGAGTATCGACATATTGTCGGTATTCATGACGCCGTGCATGAAACCGACGCTTTGCCAGTCGGCCATCAGGTGGGCGGTGCGCCGGGTTACTTCCTCCAGCAATGCCTGATAAGGATTTTCGGCAGCCTGCAATTGCGGATAAAAACGGTTGATCACGTAATCTGCCAGCGTCCTCAGTGCATCCATTTTATCGTTGTAGAACCAGTGCTCGAAGGAGCCGAAACGTACGAAAGTGGGCGCAATGCGCGTGACGACGGCTGTGGTTTCAGGGGTTTCACGCATCACATATTTATCCGAACCGGTCACGCACAGCGCGCGTGATGTCGGAATGCCGAGCCCGTGCATCGCTTCCGAACACAGAAATTCACGGATCGAGGAACGCAATACCGCGCGCCCATCGCCCATGCGGGAATAGGGCGTCAGTCCAGCACCCTTGAGCTGCAATTCCAGCCATTGGTTTTCGGAATCGCTGCAGTCCGGCACTTCGCCCAGCAAAATGGCGCGACCATCGCCGAGCTGGCCGGCCCACACGCCGAACTGGTGGCCCGAATACACTGCCGCCAGCGGCACCGCAGTTGCCGGCGTGCGATTGCCGGTAAAGGTTTCCACGAATTCAGCGGTGCCCAATTCTGACGGTTCAAGCCCGATCAATTGCGCAGCAGAGGCGCTGGCGGCGACCAGATACGGCGCCGGCAGCGGGGTTGGCCTCAGCGGGGTAAAAAATTCCGGCGGCAAGGCTGCAAACGAATTGCTGATCGGCAAGGTTCCGGTTTGATGACCGCGTTTGGGCGACGCAGAAGAGTGGGGAGCGTCCATATCGATTGATCCTGTGAGTGTCTATTGTTTACCGCGCGCATTTTCAGGGACGGGAAATGTCGTGGTGGCGGTTCTGGCTCGCAGTATTACACCATCTGGAAAGCCTTGCATTTTCAATCCGATGTGCTGGTCAGGCGTTCCGCCAGTGTTTTTGCATTCTTATATACTGCAATATGTATTTTTATATGCGCTTTAAATATGTGCGGGAAAGGCAGTAAAAAACCATATACTCCAGAATATATTTATTGCATAAGCGAACATTGCAATACTGCTGCGAAGAAACGGATGCTGCCCTGCACAACGGAAAACCATTGACATTTTTAGCACGATCGTTCGAAGATCTGGCGATAGCAGCTTTTCTTAACTCGGTAATTCAGGAGCGTCCATGTCGCAGTATCCAAAAAGTCCGTTGATGGGGCAGATGATGAACCAGCCTTTGCTGATCTCCAATATCATCCGGCACGCTGATCGTTATTACGGTAAAAGCGAGATTGTGTCGCGCCGGGTCGAAGGCGATTTTCATCGTTACACCTATACCGATTGCCACCGGCGAGCGCGGCAACTGGCCAACGCATTGGCTGCGCTGGACGTGAAAATGGGCGACCGGGTCGCCACCATCGCCTGGAACGGATACCGCCATCTGGAAGCGTATTATGCTGTTTCAGGGTCGGGCGCGGTGCTGCATACGATTAATCCGCGCCTGTTTCCGGAACAGATCGCTTATATGGTCAATCATGCAGAAGACCAGTATGTGTTGTTCGATATGAATTTCCTGCCGATCATCGAAGCGATTGCACCCCATTGCAGCACTGTGAAGGGTTTCGTCATGCTGTGCGATCGCGCGCATATGCCCGCAACAAGCACGGTCGGCAATTTGCTGTGCTACGAAGAAATGATCGCAGCCAGCTCCGACGATTACACATGGCCGTTATTCGACGAAAATTCCGCTTCCAGCCTGTGCTACACCTCCGGCACCACCGGCCATCCGAAGGGCGCGTTGTACTCGCATCGCTCCACCGTTCTGCATTCCTATGCATCGGCGATGCCGGACGGATTGAATGTCTCTGCGCGTGACACCGTGGTGCCGGTAGTGCCGATGTTTCACGTCAACGCCTGGGGCTTGCCGTATTCGGTGCCGCTGGTCGGTGCGAAAATGGTGTTTCCCGGCCCGGCGATGGATGGCAAGTCTCTGTATGAATTGTTCGAGCAGGAACAGGTAACGTTTTCCGCCGGCGTGCCGACTATCTGGATGGGCTTGCTGACCTATGTCGCGCAAAACAATCTGACTTTCTCCAGTTTCAAGCGCACCGTGATCGGCGGCTCAGCCTGTCCGCCGGCCATGATGAAAACCTTGCGCCACGACTACGGAGTCGAAGTGGTGCATGCGTGGGGCATGACCGAAATGTCGCCGCTGGGCACCGCCTGCACGCTGCTGGTGCGGCATGCCGCCTTGCCGGAAGAGGCAAAACAGGCGATTCTGGAAAAACAGGGCCATGTAATCTATGGCATCGACATGAAAATCGTCGGTGACGACGACCGCGAATTGCCGTGGGATGGCAAGACTTACGGCAATCTGCTGGTCAAGGGACCGTGGGTTATCAGCAGCTATTTCAAGGGCGAAGGCGGTGATGTGCTGGAAGACGGCTGGTTCCCGACCGGCGACGTGGCCACCATCGATGCCGATGGCTATATGCAGATTACCGACCGCAGCAAGGATGTGATCAAGTCCGGCGGCGAATGGATCAGCACCATCGAATTGGAAAATATCGCAATGGCGCATCCGGCAGTCCAGCAAGCTGCATGCATCGGCGTTGCCCATCCAAAATGGGATGAGCGGCCGTTGCTGGTCGTGGTCAGAAAACCGGGAGCGCAAGTAAGCAAGGAAGAACTGATCCGGTTTTACGACGGCAAGATCGCCAAATGGTGGACTCCGGACGATATCGCTTTCGTGGATGCATTGCCGACCGGCGCCACCGGTAAAATCCTGAAAAACAAGATGCGGGAACAGTCCAAGGAACACCAGTTGCCGCTTGCATGATGTGACGACGGCAAGCGCGAAAGCATCGATTTTCAGAGCGCCGCCAACACTGTCGCTCATAGCGTGATGCGCTCTGTCTGGCCAGCTGCGATCGGACAGCCTTGGTTTCCGCAGGAGCGAGCAGACGATCGAAGGCCTTGCGCCCACGATCGTCGCTCTGGCGGCCCGATATCTGCACTGTCGATCGAACAAGGATAAGCGCTCGCACTGGAAATCGGATAACGCCAGTATTTCGCAACGACTGCTGAAAGCTGCGCCGAAAAAATGAAATTTTCAGTTTCTCTTTTTTACGCCTTAAAATAATACGATCGTTCTTTTATGCGATATAGTAAGGCGCTTGGCAGTACAAGATCCCGATTTCAACAACGCCAGACATCAACAACATAAAGGAGCAGTTATGACTGCCGAATATCAAGTTCATGACGCGATTGCCGTCATTACGCTGAACAATCCCCCGGTAAACGGCCTGGGATTATCGACCCGCAGCGCACTGGTCGCCAGCATGAAAAAAGCGCTGGCCGACGATGCAGTCAAGGCGGTGATCATTACCGGTGCCGGCAAGGTGTTCTCCGGCGGTGCCGACATCAAGGAATTCAATTCGCCCACGGCGCTGGCGGAGCCTTCCTTGCATACCGTTATCGACGTAGTCGAAAATTCGTCGAAACCGGTTATCGCAGCAATCCATTCGGTATGTATGGGCGGCGGACTGGAACTATCGCTGGCTTGCAACTATCGGGTCGCGGCTCCCGGCGCGCAAATCGCATTGCCTGAAGTCAAGCTCGGACTGTTGCCAGGCGCGGGCGGCACCCAACGGCTGCCGCGCATGGTCGGCGTTGAAATGGCCTTGAACATGATCGTCTCCGGCACGCCGGTTGCGTCTGAAAAGCTGGCTAAAACGGCGTTGTTCGATAAAATCATCGAAGGCGATTTGCTGCAGGGCGCGCTCGCTTTCGCAGCCAGCGTGGCTGACGTGCGGCCGCTGCCGAAGGTGCGCGACATCACCATCCATCTTCCGGCCCATGAAGCGTTTTTCCAATCTTCGCGCGCTTCGGTCAAGGCGATGTCCGGTCCGTTTCCGGCTCCCTTGCAATGCGTCGAAGCGGTCGCTGCAGCAGTAACCATGCGGTTCGAAGACGGTATCCAGTTCGAGCGCGATCTGTTCATGACGCTGGTGCAAAGCAGCGAATCCAAAGCGTTGCGTCATGCATTCTTTAGCGAGCGCGCGGCAGGCAAGATTGCCGATGTGCGTGCCGACACGCCGCTACGCGCGATCAATTCGGTTGCCGTGATCGGCGCCGGCACCATGGGCGGCGGGATTGCGATGAATTTTGCCAACGCTGGCATTCCGGTCATTCTTCTCGAAGCGCAGCAGGAGGCGCTGGATAAGGGCCGGGCCACAATTCGCAAGAATTATGAAAACACGGCAAGAAAAGGCAAGCTCTCGCCCGAAAAATGCGAACAGCGCATTAATCTGATCCAGGGCACGCTGTCGTATGAAGCGATCGGCTCGGCCGATATCGTGATCGAAGCGGTGTTCGAGGATATGGATGTGAAAGAAACGGTATTCAGAAAACTCGATGCGGTGATGAAGCCGGGTGCGATTCTCGCCACCAATACCTCAACACTGGATGTCAACCGTATCGCCGGTTTTACGCAACGCCCGCAAGACGTGATCGGCACCCACTTTTTTAGTCCCGCCAACGTGATGAAGTTGCTCGAAATAGTGCGGGGCGCGCACACCGGCAAGGATGTGCTGGCCACCGTCATGGCGCTGGCGAAAAAAATCAAGAAAACCGGTGTCGTCTCCGGTGTCTGCGATGGTTTTATCGGCAACCGGATGATCGAGCAATACAGCCGTCAGGCCGGATTTTTGCTCGATGAGGGCTGTCTGCCGCAGCAAGTGGACAAAGCGATGGAGGAGTTCGGCTTCGCAATGGGGCCGTTTCGCATGAGCGACCTGGCTGGCAACGACATCGGCTGGTATATCCGCAAGCGCCGCGCGCTCGAAAAACCGGAAATCATGTATTCCAAAACCGCCGATCTGTTGTGTGAAATGGGACGTTTCGGCCAAAAAACGCAAGCTGGCTGGTATGACTACAAAGCCGGCGAGCGCAATGCGTATCCGTCGCAACTGGTCAATGACATGATCGTTGCGCATTCTGCCGCGCTGGGCATCGAGCGGCGCAAGATCAGCGACGCCGAAATCGTCGAACGCCTGGTGTTTTCGATGGTCAATGAAGGCGCCGCCATCCTGGATGAAGGTATCGCACAGCGTGCATCCGACATCGATATCGTGTACCTGACCGGCTACGGCTTTCCGGTGTATCGCGGCGGCCCGATGTTCTACGCCGATACCGTAGGCTTGCCGGATGTGGTGACGGCAATGCAAAAATATGCGCAAGGCCGCAATGGCGATGCATGGAAGGTCGCACCGTTGCTGCAGAGGCTTGCTGAGGAAGGGAGAACTTTTAACGGATAAGCTGGCGGGTTTGTCGGACTTGACTAAAAATGGCCATCAAATGATGGCCATTTTTTATTGGCATACTGTTTTTCAATCTGCGTAATAAATATACAATGTGGTGTATTTTTAAATTCCCAATGAAATAAAGCGGAAAGGACAGTGTTTTTCAGCATACTCCTTGAATTTAATTTAACTATATTCACTAAATTGTCGTCATCACACCGTTTCATTTTCTGCCATCCGATGTCGGATTTCTTTACAGTTTGAGGAAGGAAGGGGCGGGCAATTCATCACTGTTGTTTGTTATCCGACTTAACATATTGCATCGTGCATAGCTGAAAAAAGCGCCTAAAAAACGGTTACTCCTCAAGCGGCCGTTTTTTGCCTTTGGAACTTGTGCTGTTCGCCGCTTGCGCTATCCCTATTGTGGCAATCCGATGAGCGCAAGCGGAGCGATCAGGATGCCAGTACTCCCGCCGCAATATTGACTGAAAATCCCAGGATTGCCACATTGAACAGGAAACTGAGCAGCGATTGCGCCAGCACTGCCTTGCGCATCGAACGATTCAGAATGATCACATCCGAGGTTTGCGCCGCCACCGCGATGGTGAATGAAAAATACAGAAAATCCCAGTAATTCGGATTTTCTTCCTGATCCGGAAACACGAACGGCCGCTTGCCGGCCGGAGCGCGGTAAAACAGGCGGGCGTAATGGATCGTAAACATGGTGCCGACCAGGCCCCATGATCCCAATACGGTAGCGCCGGTCAATATATAAGGCATCGCGCGCCGTCCTTCCGGCAAAGAGTGCGCGGCTCCCAGTTCAAGGACGATGGCAGCCAAACTGGCAATCGCGCTGATCGACATGATGGCAAGCACGGCAACCGCGCCTTTATCTTCCTGGGCCGCAATTTTCTTCACCATTGCATGATCGGCGCGCATCATCAGCCATCCCATCAGGCATAAATAGGCCCACGCCGCAATATTCCAGCCAGCCAATATGCGGGTGATCCAGAGCCATGAGCCGGGTAGCGCAAGGGCGCTGGCACTGCCGATCAGCAGCGCCAGCGCCAAGCGCGGATGATGGTGCGAGCGGAAAAAAGGGTGCAATTGATGCATAAGCGCGGATTCCGGTCGGCCTCGGGGAACGTCAGCCCGCGCCAGCAATTACCTTGGCTACCGGACTGGCCCGCAGCCGGCCCGCCTCCGGCATGCCGGAGCCCAGCAACGGGAGCAGATATTGGCGGAAAGCGTCGGTAACGTCGGTGCCGGATGCAGCGATAAATGCATCTTCCATCACGCGTGTCTTGCCCGCGACTTCCTGCAACTGCAGCAGCGCGTAATCCACTGCATAATTTCCACTGCGCTGAATCGCCACCGAACCGTCGCGGCTGCCGCGCATCGCAAACTGCACCGCCATCTCGCCGACCTCGCGCGCCTCGCGCTGATCCACATCCGACACGCAACCGATGAAGGAGCGCTGCAGATAGCCGAAGGTATCGCCGCGCACGCGCTTGATCTGGAGCTTGCTCTTGATTTCATCGCACAGCAGATCGGCCAGCGCACCGGTGCCGGAGAGTTGCACATTGCCATGGGCATCGTGCTCCTGATTTTTGACCAGCAAGCTGGAAATCGGCGTGCCCGACGCATCGTGAATGCCTTCGGAGACCGCAATTACGCAGCGCCCGAGCCGGTCATGGACGGCCTTCACATCGGCCAGGAATTGCTCCAGCACAAAAGTGCGCTCGGGCAGATAGATCAGATGCGGCCCGTCATCGGGAAATTTTCTTCCCAGCGCCGACGCAGCGGTCAGAAAGCCGGCGTGGCGGCCCATTACGACACCGACATATACGCCGGGCAAGGACGCATTATCCAGATTGACGCCGGTAAATGCCTGCGCCACAAAGCGTGCTGCAGACGGAAATCCGGGCGTATGGTCGCTGCCTACCAGGTCGTTGTCTATGGTCTTGGGAATGTGAATGCAGCGTAATGGATAGCCAGCCTTGCTTGCTTCCTGGCTGACGATATGCACGGTATCGCTTGAATCGTTGCCCCCGATGTAAAAAAAGTGCTCAATCTGATGCGCCCGCAATACCTTGAAAATCTCCTGGCAATACTTGACGTCGGGCTTGTCGCGGGTCGACCCCAGCGCCGACGAAGGCGTACTGGCAACCAGTTCGAGGTTGCCGGTGGTTTCCTGCGTCAGATTCAGGAAATCCTCATCCAGAATGCCGCGCACGCCATGACGCGCGCCATATACCAGTTCGATATTGCGAAAGCGTCGCGCTTCCAGCGTCACGCCCACCAGCGACTGGTTGATTACTGCAGTCGGGCCGCCGCCTTGGGCGACTAGAATTTTTCCGGATGCCATGCGATTCTCCTTTGATTGTGGACGCCGCAAACGATCCAAACGCACGCATTCGGATGCGGTATTGCAAGTGAGATGCTGATTGTACGCGGTCGCCAAAGCAGTATTCAGACCCCCATCAAACCAAACGATAAATCGGACGGCTGCACCATTTTTCTTGATTGACGGGTAGCGCAGACTTCATGAGGTTTTTTAATATCTTGCCGCTGGCGCCAAGCTTTTCCAGCAAGGTGCAACCGCTACGAATGCGCCTGCTGGGAAGTATTGGACAAGAGGATTGTCCGTGCAGTTTATGCCTGCGCCGAATTTCTGTTGTCCGAGTAGCCGTGAAAATGCACGAGGCTGGTCTGTACCTCTTGCATGACTATGTCGAATAACCGCGTCAGTTCCGCAATGTGCGGCTCGATGCTTGCTATGTCGCCGCTTCGAGACAGGTTTTCAATCTCTTGCAGTACCCGTGTGAGCTCCGTTGCGCCGACGAGCGAAGTTGTACCTTTGAGTGAATGGCTCTCATACGCGACGTCTTTGCAATCGCCGGTCAGGATCGCCTGTTTCAGGAGACCCAACATCGGCGGGCCGATATTCAGAAAAATCCTCGACAAATCCCGAAACGATTCAAGGTCTGCCCCCATTGCTTCGAACAGGACAATTGGATCGATGTAGTGATATTTCTGGGCGAGCACCGGGTACTTTCTGCAAAATTATTTGATAAGATAGGAAAGATCAAAAGACCGCAGCATCTGGCGCTTCGACGGGATGGGATCGGCAGCGAAAAGACAAATAACGAGTAAACCGCCAATTTACGTTGCTCGCCCGCATTACATGCCAAAGAGCTGCGAGCAGTGCCCGTCCAATCATCGGTCATATACGGTGCAATCATAAATTAACAATCGTTAAATTTGTTAAAAATGATTAAATTTGATGATGATGACGTATTTTTTGGGCGCAGCAAGCGCGCAAGTAACCCCGCAGCTCATCGTAATTGACCGGTTTGCTGAAGAAAACTACGCCATCAGGCACGCCGCCACGCGCATCGAGGTCTTCGGGCGTCAGGCTGGAAAGGATGGCAATGTGCATGTCCGCCAGTTCGGGATGTCCCAGGATAGTGCTGATTACTTCATAGCCATCGATACCGTCCATCACGATATCGGCCAGCAGAATATCCGGCTTGTCGCTCGCAATTTTCATCAGCCCCTGATAGCCATTTTCGCAAAAGCTCAACTTCGCAGGCAAATTCCATGACGAAATCTGTTTGTCATAAATTGCGCGTTGCATCTGATTGTCTTCAATGACCAGGATCGATGCTTTTTTATCGGATGGCGCGGGCGTAACGATTTTTTGCGTACTGCTCGACGGTGTCTTGTAAGCCTTGATCGCAGCAAGAGGAATGCGGCGGTGCCCGCCTTGAGTCTTCCATGCCTCAATGACACCCGTTTCCACCAACTGTTGGACCGACGTGACCGAAATCCCCAGCAACTCGGCGGCTTTCTGTGTTGTGCAGACTTCATCAGCTGACATTTTTTTCTCTTTATATTTCATAAAAGATATATTTTAAACGAATCAAACAAATTTACCAAATTAATAAATTATTTGTTAAAATCGTTTTTATTGGTAATATTTTCTGTCGGCAAGTACGTGCCGTTCAGTGCGAATCGCGAAAAGCCGCGCATGAAGTCGCCTTAAGCATCGTGAAATCTGACCAAAACAGCAACAACCAATGAATATAAAGGCGATCGGGGACGCTGTGCAATCGTGAATTTCCGCGATACGCCTATAAGTTGACATTTAATGATTGAAAAGAGGTTTATTCATGCAAGCAATCAGCACTACCGCTCATGCCGCCGGCCAGACAATCGCGTCCAATACGCAAAAGTTAATCGCACTTGAATTTCTCACCTTTACGCTGGGCTCTGAAGAGTACGGAATCGACATCCAGAAAGTTCAGGAATTGCGAGGTTATGACACGGTTACCCGGATCGCCAACACCCCTGATTTCGTCAAAGGGGTGGTCAATCTGCGGGGCGTCATCGTGCCGATCGTGGACATGCGCATCAAATTCAATTTGGGTTTGCCGAGTTACGACCAATTTACGGTCGTGATCATTCTGAATGTAGCCAACCGCTTGATGGGCATGGTGGTCGACAGCGTATCGGACGTGATTGCGCTGACCGCCGAACAAGTCAAGCCGGCGCCGGAAATGGGCTCGGCACCGAATACCGGTTATCTGATCGGGCTTGGTATGTTCGACCAGCGCATGCTGATTCTGGTCGATATCGACAAACTGATGTCGAGTAGCGAAATAGGGTTGATTGAAGAGATGGCTGCAGCGTGAATCCGTTCCATGCAAATACGCGAATTGTCCACTTTACGTGAAAGAAAAATCAAAATGAATACCGCAAACATGAAAATCGGTACGCGCCTGGGGTTCAGCTTTGGGAGCGTTTGCGTACTTTTAT
>Ga0366802_1004_pt1 | contig 62017 bp, 59 predicted proteins | sample BONcelN113001F13_FD_207032 | JGI IMG/M metagenome (GOLD analysis project Ga0366802, IMG submission 207032) | Enriched cells from coal bed in the Powder River Basin, Montana, United States - BONCAT cells N11 rep3 HSBNCT.N11.300.1.F13 ...
ACTCTCGGAGATCGACATTACCGGGTCCCGGCTCGAAAGCTGATTGCAGCCGTTGACTAAAGTATTGAGCGATAAGGGATAATTATCGGGCGTCAGCGCTTCTTTTTCAGCCAGAACGGCCAGCACCCGGATCTCGAAAATATCCAGAAGATCGCCATCGCGAGGATTATTTTCAGCTGTATCGTCGGTATTCAATTCTGCGTTCAATGCGACACCTTCACTCTACAAGTTTGTTCATTTGATCCGGGTTGAATTTTTCCGATTCCGGAGCGCTATCACAGGCAATTCCGGCAGCCTTCAGTGCTGCCATCATTTTCTCTATCTGGTGCTCTTGTGCCGCTGCATTATCAATCAAGCCATGCAACGCTTTGGATAGAGGATCATCCCCATTAGGAGTAACACCGTACGCGGCAAACATCCGGGCTGCGGACCCTTCCCGTGCTTCCGGTACAATTTTTTGAATGATGCGTGCCGGATTACCGACCGCCGTTGCACCCGCAGGCACAGCTTTTACGACGACCGCATTGGACCCTACCTTGGCATTCTCGCCCACGGTAAAGCTGCCCAGCACTTGTGCGCCGGCACCAATAATGGCCCCTCTCTCTAATGTCGGATGACGTTTCACGCCTTTGTAGAGTGAAGTTCCACCAAGCGTTACACCCTGATAAATAGTGCAATCGTCTCCAATTTCGGCTGTTTCACCGATCACTACGCCGAAGCCATGATCGATGAAAACGCGGCGTCCGATAATCGCTCCTGGATGGATTTCAATCCCGGTCAAAATTCGTGCAATATGCGATATAAAACGTCCCAACCATTTCAGATCATGCGTCCAGCACCAGCGCGCCCAGCCGTGCGCGATGATCGCATGCAAACCCGGATAACAAGTCAGTACTTCCCACGCATTGCGAGCCGCTGGGTCGCGCGCAATGATATTGCGAATATCTTCTCGAAGGCTGCTGAACATAGAAAGTGGATTAATTAGGCGAAAACGCGGCATTAACGTATAAGTGAACGACTTAGGCCGCCATGGAATACTCTGCAGCAACAAGACCTGATTCATTTTCAGGCCTTGCTGTGAAATTTAAACTGTAGCGATTCGCTGGCGACGCGCTTCGTAAAGACAGATTCCGGAAGCGACCGAAACATTCAAACTCTCGACAGAACCAAACATCGGCACACTTACAAGAACGTCGCATGTCTCGCGCGTCAAGCGACGCATGCCCTCTCCTTCCGAACCCATCACAAGCGCTGCGGGCCCTGAAAAATCCCCTTCATAGATAGTTTTTTCGGCATCTTCAGTTGTGCCTATCAACCAGATTTCACGCTCCTTGAGCTCACGCATAGTACGAGCCAGATTGGTAACCGTAATATAGGGCACCGTTTCTGCTGCACCGCTCGCAACCTTGGCGGCAGTGGCATTGAGCCCCACTGCACGATCCTTGGGCGCAATAACTGCATGAGCACCAGCTCCATCGGCCACCCGCAAACAAGCACCCAAATTATGTGGGTCAGTAATGCCATCCAAAATCAACAGCAACGGCGGACCGGCAATTGCATCTAGCAATTCATCCAAATTGCGCGCAAGGGAAAGCTCTCCTGCCTTGGCGACAACGCCCTGATGTCGGCGCGTGCCAACAATGTTGCTTAATCGTTGATCATCGGCATGGATAATGCGTACCTTGACAGCTTCTGCTGCACGGATCAATTCCTGCATGCGCCTATCGTGGCGGGCGGCATCAATATAAATTTCTTCAACCGAGGAAGCGTCGTGCCGCAAGCGTGCTGTTACGGCATGAAAGCCGAAAATCATTTTATTCTTCATCTTTATCGTTTCTTTTTAGCCGCTTTTGGAGCCGCTTTCTGTATTGCTTTTTGGGCTAATTTTGGTGAGCGTGCCTTTGCCGGCGCAGTCACTGCATGTTTGAGGGATTTTGACGTGGGAGCATGCTCGGACTCGGCAAGCACCTTATTTTTGTCTGGAGAAGTCTTGGCTTTTTTACCGGCAATTGTTTTCGTGCTTGCACGCCCTGCACCGCTCTTCGCAGGATTTTCCGAGCCCAACTCGCTCACCAGACGCAAGTCAATTTTGCGGGCGTCGATATCGACACGACTTATCTGCACGCTTACCCGGTCGGTTAATTGGTATCGCTTGCCGGTGCGTTCACCACGCAACTCGTGTCGAGCTTCATCGTATTTGAAATAATCCGTACCCAATTCAGTGATGTGGACCAAGCCCTCGATAAAGAGCGAATCGAGCTGCACAAAAATACCAAAGGTCGTTACACCAGAAATCGTACCGGTGAATTCCTCACCCAACTTATCCTGCATGAAATAACATTTCAGCCAGGCTTCGACATCACGCGATGCTTCGTCAGCACGGCGCTCATTTGCAGAGCAATGCACACCGAGTGCATCCCAGATCGTCAAATTGGCTTCCGGCTTCATTTTCCCCTGAGCCTTGTCCTTAACTTGCTGGCGTCGGGTCGATGTTGATAATGTTGTATTCAACAAACTGACATCAATGCCTTTCGGCTCATATCGTTTGCCTTGAATAATTGCCTTGATCGCACGATGCGTCAACAGATCCGGGTAACGCCGAATAGGACTGGTAAAGTGGGCATAAGCCTCATAAGCCAACCCAAAATGACCGATATTATCAGGGCTGTAGACAGCTTGTTGCATTGAACGTAATAGCATCGTTTGCAGCAAGGGCGCATCAGGCCGTAACTTGATTTTCTCTATCAATTCTGCGTAATCAGAAGTCGCAGGAGAGTTCCCGCCCCCGAGAAACAAGCCAGCTTGCTTAAGAAATGTTCTAAGCTGATTCAACTTTTCTTCAGTCGGTCCTGCATGAATGCGGTATGTACCGGGATGTTTATGCCGCTGCAATAAATCAGCAGCACAAACGTTCGCTCCCAACATGCACTCTTCAATGATCTTATGAGCATCGTTGCGGGTACGCGGAATAATTTTTTCAATTTTCCCGGAAGGATTACATACGATATAAGTTTCAGTAGTTTCAAAGTCAATCGCACCGCGTGCTTTGCGTGCCTGCAACAAAGCACGATAAACAGCATTCAGGTTCAATAAATGCGGCACCAACGTTTGACGCTGCGAAGCCGCCAAGCCGTTGGGATCAGCAAGAATCTCCGCTACTTCCGTATAAGTAAACCGGGCAGCAGAATGTATTACTGCGGGATAAAACTGGTATGCCTTTATCTCACCTTGTGCGCTAACCACCAAATCGCATACGAGCGTCAATCGATCCACATCCGGATTCAGTGAACAAAGACCATTCGACAATTTTTCAGGCAGCATCGGGATAACGCGCCGCGGAAAATAAACCGAAGTGCTGCGCTCCAGCGCATCTTTGTCCAACGCATCATTAGGTTTTACGTAATGACTGACATCGGCGATCGCAACAATCAGGCGATAACCGTTGTTACGACCGACTTTAACAGCTTCGCAATAAACGGCATCATCGAAATCACGCGCATCCTCGCCATCTATGGTAACCAGCGGAATATCGCGTAAGTCAACACGATTTGCCAAATCCGCTCCCAACACTTCAGCAGGAAGCTTGGCTGCCAGCTGAATAGCGTTGGTAGAAAATACATGCGGCACACCGAACTTGCGCACAGCGATTTCTATTTCCATTCCAGGATCGTCGATATCGCCTAATACTTCCACAATTTTGCCTGCCGGCTGGGAATAGCGAGAGGGTTGCTCTGTTAATTCGACACTAACAATTTGCCTCGATTTCGCCTTTCCTAATGAACCTATAAGCAAAATATCCTGACCGATACGCTTGTCTTCAGGCACCACAATCCAAGCACCATTTTCATTCAACAAACGCCCAATAATGTAAGTATTGGCACGGTCAACCACCTCAACGATACTACCCTCTGGACGGCCGCGTCTATCGGTGCCAACAACCCGGGCTTGAACACGATCGCCATTCAAGACTTTCTGCATTTCTTTTTCAGAAAGAAAAATATCTGCACTGCCATCTTCAGGAAGCAGGAATCCATAGCCATCACGATGGCCACTGACCCGACCTAAAATGAAACCGGATTGATTTGTCAACTGGTAGCAGCCGTTCTGGTCAAGTTTTATTTGGCCATCACGCTCCATTGCTTTTAAACGTCGCATCAGACCGTCAAACTCGTCAGATTTGACATCAAGCGACAATGCGAGAGATGATGCATCCAGAGGTACGCTGGTTGAGCGCAGGATGCCAAGAATATCTTCTCGGCTAGGGATAATGTAGGGAAATTGGCTCAAAAGGATATGTAAGTAAATTTGTTTTAGTAATGATGTGTAGTGCAATAGTGTAACGGAGGCAGGGAAATTCTCCTAACCAGTGAAAGTTTAGAAAGTTATCCGGCCTCCATAGTTGACATCTCATTATATTGCTTTATAATCTTACTTTTTCGCAGCTAACCAATTCTAAAAAACTGCAATGTATATATACTAGCAGATGAAGTAAAGGATTGATTAGGTTTTATTTGACGCGTGAAAATTGAAACATAGGTTTTTTCATCTTGCTTAATACAAGATGTTAGAAGTAGCAGTGCCCACGTGGCGGAATTGGTAGACGCGCATGGTTCAGGTCCATGTGCCTTTGGGTGTGGGGGTTCGAGTCCCTCCGTGGGCACCAAAGAATTTAAAACCGTTGAGAAATCAACGGTTTTTTTTTCGCCTTGAAATAAGCATCGCGCGATGATCTGTTATTACATTTTTATAAACTCTTTGTAATATGTTTAATGACTAATTCCATTCTGGAAATATATGAGTGCGGATGAACACGATAATCGATATTTTTATTATTGAAATCATGGCTATCACAAAGCAATAAACCATCAATATTTGATGGTTTATTGAGTATGCACTTGATAACGGCACTTGCCGAGAATATTCTCTACTAATTCTCGCCCTTCTTTAACCAAGCTGATAGCTGGTGGGGTCGCAAACCATCATAGTCTTCAAAAGGTTGATGTATCCAGGGATTGCCTTCCAGGTAATCAAGATAAAAATCTGGACGGACAGAAGAACATGCTTTACACCAAATCACTGCCGTTTTCACTTCCGTAACAGAAGGTGAATTTTGCTGAAGGTGACGCTGAACGCGTTCGAGAGTAACTCCGGAATCGACAAGATCATCGACAACCAGAACTTTACCACTCAGCGTACCTTTGGCCATAGTAATGTACTTTGCAATATCGAGATCTCCCTGAACAGTTCCAGATTCATTTCGATATGAGCTTGTCGAAAGAATCGCCAAAGGAACATCAAAAATACGCGATAAAATATCACCAGGTCGCAAGCCTCCACGCGCCAAGCACAATACTTGATCAAATTCCCAACCAGATTCGTGAACGATTTTTGCCAACTTTACTATAGAGCGATGATAAGTTTCCCATGACACCCAAAGATCTTTATCAGTATTAAGTCCCATACTACTCACCCTTATTTAAATGGGTGTCGAAGTACGATAGTCTCTTCACGGTCGGGCCCTGTAGAAACCATATCGATAGGAACACCAACCAACTCTTCTATTCTTTTAATGTAACGGCGAGCGTTTTCAGGCAAAGCCTCTATAGATTGAGCGCCAACAGTCGATTCCTTCCAGCCTGCAATTTCTTCATAAATAGGTTCGCATCGTGCAGCGTCTTCTGCGCCGACCGGAAAAATATCGGCGATATTTCCATCCAGTTTATATCCGGTACAGATTCGAAGGGATTCCAGTCCGTCCAGAACGTCGAGTTTTGTCAAACAGATTCCAGAGACTCCATTGATTTGCATTGAACGACGCAATAGTGCGGCATCAAACCAGCCGCAACGGCGTGCACGGCCTGTAACCGTTCCGAATTCATGCCCTATCCGTGATAAGTGTTCTCCCACCCCTTGGTCCGTAGGCAATTCAGAAGGAAAAGGCCCAGACCCTACTCGCGTGGTATAAGCCTTAGTGATCCCCAGAATATAATGCAGCATATTAGGACCGACGCCTGCTCCTGCGGCTGCATTTCCGGCGACACAATTGCTCGATGTGACGAAAGGATAAGTTCCATGATCGACATCCAGCAAGCTACCTTGTGCACCTTCAAATAATAGATTTGCACCTGCTTTATACGCGGCATAAAGCGCACTTGATACATCTGTAACCATAGGAGCTAAACGCGATACCGTAGAAAGAGCATCATCTAAGGTCTTCTGATAATCAACCGCATCAGCTTTCAAATATTGGGTTAATACAAAATTATGATAATCAAGATTTTCTCGTAATTTTTCGGCAAAACGGTTTTCACTCATGAGATCAGCTACACGGATTGCTCGACGCGCAACTTTATCTTCATAAGCGGGGCCAATGCCTTTCCCTGTAGTGCCGATTTTTGAGTTTCCTCGCGCTATTTCACGAGCCGCATCTAATGCAGTGTGGTAAGGTAAAATTATAGGACAGGCTTCTGACACCTTCAATCGCGAAGCGACTTCGACGCCCGCAGCTTCCAATTTATCGATTTCACGCAATAAATCCGGAACAGAAAGCACCACACCATTCCCAATATAACAAGCTACTCCAGCTCGCATTATTCCCGACGGGATGAGTTGTAACGCGGTTTTTTTACCATCGATGACAAGAGTATGACCAGCATTATGTCCACCCTGAAAACGTACTACACCTTGGGCATGATCTGTCAACCAGTCAACAATCTTGCCTTTACCCTCGTCACCCCACTGGGTACCGATCACAACCACGTTTTTTACAGCACAATTATTTTGTAACATCACTTAATCCAATTTTTTGAGAATCCAGTTTCCGTTTTCAAACACCACTACCTGATCGCAATCAAATTCATCTTGATCATTTTCATGCCCAGGCAAACTTTGAATGACAATTTCTCCAGCATTGCGCAAATCATTGATTTTTATTTGCAATGAAGAATCACCGCTCCAAGGAGCAAGAATTGCTTGTTTTCGTGTGGCTCCTGGCAACAATCGAGCCAATTCGCGCAAATCCATGGAAAATCCTGTAGCGGGTCGCGCCCTGCCAAATGCCTCCCCCACATGGTCATATCTTCCTCCGCGCGCAACTGCGTTTGGCAACCCAGGTACGTAAGCCGCAAACATTATTCCACTATGATATTGATATCCACGTAAATCTGCCAAATCTATGGTGATATTGGCGGTGCCAACAAGCGATACTAGCAAATCCAACTCATCGAGAGCCTTCAATATATTAGGCAAACCAGGCAGAACGGCACGCGCACGATCAATTACCGAAATATCACCATAGAGTGTCGGCAAAACCAACAAAGCAGCTCGCGTCACAGCTGAAAATTCTGCTGAAATTAGTCTCAGACCCGGTATATCCTTCGCCTCCAAAAGTGAGAACAACTCAGCTTCATATCGGATAGCACGCTCATCATTTTTCAGAAGTTCACGTAATACATCGACATGACATAAATCTAGTCGCACTTGTGTAATGCCCGCTAATTCAAGAGAGGCTAAAACAAGTTTTTGAATTTCAGCGTCAGCCTCAAGTCCCGCATGTCCATATATTTCAGCGCCAATTTGCAAAGGCTCCCGTGTCGCATGAAGACCCGAAGGACGAGTGTGCAAAACGCTTCCAGCATAACAAAGACGAGTAACAGAAATCCGGTTCAACAAATGTGCATCTATTCGCGCAACTTGCGTAGTCATATCGGCCCGGACACCCATTGTGCGTCCCGATAATTGATCGATCAATTTAAAAGTACGCAAATCCATCGCCTGACCAGCTCCCGTCAGAAGGGATTCCAAATACTCCAATAAAGGCGGCATGACAAGCTCATAGCCATATAATCTAAAATTATCAAGAAGTGAACGTCTTAATTCTTCAATTTTGCGCGCTTCCGATGGTAAGACATCGGCAATGTGTTCTGGAAGAAGCCAATTAGGCATAAGGGAAATGATACTTAAAAAAGAAAATGCGCGAGATCATTTAAATCTCGCACAAATAGAATAATCAAACAATAACAAAACATGGGTCAAATATTTATAAAAAATTTCCCATTCTGTAATGTGATATTAACGATGTAGTGAATAGAGTTTTATTTCTGACCAATAGAATTAGCGTTGCCGGGGTTCTTAAAATATTTAAAAAATTCGGAATTAGAATCTACTACCATCACATCATTACGATTCTTAAAGCTTGCACGGTAGGCTTCCAAGCTGCGATAAAATTTATAAAATTCTGGGTTTTTACCAAATGCCTGCGCATAAATTTGGGAAGCCGTTGCATCGCCTGCGCCCTTTATTTTTTCAGCATCGCGATAAGCCTCCGCCAAAAGGACTGCCCTCTGTCTGTCTGCATCAGCGCGAATTTTCTCTGATTCTGCTGCACCCGTTGAGCGCAACTGATTAGCTACCCGAGCACGCTCAGATTTCATTCGATCATAGACTGAATTATTAATCTGCTCTACATAATCGACTCTTTTCAGCCGAACATCAACAACTTCAATTCCAATTTCCTTAGCTTCGTTTCCAACTTTTTTTTGTATGGCTTCCATCACTTTCCCACGCTCACCAGATATGACTTCCCGCACAGTGCGCTTTGTGATTTCCTCATTTAATGCAGCCTTCACAATTTGAGACATCCGATCTTGCAAGCGGCGCTCATCCCCACCAAAACTAATGAAATATAATCTTGGGTCTATGATTCGCCATTTTACGAAAGCATCTACCAGAATATTCTTTTTTTCTGCGGTTATAAAACGATCGGCATCAGGAGTATCGAGCGTTAAAATTCTTTTATCCAGAAATAAAACATTCTGGAAAGGCGGTGGTAGCTTGAAATGCAGTCCTGGTTCTTTAATAACCTGCTTAACTTCTCCCAGTGCAAACACAATTGCAAACTGCCTCTGATCGACGACAAAAAGAGTGGAAGATAAAGTCAAAAGGACAATTAGGCCGACAAACACATAAGAAATTACGCGATTCATTATCGAACCTCCGGGCTGCGTGAATCACGTGTTTCTCTGCTACGAGAATCCTTCTGCTGCACCCCTCCACCAGATCCTGAAAAATCTATCGAAGGAGTCGCCGCGGGGCTTGATCCGGGAACCGAATTCACGGCAGGAAGCCCGCTCGCACCAGTTTGCGTCATTAATTTATCTAATGGCAAATAAAGTAAAGGACTGCTATTTTTCGCGTCTACCATTAATTTAGTTGTGTTGGTAAAAATTTGCTGCATAGTATCTATGTAGATTCGATCGCGCATAACTGCAGGGGCTTTTTGATATTCCGCATAAATTTGATTAAAACGCGATGCATCCCCTAAAGCATTAGCCTCTACTCTGGATCGATATGCTTCCGCCTCTTCCATTAGACGCGAAACTGCACCACGTGCTTTTGGGATGACATCATTCGCATAGGCTTGACCTTCATTTTTTTGCCGCACCAAGTCTTGCCCAGCTTTAACAGCATCATCAAAAGAAGCTTGTACCTGCTCCGGTGGCTGCACACCCTGCATTGTTACATTTGTAATTTGCGCCCCTGATTTATAACGATCAACAATACTTTGCATCAGTTGAGCCACATCGAAAGCCACCTTTTCCCGGCCCTCATAAAGAACAAAATCCATTTGGTTCTTACCGACAATTTCACGAATTGAAGTTTCTGCCACTTGGCGAATCAATTCTTCCTGATCGCGATTATTGAATATCCAATCCGATGCGTTTTTAAGCTTATACTGCACCGCAAATTGAATATCGATAATATTTTCATCATCGGTAAGCATTAACGCTTCTTTTGGCTGTTTATTTTTTACACTGGATCTATATCCCACTTCCACTGTACGTACTTGAGATACATTTACTATTTCATGACTTTGAATTGGCGTCGGCCAACGCCAATTAAACCCCGCAGGAGTCATGCTATTGTATTTACCGAAAGTCATTACAACGCCTGTTTGACCCTCTTGAACAATAAAAAAACCGCTAACCAGCCACAAAAAAAGTGCAATAGCGGCAATTACCCCTACCCCAATGCCGGCACCTTTAGAGTCAGGTTTGTAACCGTCACCATTAGAACCAGAACCACCATTTTTCCCGCCTAAAAAGCGATTTAATCGCTGATTAAAATCACGCCACAGCTTATCCAAATCAGGCGGTCCATTATGAGGATTTTTATCATTCTGCATATGATTTTTGTTTTCATCGCCACGGGAATCTCGACCCCACCTTGGGTCATTAAGAGAGAACATTAACCTAATTTTTTTCAGTATTAATACAGGCATTGTTTCCAGATCTTGCGTTAGAAATGAGTAAAAAAAATCTTATTCGACATGAGTATCATTCGATTGATTTACGGATAAACAATCTGGCAAAATAGTCATACGCGACTTGGACACTTCACCAAGAGCATGCCGCAGCAAGTCAAGACCAACACCGCTTTCGGAACTGATGCAAACCCTTTGAATTCTACCATACTCGTCTACTTCCACTGATGGCGGCAAGTCTATGAGATCAATCTTGTTCCATACTAGTATTTGAGGAATGTGGTCTGCACCGATTTCTTTCAACACTATGTTGACTTGCTCAATTTGCTCAATCCGCGTGGAACTTGCTGCATCAACTACGTGCAATAATAAATCTGCACTAGTTATCTCTTCCAAAGTAGCCCTAAAGGCAGCGACTAATTGGTGGGGCAGTTCACGAATAAAGCCGACCGTATCAGAAAGGATCGCATTGCCCGCATCACCAAGATAAACTCGACGTGATGTAGTATCTAATGTCGCAAAAAGCTGATTTGCCGCATACGCTCCAGCATTAGTTAGCGCATTAAATAAAGTGGATTTTCCTGCATTGGTGTATCCAACTAACGATACAGAAAAAACATTTCCTTTGTCTCTTGCGCGCCGCTGCGTTTCACGCTGCCGTTGCAATTTTTCCAACCGTATTCCAAGAGCTTTGACTCTCTCACCTAGTAAACGTCGATCTGTTTCCAATTGCGTCTCACCAGGTCCTCGCAATCCTATGCCACCTTTTTGCCGCTCCAGATGGGTCCAACCACGGATTAAACGAGTAGAGAGATGTTGCAACTGCGCAAGTTCAACTTGAACTTTTCCCTCATGACTTTTAGCGCGTTGGGCAAAAATATCAAGAATCAAGGTGGTTCTATCAACTACTCGAGTTTTTAATAATCTTTCAAGATTACGTTGTTGAGCAGGCGTCAGAACGTGATTAAAAATAATAATGTCAATTTGATTGTCAGCTACCGCTAATGCCAACTCCTGCGCCTTACCAGCACCAATAAATAAGGAAGCATCCGGACGTGATCGCTTACCTACAACCACTATAAAAGGATCAGCCCCTGCCGAAGAAGAAAGCAGAGATAACTCTTCTAAGCTTGCAGTAAAACCACCTTTACCAAAATCGATTCCTACCAATGCTGCACGCATGAAAATAACCTCAAGTCATCTTACGAGAAAACAATCACGGCTCTTCTTGCTCGATACTTAAATTAACTGCCCGGGCTGGCACAACAGTAGAAATCGCATGCTTGTATACCATTTGCGTAACAGTATTTCGTAATAAAACAACGTATTGATCAAAAGATTCAATATGTCCCTGTAATTTGATGCCGTTAACTAGATATATCGAAACAGGGATATGCTCTTTCCGTAGTGCATTAAGGAATGGGTCTTGTAACAGTTGCCCTTTGTTGCTCATAACAGCTCCATTCTTTTATTGTAATTAAGAGTTGGTGACGACTTTAAAATAAACAAGCGTATTAATAAAAAGGATTAACTGGCCCGTATAATAATTCGTATCAAAAAATCCCCGTCTAATGGCGAGCAAATGGGTTTTTACTTGATCTGAACTCAATTCGCAACGGCGTTCCCGTAAGCGAGAAAGTTTCTCTAAAGTGTTTTTCTAGATAACGTTTGTAATTATCTTCAATCGAATCAAGCGCATTTCCATGAATAATTACAATTGGTGGATTTTGACCACCTTGATGCGCGTATCTTAATTTAGGACGAATAGATCCCTTCCGACGAGGTTGCTGGTGCTCCACTGCCTCTATCAAAGCTCGAGTCAATTTTGGAGTAGTTAAATCAGCCATTGCTGCCACATATGCAGCATCAATTGACTTCATTAGCGGCCCTATACCGGTTGATTTCAACGCCGAGATAAAATGAAATTTTGCAAACGACAAGAAGCTCAATTTACGTTCTAAGTCGATCTTAATTTCATCGCGCTTATCTGACGTCAAACCATCCCATTTATTGACTCCAACAACTAATGCTCTGCCGGATTCCAGTACAAATCCAGCTATATGTGCATCTTGCTCGGATATATCTTGCTGTGCATCAAGGAGCAACAAAACCACATTTGCCTCTGAAATTGACTGCAATGTCTTAACGACCGAAAATTTTTCAATTGCCTCAAAAACTTTTCCTCGCCGTCGTATTCCTGCAGTATCAATTAATGTGTAATGCTTTCCTTCTCGCTCAAAAGGGATTTCAATGGAATCTCGCGTAGTACCAGGCATATCAAATGCTATAACCCGGTCTTCCCCTAGCACAGTATTGACAAAAGTAGACTTCCCTACATTCGGTCGTCCGACAATTGCAATTTTGACACCGCGGTGAGATTCAGGGGATTCATCAACTTCATCAGGGCGCTGAGCAAATGCAAGATTTAAGGATTCATCAACTAAATCCATTACTCCATCGCCATGCGCAGCCGAAATGACATAAGGATCACCTAGCCCAAGCTCATAAAAATCAGCGGCAACCGAAGTATATTTCATGCCTTCAGATTTATTGATAACCAACATAACTGATCTACCGGATTTACGTAAGAAATCCGTTATTGTCTTGTCATGAGGAGTTAACCCTTGCCTTCCATCAACAATAAAAATAATGATATCGGCTTCCGCGACGGCCTGTTTAGTCTGTTTGGCCATTTGATGCATGATGCCTTCTTTCGCTACAGGCTCAAATCCTCCGGTGTCAATAACTAAAAATGGACGCTCTCCCAAACGACCTTCGCCGTAATGACGATCTCGAGTAAGCCCTGGCAAATCTGCCACCAAGGCATCGCGCGATCGAGTAAGACGGTTAAATAGAGTGGATTTGCCGACGTTTGGTCGGCCTACTAATGCAATTACCGGCTTCATCAAATTGTTACTCGGCCGTCAAAGCGACCACTGCCCCTGATTGGGTTTGAAAAATCAAATTCATGCCAGCGACTACGGGGGCGGATAATATCGCACTCCCATCGGTGCTAACACGACCTAAAAACGCACCATTTTCCCGAGAAAGAAAATGCACATATCCCTGAATATCACCTATCGCTACAGCACGGCCAAATGATGTCGGGGTAGATAAGCGGCGATTCGCCAATTTATCGTTCCGCCATATATTCAAACCAGCATCGCGTGTAAATGCCATCACCGCTCCACGCTCGTCAGCAGCAAAAATAAGGCGCTCATCTATTCCTATTCCAACATCACTTGATAGCGGTCTAGCCCAACGAGCAGATCCTGTCGCCATATTAAAACATGCAATCTTGCCTTGATAAGCCACAGCACAAACATCGTCCCCAGCAATAACCGGAGCACCGGAAATATCCGCTATCCGTTCAAGTTCTGTTGCACCACGTGGATCTCCCACTGCGACGTCCCAACGCGCACCTCCATTGCTTAAAGCCAAAGCCGCAAGTCTACCTCCAGGCAAACCGACGAAAACACTCGATCCTGCTATTGCCATTCCCGGCGCAGTACGTAATGTCAAAGAAGGAGACGCTCTTTGCGCAATCCAACGTCGTATGCCGGTTTCTGCGTCTAATGCAATAATTCGGTTGTCATGACTACGAACAATTACAAGCCCTTGACCTATTGCGGGCACGGATAGGACCTCACTTGAAGTTTGAGCTTTCCAGCGTATTTTTCCATTAGCATCAAATGCTAAAATTGTCCCTTTTTCGCCTGCTACCACCACTGTATTACCGTCGCTGCCAACTCCAGTTGTTAATGATATGCCTGCTTTTATACGCCAAATTACAGTGCCTGAGATAGCATTCAAACGCGCAATTGAACCATCGGTGGCTGCTACGAAAACATCGTTCCCTATAACCGCAGGCGAGAAAGAAAACGCTCCTGCCTTCCCTATTGCTGCAGACCAAACAGGACGCACTGATAACGATGGTTGAAAATCTACCAGCGCTGCAGGTTGATTTCTTGACTCGATCTTACTTGCAAAAGGATTTAAAGAAGAACATCCAGACAACACAGCGATCATGCTTAAACACGCGATCTTAACTACAACTCGCATCATTTCCCCTATTTTTAACTTGCAGCCTTAATTGATATATCACCCAACGCATCCAGTTTCATTTGAATCAATTGGCGTATCGGACTATTTTTCTCTGTTTTTTCCAGGGCAAACTCATAAGAGGTGCGTGCCAAAGTATTTTTGTTTTGCGAAACCAAAATGTCGCCCTTGCGATCAGCAACCAAACCTGAAAATTGTGCAGGAAACTTGGTTTCTAATAACTTTAATGCATCATCATATGATTTAGCATCCAGCAATAAGCTCGAAAGGCGGAGTTTAGCAATCGCTTTATATTCTTCGGCAGAGCCATGATCGATTACCCATGACAGCTGCGCTCTCGCTGTTGTTATGTTATTTGCGTCAAATGCGCTTTTAGCTGCAGCCAAAGCACCCATCTGAGCATAAGAAGTGCTGCCAAATTTTGTTTGCAAATCTGTTGCAGTACGTAATATTTTTACATCATCCTTAGCTAGAATCGATTTTTCCAACTCTTCATAAAGGAGGGACGATTGCACAGACTGCTTACGCTGATAGTAATTCCACCCGGACCAACCAGCATAAATAGCCATGGCAATAATGAGTAACCAAGTCAGTAGGTTACCATTTTCATTCCACCAGGCCTTAAGGGAGGCTAGTTGTTCTTGTTCTTCGTGATCGTATGCCATGGCGATGTAATAACGTTAGTGATGATAATGAATATGCTCGTGTTCATCTTCGCTGACTATTTGGTCAACCAGATAATCCACTACCGCATCAAATGGAATGCTAACCTGTTTCTGGTCGGTTTCAACTATACGAAGCGCCTTGATTGCAGCAACTTTACCTTCGATTTCATCCTTCCCAATAATCACGGCAAAAGCCGCTCCGCTAGCATCAGCGCGCTTCATTTGCGATTTAAAACTGCCGGCAGAATTGGAAGACGCACAATGTAAAACAACATCTAGTCCAGCATCTCGAATTCGCTCGGACAGAACGAACGCTTGCAATTGTGCATCTTCGCCTTGATGAAGAATATAAACATCACAGTGATTCAAAGGCAAAAAATCTCCATTTACCTTCATGAGTTCCAAAATACGTTCAACACCAATGGCAAAACCGCACGCTGGGGTAGGCTTTCCACCAAATATTTCGACCAATGGATCATATCGACCGCCACCGCAAACGGTGCCTTGAGCACCGAGTTGATCAGTTATCCACTCAAATACGGTACGGTTATAGTAATCCATACCACGTACTAGCCGAGGATTGATTGTGAATCGGATATTATTATGATTGAGTATTTTTTGTACGCCTTCGAAATGCGCACGCGAATCATCCCCAAGATAATCAAGCAATTTTGGTGCAGCATTCACCATTTCTTGCATTACTGGATTTTTTGTGTCGAGTATTCTTAGCGGATTTGAATGCAAACGTCTTTGTGCGTCTGCATCGAGCAAGTCTGCATTTTTCTCAAAATAAGCAACGAGGTCTGCTCGATGTTTATTCCGCTCATCTGCATTCCCGATGGAATTCAATTCCAATCTTATATCTTGAAGCCCCAGATCATCCCAAAGACGCTGACACATCATGATCAATTCTGCATCAATATCAGGGCCGACAAATCCGAGAGCTTCTGCACCAACTTGATGAAACTGACGATAGCGTCCGCGTTGCGGTTTTTCATGGCGAAACATCGGACCTGCATACCACAAGCGCTTTGGGCCATCATACGTTAGGCTATGTTCCAGAGCAGCGCGAACTACACTTGCAGTACATTCCGGACGTAAAGTCAGCTGATCTCCGTTCATCGAGTCAGTAAACGAATACATTTCTTTCTCGACGATATCAGTCACATCCCCTAACCCTCGAGTAAACAATGCAGTAGGTTCAACGATTGGCGTGCGAATCTGTTGGAAGCCGTAGCTCTTTAATACGGATTGGACGGTATTTTCGAACAATTCCCAGATCGGAGCGTCGGTGGGAAGGATGTCATTCATTCCTTTCACTCCAACAATTTTTTCTATTTTTTTATTTTCTGACATTCTTGTTTGTAATTTATTTGTGAGAGACGGCTATTTGAACAAGCGTATTCAAGCAGCACTGGAAATAGTGCTGTAATGGGTTTTAACATACTCAAGTACGATTTCCTGGAATTCTTCTGCGATGTAATCGCCACGGAGAGTCATCTTTTTTTCTCCGTCTATAAATACAGGGGCAGCGGACGATTCCCCGGTGCCAGGGAGACTGATCCCTATGTTTGCATGCTTGGATTCGCCTGGTCCATTTACGATGCAACCCATAACGGCAACATTCATGCCTTCAACTCCCGGATATTTTTCCTTCCATATCGGCATTTGGTTCCGCAGATACGTTTGTATTCTGTCAGCCAAATTCTGAAATACCGTTGAAGTTGTACGTCCACATCCTGGACATGCAATTACCATGGGGGAAAATTTCCGCATTCCCATTGTTTGCAATATTTCCTGCGCTACCATTACCTCTTTTGTGCGGTCTCCGCCTGGTTCTGGCGTCAGAGAGATACGAATAGTGTCGCCTATCCCCTCTTGTAGCAATATAGATAGCGCTGCAGTCGAAGCAACGATACCCTTACTACCCATACCCGCCTCGGTAAGACCCAAATGCAGCGGATAATCACAACGCCGTGCAAGCTCGCGATAAACCGCAATCAAATCCTGCACACCTGAAACTTTGCATGACAGAATTATCTGATGGCCCGCCATGCCGAGCGCTTCAGCCCTGTGCGCATTCTCTATGGCAGAAGTTACCAAAGCCTCGTACATCACTGCATTCGCGGGCCACGGTTCTGCTCTTTTGGCATTTTCGTCCATAATCCGCGCCAACAGTGTCTGGTCCAGACTTCCCCAATTTACGCCTATCCGTACTGGTTTATCATATTTGCAGGCAACCTCAATCATTTGAGCAAACTGTGTATCCCGTTTTGCACCTTGCCCCACATTGCCAGGGTTAATACGATATTTTGAAAGCGCGCGAGCACAATCCGGGTAATCATTTAATAACGTATGCCCGTTATAATGAAAATCTCCCACCAAGGGGACGTCTATACCCATCCTGTCTAAATGATCGCGAACTGCCGGCACCGCAGCTGCAGCTTCTGGATTATTAACAGTAATGCGCACCATTTCGGAACCTGCACGTGCCAAATCTTTGATTTGAATCGCTGTACCAATTACATCTGCAGTATCAGTATTGGTCATTGACTGAACAACTATAGCCCCTCCACCACCAACGAAAACTTCACGTGCACCATGACGTATTATTGCTGTTCTGGCATTGCGTCGAGAAATCGGACCGCTTGTGATGGGTATATTGTTAACCATGCGTAGTTATTTCAAATTGATTTTGGCAACATTGCCATTAACACCGGCTTTGGCATTAAATATTTCGCCACGTAAGGTGACGTCTACTCCGGCAACATTACCGATTGTAAGCAAAACTGGCTGGTTTAATTCAAACCGTTCTATCTGCCCAGATTTCAGAATACGGGAAAAAGCAATACTTTTATCAGCTCGTTTGATTTCTATCCAGGAATCCTCACGTGCCGTCAGCACTAACTGATTTTTTTCTGCGACAGCATTGGACGTTTCAGGAATTACCTTATATGGAACAGTTAATACTTCTTTAGATGGAAGAGTCGATGTCTGCGGCACAATAGAAGGGAGTGCCGCATTCGCGCTATCAGCATCAGTAGGAGATGCCGCTATTTCGTTTTCTGAAGAAGCCGATGTATTCTCTGAAATTAACGGATCTCGATTAATTGATGAAGTGATTGTCATTTTTGACAAATTCGGCAGCCATCCCATTCGTTGCGCTAACAATGCTGACAAAAGCAGCATAATTAAAAAAATAACGCCTAAATTCCACTTAGATAAAATCCCATTTCCTCCACCCATCGAAGGGAATCGTCCGGAAGAAAATTTCACAGGAAGGGCGCGCCGCAAAGGAATTGCATCTATATTCGAAATTTGTTCTGACTTGACCATTGCTAATAAAGGAGCCGCATCAATTTTTAAACATTTTGCGTAAGAACGAATAAACCCGCGCGTCACCACCATAGGGGGCAATGCTGCGTAATCATCATTTTCAATAGCACGAACCTGACGCGGAGCAAGTTTAATTTGATCCGCCACTTGCTCAATAGACCACCCTAACAACTGACGCCTGGCTGATAAAAAAGCTCCCGGTGAATCAAGGCCATTATCTTGCGATTGGTCCAATCCAGATTCATCGATAGTCTCTTTAAACCGTTCACTCATCATATGCTCCCCGTTTATAATTAGCATATTCGATCGAGTCAGCATGACGGCGGCGCAATTGTGTCACTAGACTATTTTCAGCAGCGAGGTTTTCTAATTTATGCTCAATCTTTATTCCGAGCCAAAGAACTTCAGGTGTCAGCATATCTGCTTTAAGAGTACGAGAAATATAAAACCGGGCGCGTTCATAATCCCCGCGTTTAAAATAAATTTTTGCTAAATTGATAGTGATATCGGAATTACTGGGCTCAATTTTAAATGCCTGCATAAAATACTGCTCCGCTACTTTTTCCTCTCTCAATTTAAGGCTACAAACTCCTGCGTTATGCAAAGCTTTTGCCGGAGATTGATAGGAACGATTTTTAAGCGCAGCTTCAAAATAGGAAATTGACTGACTTGCTCGTCCGTTCTGGCACAAAAACCATCCATAATTATTGCTCAAATCAGGATTATTTGGAGCAAGCTTAATAGCTCTGAGGAAATTTTCCTCGGCTAAAGGCAATTGACCAATTTCCATATAAATTAATGCACGTACGCTATATGCTTCTGCAAAATCGGGAACCGCAGAGAGAGCCAATTTAATCTCATCAAGCGCGACTTCCCATTGGCGCTGCTGATAATAACCAACAGCCAATTGCAATCTGATATTGGCCCTTTTTTGATTACTGGTTTCATCAGAACTAGTAGGTAACTCTGCCAGCGAGCCAGCTGATTGACTTGACGCACAACCGCCCAAAGAGACTGCAATTAGCAAGAAAAATATTCTAAACCACCTATGAGACGCCGGACTCACTCGGCAATCTCTACTAAACGCCCGAAATTTTTACCAAATTTTTTCTGGTACCCTGCAATGCTGCTCATGCGCTCATGAACACGCGTGCGGTCCTGCACCTCTCCCGCTAATTGGCCGCAAGCAGCATCGATATCATCCCCTCGAGTTTTACGAATCGTTGTCACAATACCTGCGTCCATCAGAATTTGAGAAAATGCCTTGATTCGCAAATTTTTTGAACGAATTAATCCAGATTCAGGGAAAGGATTAAACGGAATCAGATTGAACTTGCAAGACACAGACTCCATTCCGTTTTGCACCAAGGCGACCAACTCATGCGCATGTGCGTCGGTGTCATTAACTCCATCCAGCATGCAATATTCAAAAGTAATGAAGTCACGCGGCGCATAGTCAAGATAGCGCCTGCAGGCCGCCATCAACTCACGCAATGGATACTTTTTATTTAACGGAACCAGATTATCTCGCAGCACGTCATTCGATGCATGCAAAGAAACTGCCAAAGCCACCGCACAATCATGCGCAAGTCGATCGATCATCGGCACCACTCCCGACGTTGATAATGTCACACGTCGGCGCGACAGGCCGTATCCGTTATCGTCCAGCATTAACTTTAACGCGGTGACTGTCGGCTCATAATTCAATAGAGGCTCGCCCATCCCCATCATGACGACATTTGTAATTTGCCGCTCACCTTTTGGACCGGGTTCAATGCCTTTGGTGCGTCTCAATTCAAATTCAGCCATCCACAGTTGGCCGATTATTTCGCTGACTGTAAGGTTGCGACTGAAACCCTGCTTGCCAGTAGAACAAAAACGACAATTAACCGCACATCCGGCCTGAGTTGAAATGCATAAAGTTCCGCGATTCTCTTCGGGAATAAACACAGTCTCAACTGCATTCCCTTGCCCGACATCAAGCAACCATTTTCTAGTGCCATCAACAGATGTGTGATCGCTAATTACTGCCGGTGCAGCAACCATCGCACGAGTAGACAATTTATCCCGTAGCGATTTTGCCAAATCAGTCATCGCATTGAAATCACCAACGCCGAATTGATGTATCCAGCGCTGCAATTGTTTGGCGCGAAACGGCTTCTCACCCAGCTCTCCACAATAAGCGACAAGTTGCGCAGGATCCAGGTCCAGCAAATTGGTGAGTTGCGTCATAGCATCACTCCGTCAAGCCTTCTCGCACAAATCGTATATTCATACGAGAAAGCATATAAAAATTAACGCGAATAAACGTTCAGTGCTGGAAAAAAGTATGCAATTTCCACAGCGGCAGTTTCAGCAGCATCAGATCCGTGCACTGCATTCGCATCAATCGAATCAGCAAAATCAGCACGAATCGTACCTTTTTCAGCTTTTTTCGGATCAGTTGCGCCCATCAGGTCGCGATGCGTCAAGATCGCATTTTCACCTTCCAGAGCCTGAACGATTACAGGACCTGAAATCATAAAATCAACTAAAGCATTGAAAAAAGGACGCTCACGATGAACCGCGTAAAAGCCTTCCGCTTCCGCACGCGACAATTGAATCATGCGCGCAGCAATAATTTTTAGACCAGCGCCTTCAAAACGCGAATAGATCTGACCAATAACGTTTTTTGCAACTGCGTCAGGCTTGATAATTGATAGTGTGCGTTCGATTGCCATCAGTAAAAACTCCAATATAAATAACACGTTAAGATTAATAACTAAAAATACAGCCAACCTTGGATTTTAACATAAAACCATCCCCCGCAAAAACCTAACCGCATCTCTGTCGCGACGTTGTAGATGGTCTCGGATCCGTGCGTGCTATCTTTATTTCATCGTTGAATTCGTGCTTGTGATCAACTTATAGCGCAAAGGTTCAAATAGGAAAAAATTGACATCTTCAAGCCAACTGAAATCCCAAAAATAAAAATTTAGAGTTATGGGTCTTTATTGCGAGATACGGTGGCGCATGGCGGGGGTCATGTAGACGTTCCTGCCGGCATCGATGAGCATCACCTGCCCCAGCCCCAAGCGTGCGGCCATCGCTTCCCAGTGGCGCGGGCCGGCCACGAAGAGCGGCTTGGAATGGCCGTCGGAACGGGTGCCGGCATCCGGCCCGCCCGACGTGATGATCGTGACCGACGCCACCAGGTCGGTGGTTTCTCCGGTGCGGGGATCGATGATATGCGGGCGGCGCTTGCCGTCCTGCATGAAGTACCGCTCGTAATCGCCGCTGGTGCCGATCGCTTCATTATCATGCAGATCAACAACGGCCACCGTGCCCGCTCCGCGCGGGTTCTGGATGCCGACTTTCCACGGATGCGCTCCCGGCTGCCCTATCGCCAGGATATTGCCGCCGATATTGATCAATGCCGCCTCCACCCGCGCGCCGCGCAAGATCCCGGCCGCCCGGTCCAGCGCATAGCCCTTCGCATAGCCGCCGAAATCGAGCATCACGGCCTGGTTGGTGCTGGAGACGCGGTTGCCGTCATAGCGCAGGTCGGTCATGCGCGGATTCGCCGCGACCCAGCGCCGGATTTCGGCAGGCGACGGCCGGTGCGGCGTGATATCGCTGCTCTGGAATCCCCACAGCCGGATCAGGCCGCCGATGGCCGGATTGAACAGATTGTCCGAACGTTCGGCCAGGCGGGTGGCCGTCTGCAGCATGTCCACCATTTCCGCGTCGGCCTCATAGACGTCGCCGCGGGCAATGCTGGCGTTGAGCGCGGTCAGCGCACTGGGCTGCCAGGCGTGGAATTTGTGGTGCAGCCGGTCGAATTCGCGCAATACCTGCGCACCGAGCAGGTCCGCGCGGGCTTGCGACTCGCCGTAAATGCTGACCTCGACCACCGTGCCGAAGACATGGCCCCGGGTGCGGTAAACGGCGTCATTGGTGCAGCCGCCCAGCACCGCCACGAGCAGCGCTAAAAACAGCAGCAGGCAACGAGTGCGCTTGAGCATGCGGGCGGAAATGAAGAAGAGGCAGAGAAGAGGCAGGAGCGCGCCCGCAGTGCGGGGCGTTCCCGGCAAGGACACGCACGATGCGCGCAGCCGGCGCAACCGTGCATGCCCCTGGATCATCAGCTCGCTTTGCTGACCATGTAATCGACGGCAGCCTTGACGTCTTCATCCTTCAGGGTCGCATTGCCTCCTTTAGGCGGCATCATCCGGATGCCGTTGAGCGCATGGGTGTGCAGCGTGTCGATGCCTTGGGCAATGCGCGGGCCCCACATGGCCTTGTCACCGAATTTCGGCGCACCGAGCACGCCGGCGCCATGACAGGACAGGCAATTGGCCGCATAGACTTGCTCGCCCTTGACCAGGTCGCCGGTGGCTGCGGCACCCGCAGCAGCTGCCGGCGCGGCAGCAGGTTCGGCGGCAGGAGCAGCCGGTGCAGGTGCGGCCGGTGCTGCGGCCACTTCGGGCGCAGGCGCGGCCGGTGCCGTTTCCGCGGCCGGTGGGGTCTTTTGTCCGCAGCCGGCGAGAACAAGAGCGAGGGCGAGCGGCAAGAAGGTAAGGGCTTTCATGGGTTCATTTCCTATTTAAATTAACAATTTTTTACTATGGCGCAATATAACAATTTTTCGCGATGGCGCACTATCGCTGCGCCAGGCATGCATCATACCAATGCCTCTGCAAAAGTGCATCACATCATGCTATAAAAATCCGCTGCGCTCCAGCAAAGGGTCCAGCAGCAAGACCTCGAGCAGACCGGAAAAATCCTGCCAGCCGTCCGGATCCGTCCAGGCTACCGGGCTCGCCCTGACCCTGCCGTTTTCATCGTGCACATGCACCGGGAACGTCGCGCCGCCGGCGTGGACCGGCGCGGTATCGATGCGCAGTTCCGCTTCGCCCCAGCTCCAGTTGAGAGAAAATTCCGCGCTGCTGACATACCGCACTTCCATCATCAGCCCGGTATCGAAAGAGAGCATTATCGCATCTTGCGCCAGACGCACCGGTTCGGTCATGCGCTGCGCATAGAGCCGTTCCAGCTTGTCCTTGAAGATCAAATGCATGCAGACGTCCGCCACGGCAGGGGCGCCGTTGAACTGTTCCATCATTTCCGAGCGCATCTGCATGCGGGTTTGCTCGAAGATCAGTGCGCTCAGATAATGGTCGTAGGCCGGATGTTCGTCGACCTCGCCGTTGCGGATGCGCGCCAGCAGCGCCGCCTCGCTGTCGACGCCGTAGCGGCGCAATGTTTCCTTGCGGGATTCGCGCAGCACGTATACCGTTTTCGCATACAGCGCCTGCAGCGCTTCTGCACTCATCGACTCCATCAATGCATCTTGTTCCATCTGCCACCTCTAATGCGACATCGTTGTATCGTGCGCGGCATCGCCGCTTCGATTCAGCATGTCTTGCGTGATCTGTTCAAAGCGCAACACCTTGCCGCCCTCTTTTTGCGCGAAGGCCTGCGCATCTTCCATGCGGGAAAACGACCCGAAGGTCGGCCCCATCGAACCCAGCTTCTTGCTGCCCATTACATACACGGCGCTTTTGGCATCGATCCAGTTTCCAGCCGGATGCTCCCAGGCGGTTTTGCCCATATCCTGCACGAATACGGCGCTCACCGCACGCTTTTGTTCCGGTGCCAGCACCATCATGAAGAGCTCCATCAAGTCGCAGAAAAATTCAGGCTTGCCTTCTGCATAATGGATCTGCGCCTTGGGACCCGGATAGTCCTTGAGGATCATGCCGTCGAGTTCGCAGGCGGTGTCGCCGGTGGGCTCGAGTGCTGCCACTTTCGGAGCAGCCTGATTGCAGGCGGCGAGCAGGATGCACAGCGCGACACCGCCCGCAAGCGTGCGCGGCAGCGGCAGGTGCTTTTGCCAGCCGATGAGGGTCGAGTTCATTTGAATCTCCAGTGGGTAAATACGAACGGCACCACAATCCATCCCAGCATGATGCCCACCAAAATGACCGGATTGGTCAGGCTTTCCGGCATCACGGTCGCCAGGCCGTACATGCTTTGCACCTGATCCGAACTGAAAATGTTCAGCAAGCGAAAAACATCGGCCGGATTGAGCATCAGCAAGCCGGCAAATACCATGCTGCCGAGCTTGCCCTGGCTGACAACCAGGGCCCCCATGAGCAACAGATCAAAGATCAGCACGAAAAAAAACCATAGCATGATTGCCACGCCGCTGGCGCGCATGCGGTCCTGGGCGATGACCGACACCAGCAGCGACAGGCTCAGGAAGGCCATGCCCATCAGAATCGCGCTCAAGACGAAGCCGGCGTAGTGATACAGGTCGTTCGTGCCCAGCTGGGAAGCCAGCGGCAGCAAGCCGGCGCCGAATCCGATCACGGTGGCACTGGCCAGCGCCCCCGAAAGTCCCAGATATTTACCCAGCAGGATTTCAAAGCGGGTGATCGGCATCGACAGCAGCAATTCCAGCGAACCGCGTTCCTTTTCGCCGACAATGGCGTCATAGCCGAGGATCAATGCAATCAGCGGCACCAGATAAATCACCAGACTGACCAGACTGGCAATCGTGACATCGATGCCATGAAAGCCGACCGAGCCCTGCTGCGCCGAGCCGAAGTAGGCAATCGCCAGTGCAAACAGGGCAAAAATCACGGCAACCGCCACCACCCACAAATTGCGCAGCCGGTCGCGGAATTCCTTGACCGCGATCACGCGCACCTGCCGCCATTCAATGCGCTTGGACATGGCGCTCTCCATAACCGAGAAACAGGTCTTCCAGCGACGGTTCGTGCACGACGATATCGCGCACCGCATCGGACACTGCCATGATCCCGGCCAGCACACTGACCTTGCTGGCTGCCGGACAGGAAAGGCGCAGGCAATCGCCCTCCAGCCGCCATTCCAGGTCGGCCCAATCGGCCAGCATCGCCTGCATGCGCGGCGCGTGTCCGGGGCGCAGCGCAACCTCGATCACGGACGGCAGCACCATATTGGCGCGCAACTGGGTCAGCGTGCCTTGGGCGGCGATCTTGCCTGAATTCAAGATCACCAGACTGTCGACGCGCCCCTGGATCTCCGCCAGTATGTGCGAGGTAATGATGATGGTCGCTCCTTGTGATTGCACATCGCGCAAAATGCGATAAAACTCGTGGATGCCCTCCGGATCGAGTCCGTTGGTCGGCTCATCCAGAAAAATCAGATCGGGATTACCCAACAGCACCTGCGCAAAACCGAGCCGCTGCCGCATCCCCTTGGAATAGCCGCGTACCCGCCGCTGGGCGGCATCGGCCAGTCCGACCCGCTCCAGCAGCGCCGCACAGCTGCTGCGCGGCACTTGTTTCAAGTCCGCAAACAGGCGCAGCACTTCGAGGCCGGTCAGGTTGTCGTAAGTGACGAAACTCTCCGGCAGATAGCCGATACGGCGCCGCATCTGGCGAAAATCACGTCCGCCCACCACAGCATCGTGAATCCGGATCTCGCCGCCGGTGGCCGCGATCAATCCCAGCATCAGTTTGAAAAGCGTGCTCTTGCCAGCGCCGTTATGCCCGATCAGGCCGAACATTTCGCCTTTGGCTACCGACAGGCTCACGCCGTTGACCGCCTGGACATCACCAAAATATTTGCTGACGTTAGTCACCTGCAGGGGGTTGTTTGTCACTCCACCGTCTCCAATCCTGATTCAAGGGGCGCATGCGCGGATGCTTGTCCACGATGCTGGGGGCGCGTAGCACCGGAAACTGCCGCGCCACGAAACGCAAGGTTTGCATCGACGGGCTCGACAACAGCAGCTTGACCAACGGGTATTGCCAGTTGAGCCGGTCCACCACGTCGTTGGCTTCGTAGACGACATCCCCCATGCCATCGCCGTTTTGATCCCAGCCGCTGTAATTGCTCCAGTAATTGCCCTGGCTGCGGCCCCATTCGACATCGTGGGTGGCCACGTACTTGATTTGCGACTGGTTGTCGATGAAGTCATTGCCATCGACCTTGTTGTTGCCGGAGCCGGCCGCCAAATGCACGCCGATCCGGTTGCCCACCACCAGATTGTGTTCCAGCGTGTTGTACTCGGCGTCGTAGATGAAAAAGCCGCGTCCGTTGGCCGCCACCACGTTATCGGTAATCACCGAATCCTGAATCGTGCGCAGCATGATGCCGTGGTCGGCATTGCCCCAGGCAATGTTGTTGCGCACCGTCAGATTGCGCACTTCCATCAGTGCCAGCCCGCCGCGATTCAGATAGACCTCATTGTTTTCCCACACGCTATGGTCGGTCGTCATGAAATGCGTGCCATAGCGCAGATGATGGATTTTATTGCCGCGAAACAGCGCGTTCTGGGACACGTCGACGTACAGGCCGTCCCGGCTGTAGCTGATATTGTTGTCGATGATCTGGGCAGCGCGGGTGTTGTAGACCTGGATTCCGTTGCCGCGCGCGGCCGACTGCAAGTCGCGCCTGCCGACAATGCGGTTGCGCAGAATGCGCGACTCTTTCGAGCCTTCGAGCCAGATCCCGAACAGGTTGTAGACCAGGTCGCAATCCTGCACCGTGGCCCGGTCGGAACCGGGCTGGATGTAGATCCCGGCATTCTGCGCAGTCAGGTCGATGCCGCTGTCGCGCACGATCAGGCCTTGGAGCGTGACATCCGAAGCGCGCACTCGGATCACGTCGCCGGTGCCGCCGCCGCTAATGGTCGGACGGCCGATGCCCTGCAGGGTCAACCGCTTGTCGATCACCAGATGTTCGCGGTAATTGCCCTGCGCCACCTGCACGGTGTCGCCCGGCTGCGCCGCGGCCAGCGCCGCCGCAATCGACTCGCCGGCACGCACCTGCAGCACAGCCGCGCCGGCAGCACTGGCACCCAGGCCAAGCCAGGCTGCCAGCAGGGCGCTGCGAAGCGCGCCCAGGACTACCTGCGAACCGCTTGCGGTTAATCGCATCACGGAGCTTTGGCCGCCATTTGCGCGGTTTTTTCCGCCAAGTTGCGCCGTACGCTGTCGAGCGGGATAAAGTATCCGCTGGCATCGATAGCGGTCAGCGGCAAGTGCAGTTTCTCGCGCGATTTGCGCTCTTTTACCAGCGGCGGACACGCATGGTCGTCGTAGTACAACACCATGCAATCGAGGCACTGCATGCATTCGCTCTGGTCGATCTTGCCCTGCGCGTCAATCGCATGGGAGCCGCAACCGCTGGCGCAGGCATGGCAGGTTTGGCATTCGGTCTTGCGCTTCAAGCCGAACAGGCGCAGCTTGCTCGGGATGGCAAGGCCGGCGCCCAGCGGGCAAATGTATTTGCAATACGGCCGCTCGCTAAAGAAGGACCAGGCTACGATGCCGCCTACGAACAGCCAGAACGGCCAGGTGCGGTTCCAGACGCCGACTAAGAAAGTGGTCTTGAACGGCTCGATTTCAGCCAGATGCTCGGCGGTTTCCATCGAATAAAACGATACGCCCAGCAATACGAAAAAGACGCCGTACTTGATCCATTTGAGTTTGTCGTGCAGCTTTTGCGGCAACAGCTTCTGAAATTTTTTCAAGCCCAGCATCTTGCCGGCGCTCAACGCCAGTTGCTGCAAGGAACCGAACGGGCACAGCCAGCCGCAAAATACGCCGCGGCCCCACAGCAACACGGTGATGATGATGAACCACCAGAAGATGAAGATGAACGGGTCCGACAGGAACAATTCCCACTTCCACTGGTGAATGATCGAATGGAACCAGGTCAGTACCTGGGTGATGCTGGGCTGCGCCTTCAGGTAAAAGCCCAGGAAGACCACGCTGGCGAGCCACAATACATGGCGCGGCCGGGAAATCCAGGGCTTGTGCTTGCGGCTGGAAATGCGCACCAACGTGTCGCGCTGCGAATACATCAGCGCGGTAAATCCCAGAATCAGTACGAACAGCACGATTTCCAGCTTCCTGCCGAGCCAGATCGCCTTCCATGCGGCTTGCGGGGTCTCGACAACGGGGCGGCCGCCTTCCAGATACTGCGGCGGCAACCACAATTCCTGGTCGAAATGGACGAAAGTCTTGACGCCGCTCTTGGCATCGGTTTTGTTGGCCAGGAAAGTCAGCTGCCACGGCCAGGCCGGATTGAAATTGGCGGAACGGACGATGAAGATGCCCGATTCCTTGAAGCCCGGCACGTCGGCCGGCTGCAGGTGGTAGAGATTCTGATAATCGGTATCGCGGAAAGTGAAGGTTTCCGGGTCCTGGCGCACTTGGATCCGGTCGTAGATGCCGCCGCGCACATAGCCGGAGCCCTTGAACGAACTCTGGCCGTTGGCGATCAGGAAGATCGCGTGTTCGTCCGGCTTCAAGTCATCCATCAGGCGCTTATAGGCGTGCTCTCCGAGCAAGCTGGTGCCGATCGCCGGCACGTTCAGATAGCCGAAATACAAGTCGATGTACGGCTGCTCCGGGTCGGGCGCGCCGACATCCTTGGCCGACACCAGAATGTGCTGGACGCTGCCTTCTTTGACCAAATCTTCCCAGCTCAGCTTCGCGTTGAAGGCGGTAAACCGCGCCGGCGGACGCGGCGTGCTTTTGATAATGCCGACCTGGCGCCCGATTTCATAGGCGCTACGGGAAATCACCTGGTTCTCCGCGATCGCGGTCACAGTCGCGCCGCTGATGGCGTCCAGGCTGAGTGCGCCGTTGTCGTTCTGGCCCTGGCCGATGACCAGCTTGGAGCTGGCCGATTTGCCCAGGTATTGCCCGATGAATTTGATGAAGACCGATTCGGGAATGCCGGCCAGCAGGATCGGTTCCGAGTGCTTGAGCACCCGCACGCCGGTGATGATGCCTTTAGTATCCATGCCGATGAGGGTGACGATCGGCTTGCCGGAGTACGCGGGCACGTCGACGACGTCGGTGGACAGGAAGACGTAGCCGACCAGGCGCCGCTGCGCGTCCTTGTCCTTGTCTTTATGCTGGTCGTTGTTTTTGTTTTTGTCTTTGTCGTGGTCCTTGTCCTTGCCGCCGTCCTGCACGTCGGCGTACGCTTCGACGTAACTCGGGCGCCCCTTGCGCTGGGAAAAATGCGTCGCTGCTGGCATCACGTCGGTGCACGCGGTGTGGGCGCACAGATCGGGCCCGCTCAACAGCGCTTGCGGCAATTCGGCATCGTAGGTGGTGGCGCGCGCGGGGACCGCGCACAGCAGCGCGGCCCAGCCGAGGCACAGCAACAGAACAAGGTACGGCACACGGCTGCGATCAAATATGCTTCTCATAAACTATGACTAACTTTTATAAATGGAGTGGCGCGCGCTCTGACTGGTACACGTCATTTTATGAACGACATCACAACAAGATGTCTGCGAACTCTAATACCTTTGAAATATCAGAGGGACAACAAAATTGCATTATCAGCATAATTGCGGGGTATTTCTATTTACACAATTAATATATGCGAAAAACGGAGTATTTCTGTTCATACTCCCACATAAGCGTAATTTTACCAAAAGCATTATTTGGTGGCATCAGCCCATAAGACCATGCTGCTATCAATCGAATCGACAGGGATTTTGGAGGGATTGGAATGATGACGTAAAACTATAGAAGATACCGCTGTATTTTTACTGAGCAAGCCATGCGCAAAAAGCGAGATGTGATTAACAACATATTACAGACTACAGACAACTATACAGACAACTAATGCCGCGCTCTGTGATCAGCGCGCGGCATTACCAACTTTACGCTTCTACCAAGAAGCGGCTACGCATTTCGAGATGCAATGCGTGGCAGAAGTGGGTGCAATAAATCCAGTATGCACCTACCCGGTCAGCCTTGAAGGTAACCGATTTAGTTTCCTGCGGGTTCACGATGAAGTTGATGTTGTAGGTCGGAATCGCACAGCCATGGGTCAGATCTTCGACTTTGTCATGGTTGGTCAACGTCAGCGTGACTTCATCGCCTTTCTTTACCTTGATGATAGGCATGCTGTAGTTCGGCGCCTGCGACATCAGGCGCACATGAACCTTGTTGCCCTTGCGTTCAATGCCTGCATTCTCCGCCTTGACCGCGCCTGGGAAATCATCCATGTTGTAAATCTGGCTGGTCTTGACCAGATCGCGACGTACGATGATGCCGTCGTGCGGCTCCGAATAGGCAGTATGGTCGGCAATCAATTGCATCTTGTCGCCGCTGATGTTGATCAACTGCTCGGTTTCGCAATGCAAAGGCCCAACCGGCAAGAAACGATCCTTGGAAAATTTGTTGCCTGAGTTCAGGTATTTGCCGTCAACTTCCGTGGTCTCGCCCATCGAGGAGAAGTTATGGCCAGGCTGGTAATGCACGTCCATTTTTTCAACAATTGGATTGGCTGCTTTATCGCCTTTGAACTGGGCAATCGCTTTTTCCACATTCCACTTCACGCACTGGCTATCAAGGAACAGCGAAGTATACGCATTTCCCTTGTTATCGAACGCGGTATGCAATGGGCCCAGGCCGATTTCCGGCTCCGCAACAACGGCATCGCGTTCGGTTTTCAAATCGCCGGCAAACCATTTGTGCACCAGCGACAATTCAATGACGGTTGCAGTCGGCGACAATTTGCCGGCGCAAACGAAATATTTACCGTCCGGGCTGGCATTGACGCCGTGCGGATTCTTGCCCACGGGAACATAGCAAGTGATCGCAGTCTTCGGATCCGCATTGGCCGCCTTGCGGCCATCGACCACCGGCACCTTGGAAGAGCCAATCGTGGTGAATTTGCCGTCCTTGACCAGTTGCTCGACGCGCGCCACGTCGACGAAGACGCAGGCATCGCGCTCAGACGACATCATGCTGGTCAAATCAGCGCCATTTTCAGTGTTGTACTGATTGCAAGCAGCTAGCTTGCCGTCGTAGGAAGTGGCAACCAGATCCATATTGCCATCGACGCGGCACTGCCAGCGCACTTCCATGGTGGCGGCATCGACGCAGCTGAACAGGCAACCCCATTTGCTCGGGTCATCCAGGTCGCGACCATCGTTCGGCAGCGGAATATGGAATTCGGCGCCGCAGAATACCCGGGTGGTGTAATTGATTGCCGGATCGACTGGATCGCGCTTGTCGGTAAACAAACCGTGCATACCCATTACGTTAGGCAACTGAGTAATCTTGTCGCATTCCATCGTATCCATACGGATGCGCGCCAGACGCGAATGGATTTTGTCATTGGTAAACAACCAGCGGCTATCGTAGGTGCCATCCTTGTAGCTACCGTGAATATGGTGCGTATCACCGGTGGTGTACTGCAGGCTGCCATCGGCCTTGGTGCCCATGATCGCCTTGGATTCGTTGGTAATGCCCCAGCCGACCATGCAGTCGATGTTGAATACCGGGATCCGCTTCAGGATACGACCGGAAGGAACGCCCATGATCAACGCTTCGCCGCCGTGACCGGTACCGGAGAAGAGATAGTATTCATCAAGCTGGCCGGGCGCCACTTCGTGACTGCCGCTGGTAGCTGCTTTGGTAGCGCCAGCCGGAGCTGCCGCTGCTTTTTTGCCTGAGCTTTCTTCCTTGCAGCCGCTCAAGCCAAGCGATGCGCCTGCACCAGCCAAACCCAGCAGCGCACTGCGCCCCAGAAAACTGCGCCGATTTCCGAGTTTCGGTGCATCTTCAACCACCATTTTATTCTTGACGTTATCCATCTGCGCTTCTTCCTTGTGCTGGCTATTACATTAGTTGAACTTCGGGTTTAACAAATTTTTTGCTTTCCCAATACCTACCCGCGCATTATCAGCTTTAGAAACAACAAAAAGAATGATATATATCAAGTTGAAAATCCTGCATTATTTTACTCATTCCGATCTTTCGGAGGCGAACTTATCATTGCATCGACATAAAAACATCTTTTATTTCAATCTCTTACCTTTGCCGTCCGTCACGCCTACCTTAATCGGGATACCAGCCTGAATGCTTTGAGAAACTGTACAAAATTCTTCGAATTGCCCCAGCACGCGATCCAGATGTTTGATGCTCTCGCCTTCTTGTGCAAATTGAATCATTACGTCGATCTGCATTACGCGCAGGCGGTTGCTGGCATTGCGGTCGACCGTACAGGTTGCGGTGGTGGTGATGCCACCGGCATCCTGACCGTATTTCTTCAAAGAAAACAATAAACTCGCCGACAGGCAATTGGCCGCTGCCGTCAGCAACATGTGAGTCGGCGCGGGGCCGAGGCCATCGCCCATTGGCGCCGGCTCGTCCACCAGCAAATCCGGAACCGCATCGCCAAAGTCGACCAGGAATTGATAATTGTTTTTCTGCGTGATGGTAATGCTTACTGTTTCCGACATTTTTCGTTTCCTTTTCAAAAATTATTGTCGCGGCATTCGAGGTCTGTCACGCGGTAAGCGCAAGTCAGAAATTTCTTGAATCTTACTCCCATTCACAATAAGATAGTAATCAATTACTTACTTAAAGCCAAAATGCTTACCTCAGAACGCCAGAAATCCCGCCTATCCTCCGAGGCGCGCCAAGCGGATATTGTGCAAATTTTACTCACGCTCGCTGCGCAACAGAGTCCTGCCGACATTACCACCATGGCGATCGCCAAAGCTATCGGCCTTACCCAAGGCGCGGTATTTCGGCATTTTCCGACCAAGGAAGCAATCTGGCTATCGGTATTGGACTGGGTTCAGCAAAGCTTGCTGGGCAAGATTGACGAGGCAGCCCAATCGACGCCGGATCCGCTGAATGCGTTGCGCGCCGTGTTCAGAGCGCATGTCCGTTTCGTCGAGGCGTATCCGGGAGTCCCGCGCATCATCTTTCATGAGCTGCAAAAGCCGGGCGACTCGCCTCTCAAGCAACGGGTTCGAATCATCCTGCAAAGCCATAGAAAAATATCCATGGATTTGCTGCAAGCGGCAAAGCTGCAAGGGCAAGTGATGCCCGATCTCCGGCCCGAATGCGCGAGCACGCTGTTTCTCGGTGCAATCCAGGGGCTGGTGATGCAATCCATGGCAACTGGCTCAACCATCGACCTGATCCCGTTGTCCGAAGGCGTGCTGGAAGTGTTTTTCACTGGTGTAGAAAGAAAACAACCATGAAGCACCCTATTTTTTCGAAAAAGTTTGTGCTGGCAAGCTTGGCTGTCGCGATCATGGTCGGGGTCGGCTGGCTGGCATTCGAGCACGGCCCGATGGCTCCCAATCGGGTAACCGTTGCCAACGCAGAGCTCACCAATCTGCAATCTTCCGTTTTTGGCATCGGCACCGTCGAAGCGCAACGCAGCTACGTGATTGGCCCCACTGCCGCTAGCAGAGTCAAGCGGATGCTGGTGGACGTCGGCGATGCGGTGCAAGCCGGTCAGTTACTGGCCGAGATGGACCCGGTGGATCTCGATGATCGCGCCGCCGCTGCCCAGGCGGCGCTGCAAAAAGCCCGCTATGCCATTGCAGGTGCTTCCGCGCAGCTACGCGACACCGAAGCACGCAACGCGGTCGCGGCCAGCAAGGCCGAACGTTATGCAGCATTGGGCAAACAGAAATTCCTGAGCCCGACTGCAGTCGAGGCCCAGCAACAGGAAGCCTTGTCGGCGCAAGCGGGAGTCTCCGCTGCCCGGGCCGGGCAAGACGCAGCCAGACAAGAACTTGAGCGACTGGCTGCGGAACAAGCGGCAATCGGCAAGCAACGCAGCAATCTTTTGCTGCGCGCCCCGGTAGCCGGGATCGTGACCGCGCGTGACGCAGAACCGGGCAGCACGCTGGTGGCCGGCCAAAGCGCATTGCGCATGATCGATCCCGCCAGCATCTGGATTAAAACGCGGATCGACCAGGCGCGCTCCGGCGGCCTGAAAGCGGGCTTGCCTGCAAGCGTGCTGCTGCGCTCGCGCCCGGATGGCGCTTTCAGCGGCACCATCGCGCGCATAGAGCTCAATGGCGACAGCGTGACCGAAGAGCGGTTGGTCAGCGTCACTTTCAAGCAGATTCCTTCAGCGCTCACTTTGGGCGAGTTGGCCGAAATCACGATTTTTTTTCCTCCCATCCCGCAGGCATTGACGATTCCGAATGCAGCGTTACGTAAAGTCGGCACGCAGGATGGCGTTTGGCAATTACGTCAAGGACGGCTCAAATTCCAGCCGATCCGTATTGGCGAGCGCGCTCTGAATGGCAAGGTGCAAATATTGTCAGGGCTGGCGAAAGGAGAGCAGGTAATCGTCCATAGCGAGCGTGAGCTGCACGAAGGCGACAAGGTCAGCATCGTCGATGCGCTTGCAAAGGGTGCCAAATGATTAGTCTGGCCGGACGCGATATTTTGCATTCGTGGACCAAGTATGTTTATACCGGGATTGGATTGGGCCTGCTGATTGGTGTCACGCTCTCTATGGCTGGAATCTATCGCGGCATGGTGGACGATGCACAGGCGCTATTGAAAAACAGCGGCGCCGACATCTGGGTAGTGCAAAAAGATACGCTGGGCCCGTACGCCGAACCTTCAAGCGTGCGCGATGATGCCTACCGCGCGATTTTAGGCTTGTCCGGGATCGCCCAAGCGGCTAACGTCACTTACCTGACCATGCAAGTACAGCAGGCGGAACAAAATGCGCGCGATGTGCGGGTGATGGTGGTCGGCTTCGAACCCGACCAACCGGGCCAACCGTTGTATCTGAGCCAGGGCCGATTTATTACACGCAGCCACTATGAAGCCATAGCCGATGTAAAGACCGGCTTCACGCTCGGGGATCGGATCAAAATCCGGCGACACGCATACACAGTGGTCGGTCTTACCCGGCGCATGGTTTCGTCGGGCGGCGATCCGATGTTGTTCATCCCGCTGAAAGATGCGCAGGAAGCGCAATTCCAGAAGGATAACGATGCCATTCTGAACGAGCGCGCGCGCAGTGCCGCCAATCCTGCCTTCAACCGTCCCGGTGCACCGGGCGTACTTGATGCCGTGCAAGCGTTGCAGACTACCAGTCATAGCGTGAATGCGATTCTTGTGCGGGTCGGCAACGGCTGGCGCGCTGCCGACGTCGCAGCCGAAATACGCCGCTGGAAGCATTTGCAGGCATATACGCTGCCGCAAATGGAAGAGATTCTGGTGGCCAAGCTGATTGCTACTTCCGCCCGGCAAATCGGCTTGTTTCTGATCATTTTGGCCGTCGTCAGCGCGGCCATCGTGTCTTTCATCATTTACACCATGACAATGGGCAAGATCAGGGAACTCGCGGTGCTCAAGCTGATCGGCACCACCAACCGCACCATCGCCGGCATGATATTGCAGCAAGCGCTGGGGCTGGGCGCGATCGGCTTCGTGATCGGCAAGATCGTCGCCACCTTGTGGGCGCCCTACTTTCCCAAGTACGTGCTGCTGCTGAACTCAGACGCCCTTCTGGGCTTTCTTGCGGTGATGGCGGTATGCGCGCTGGCCAGCATCATGGCGATTCACGCCGCGCTCAAGGTTGATCCGGCAACCGCGATCGGGGGATGACATGAACGATGAAACGAACATTCCTGCCATTGCGTTGCGCGGATTGCGCAAACGCTATGGCACCGGCGACGCCGCAGTCGACGCACTTAAAGGCGTCGACATGACCGTATATCCAGGTGAAGTGATAGGTTTGATCGGTCCTAGCGGATCAGGCAAGAGCACGCTGCTCAAATGCCTGGGCGCAGTGATAGAACCGAGCGGCGGTTCGATGTCGCTCAACGGCGAATTGATTTTTGATCAGGATCGATGGCGCATCAAGGATTTGCGCGCACTGCGACGCGACAGCATCGGCTTCGTATTTCAGGCGCCGTACCTGATTCCGTTTCTGGATGTCACCGACAATGTCGCGTTGTTGCCGATGCTGGCCGGCAAGCCCAACGGCGTTGCGCGCGCCAGGGCGATGGAATTGCTGCAAGCGCTGGATGTTGCACACCGCGCCAAAGCCCATCCGTCCGACCTCTCCGGCGGCGAGCAGCAGCGAGTGGCGATTGCCCGTGCGCTGGCCAACCGTCCGCCGGTGATTCTGGCCGACGAACCGACCGCGCCGCTCGACAGCGAACGCGCACTCAACGTCATGCGCATCCTGAACCAGATGGCGCAGCAATATCAGACCGCGATCGTGGTGGTCACGCACGACGAAAAAATCATCCCGACCTTCAAACGGCTGTACCACATCCGCGACGGCAAGACTTACGAGGAAGCCGGCGCCGGGAAGGATTTTTGATCGGGCCGGGCACTGAAAATTGCAATTTTTGCTCCGGCGCCAATCTCTTCCTGAAAGTATTTCATTGCCTTGCATAAAAATATAATTAAAAATTATATTAATTTATATATCGTTATTTTATAATATGTTTTAAAATAATATGTATCGAATCTGACATCTACATTGCACAAGCCCATGGACACAACCACTCTGAACATTGCACAAATGCGCGAAGCCGCCGGGCAAGCCACCGCGATGCTGCGGGTGCTGGCAAACGAGGATCGCCTATTGCTTTTGTGTCAACTCACGCAAGGAGAAGCATGCGTGAGCGAGCTTGAGGAATTACTCGGGATTCGCCAGCCGACCTTATCCCAACAGTTAAGCGTATTGCGCAATGAAGGCATTGTTTCGACGCGGCGCGAAGGCAAGAAAATCTTTTATCAGCTGGACGAAGGACGCGCGTTGTCTTTGCTTAACACATTGTATGGACTGTATTGCCCGGCTGATCGCAGCAGCGCGCCATGAAGTGCATAAAATATACTATGCCATGTATTTTTTCTTCCGCAATATTTATATGCGTGAAATCAATGTTATTGAAAAATATTGTGGGAGTATGTGTTTATGTAAAGCAATAAAGCGCGCCGCAACAGTCATGCAAGCCACTTTATTTTTACAACAACCGGGAGTCCGCAATGAAACGTAACGTCGGTGGTATCGATCGCAGCATCCGCATCATCGCTGGTCTGGTCATTTTGAGCTTGTTTTTTGCACTGGATGAAAACACCCGCTGGTGGGCGCTCATCGGTCTGGTGCCCTTATTGACCGGCTTGATCGGCTGGTGCCCGGCTTACCTGCCTTTCGGTCTGCGCACCTGCAAGCTGCGGAGAGACTGATGAAGCGTCGCTGCAAGCAATCACTGTCCGGGCCGATCGCTTCAATTGCACCGTTCCTGCAACGGGGCGCGCTTGCAGCGACGCATTTGCTGGCTGCGGCTCTTATAGGTGCAGCCGCACCGGTTGCTGCACAGCCAGTTGCTGCACAGCCGGTTGCCGCATACGTAGTGGCCTACCGTGAAGTTCCCGAGGCGATCAGCGCCGAAGGCGTGGCCGAAGCGGTGCGGCAATCGACACTGGCAGCGCAAATAGCGGGCCAGATTGTCGAACTCAGAGTCAAGGTCGGCGATAGCGTCAAGGCCGGGCAAGTATTGGCCCGAATCGATCCGCGCGCCGCAGAACAAGTATTGTCGGGTAGCCAGAGCCAGGTCGCTGAAGCGCAGGCCAGCCTGAACAATGCATTGCGCAGCTTTGAGCGCAGCAAAAAATTGTTTGCCCAGAAATTCATCAGCCAGGCGGGGCTGGATCAGGCGCAGGCCGATTACAACGTCGCGCAAGCCCGCGTCGCGGCATTGCAAGCGGGCGCAGGGCAGGCTTCTACCGCCAAAACATTCACCGTCATTACCGCGCCCTATGCGGGCGTGGTCGCCGCCACACCGGTTGAAGTCGGCGACATGGCCACACCCGGCCTGCCGCTGGTGACGCTGTTCGATCCGGCTGCGATGCGCGTGACGGCGACGCTGTCGCAATCGAGCTTGCGGACAATTCAGTTGAACATACCGGCCCGGGTCGAGTTCCCTGCCCTCAAACAATCGGTCGCCACCCAGAAAATCACGCTGATTCCGCTGGCGGACAGCCGCACGCACACTGCCAAGCTGCGGCTCGACCTGGGCCAGGTGGCCGGATTATTTCCGGGGCAATTCGCACGCGCATATTTCGTCACCGGCACCGCACGCAAGCTGGTGGTGCCCGAACAGGCAGTGCTGCGCCGCAGTGAAGTCACTGCAGTGTATGTGCTCGATAGCGACCAGGGCCAGCCGCAATTGCGCCAGATTCGCGTGGGCGAAGTCTCGGCCAACGGCTTTATCGAAGTATTGGCCGGTTTGCGGGCGAACGAACGGATCGCCCAAAATCCGATCAAGGCAGGCTTGATTTCCGGCACGCAGGCAAAGGAGCAGTAACAAACCATTCGGCGTGCTTGGCAGCCGCAACTTGCAACACTGAAACGTATAAAAACGTCTAACACTTGGAGGAGAAAAAAATGTCTCACATTGTTATTTTAGGTGCAGGTTTGGGCGGCATGCCGATGGCGTACGAAATGCAGCCGTTGCTCGGCGCCGGCGACCGCATCACGGTGGTATCGAATACCAATACCTTCCAGTTCGTCCCCTCCAACCCCTGGCTTGCCGTTAATTGGCGCAAACCCGACGAAATAGAATTCGAAGTGGAATCCTGTTTGCAGCGGCACGGTATCGCGTTCGACGGGCGTGGCGCGAAGCGGCTGCACCCTGAAAAAAACCAGGTGGAACTGGGCGACGGCGCAATGCTCGATTACGACTATCTGGTCATTGCCACCGGCCCCAAACTGGCTTTTGACGAGATCGAAGGATTAGGCCCGAACGGTTTCACGCAATCGATTTGCAAAACCGACCATGCGACAGCGGCAGGCGCCGTCTGGAATAAATTTGTAGAAGAACCCGGCCCGATCGTGGTCGGCGCAGTCCAGGGCGCATCCTGCTTCGGCCCCGCTTACGAATATGCATTCGTGATGGAAACCGATCTGCGCCGGCGCAAGATCCGCGACCGGGTGCCGATGACGTTCGTCACGTCCGAGCCGTACATCGGCCATCTGGGCCTGGGCGGCGTGGGCGACTCGAAAACCATGCTGGAATCGGCAATGCGCGAGCGCAGCATCAAGTGGATCTGCAACGCCAAGGTCACGCGTGTCGAAGACGGCAAGATGATGGTGGCCGAGCACGACGAAAACGGCGCTCTCAAAAAAGAACATGTATTGCCGTTTTCGTACTCGATGATGCTGCCGGCCTTCAAGGGCATCGATGCGGTATTCGGCATCGAGGGCCTGACCAATCCGCGCGGCTTCATCCTGATCGATACGTATCAGCGCAACCCCAAATACACGAACATTTACGCGGTCGGCGTGTGCGTTGCGATCCCGCCGGTGGAAGCCACGCCGGTGCCGACCGGCACCCCGAAGACCGGCTACATGATCGAATCGATGGTGACTGCCACCGCCCACAACATCCAGTCGGCGCTGGCGGGTCGGGCGCCGACAGCCAAGGCGACCTGGAACGCGGTCTGCCTGGCGGACTTCGGCGACAGCGGAATCGCTTTTGTGGCGATGCCGCAGATTCCGCCGCGCAACGTCAACTGGTTCGCCGAAGGCAAATGGGTGCATCTGGCCAAGATCGCGTTCGAAAAATATTTCATTCGCAAGATGAAAAAAGGCGGCTCGGAACCGATCTACGAAAAATACGTATTGAAGGCGCTGGGCATCATGAAACTCAAGGATAAATAAGAATATGGGGAATATGGGCATCGCCGGTCGTCTGTCGAAATTCTTCCTGCATTCGCAACTGACGCCGCTCATTGCGTTGGTGGCGATGCTGCTCGGCTTGTTCGCGGTGCTGGTCACGCCGCGCGAAGAAGAGCCGCAAATCAATGTGACGATGGCCAATGTGCTGATCCCGTTTCCGGGCGCATCGGCCAAAGACGTGGAAACTCTGGTCGCAACGCCGGCAGAACAGGTGATTTCGCAAATCCAGGATCTCGAACATGTGTTTTCGATTTCCAAACCCGGGATGGCAATCATCACCGCGCAGTTCAAGGTCGGCGTCCCGCGCACCGAAGCGCTGGTGCGGCTGTACGACACCATCCACTCGAACCGCGACTGGCTGCCGCGCGAACTCAACGTCGGCGAACCGCTGATCAAGCCCAGAGGCATCGATGATGTGCCGGTGGTATCGCTGACGCTCTGGACCAAGGACATTGAGCGCGGTTCCTATGAGCTGGAACGGGTCGCGCATGCAATGGAAATCGAACTCAAACGCGTGCCCGGCACGCGCGAAGTCAGCACTATCGGCGGGCCGGGCCGATTGGTGCGGGTACTGCTCGACATCGACAAACTCAATGCCCATCATCTGGCGGTGGGCGATATCCGGCAAGCGCTGCTGGGCGTGAATACAGCAATGCCGGCCGGCCAGTTGGTTGCCGACAACGCGACGCTGGAAGTCCAGACCGGCGACTTCCTGTCCAATGCAAAAGAAGTGGGCGAGTTGATCGTCGGCGTCAGCGCCGGCAATCCTGTCACCTTGTCGGACGTCGCGCGGATTGTCGACGGGCCGACGCAATCGTCGAAATATGTGTGGTTTGGCGCCGGCAAGGCCGCAGCCACCAATACCGCGCATGACGCCAATGCAGACAAGAACGTCAAAGCCGGCAGCGAATTCCCTGCAGTGACGATCACCGTGACCAAGAAACCGGGTGAAAACGCGGTACAGGTCGCGCAGCATCTGATCCAGCGCGTGGATGAATTGCGCAACACCGTGATCCCGGCCGGCGTGGAGGTCAGCGTCACGCGCAACTACGGCGTAACCGCCAACGACAAGGCGATGAAGCTGATCCAGAAGCTCATTTTTGCCACTAGCGCAGTAGTCTTGCTGGTATTTTTCCTGCTCGGCAGCCGCGAGGCGGCGATCGTCGGCATCGCGGTGATCCTGACCCTGGCCGCGACGCTGTTCGCATCCTGGGCCTGGGGTTTCACGCTGAACCGGGTATCGCTGTTCGCGTTGATTTTCTCGATCGGGATTCTGGTTGACGATGCGATCGTTGTGGTCGAAAACATCCACCGGCACCGTGAACTGCATCCGGACAAATCGTTGGCCGAGATCATCCCGGCCGCAGTCGATGAAGTCGGCGGGCCGACCATCCTCGCCACCTTTACCGTGATTGCAGCGTTGTTGCCGATGGCCTTCGTCACCGGCCTGATGGGGCCATACATGAGCCCGATCCCGATCAATGCCAGCATGGGCATGGTGATTTCGCTGGCGATTGCGTTTACCGTTACGCCATGGCTCGCGCACCGGCTTTCGCGTCAACAGGTTGCCTCCGGCGGTGCGCATTCTGGCACCGACAGCAAGTTGCAGCGCTGGTTTGGCGCGCTGCTGCTGCCGTTCCTTGCTTCGAAAAAAGCATCGCGCAACCGCCGCCTGCTGTGGAGCGGCGTGCTGCTTGCGATCCTGTTGTCAGTCAGTCTGGCGGCAGTCGAGCTGGTGGTGCTGAAGATGCTGCCGTTCGATAACAAGTCCGAATTCCAGGTCGTAGTCGACATGCCGGCCGGCACCCCGGTCGAAAATACCGCAGCAGTACTGCACCAGATGGGCGCCTATCTGGCGACAGTGGGTGAAGTCACCGACTTTCAAGCGTATGCGGGGACTGCCGCGCCGATCAATTTCAATGGGCTGGTCAGGCAATACTATTTGCGGCAATCGCCGGAATTCGGAGATTTGCAGGTCAACCTGACCGACAAGCACCAGCGCAGCCGCAAGAGCCATGAAATCGCTGCTGCGGTGCGTGCGCCGCTGGAGCGGATCGCCGCTGCGCATGGCGCCAAGGTCAAGGTAGTCGAAGTACCGCCGGGGCCGCCGGTAATGTCGCCGCTGGTGGCCGAAATCTACGGCCCCGACGAAGCCGGCCGCCATGCATTGGCCAAGCAGGTGCGGCACGCATTCACGCAGACGGCCGACATCATCGGCATCGACGATTCGATCGAGGACAGCGCAGCCAAGGCGGTGCTGCGGGTCGACCAGCGCAAGGCTGCGCTCTTGGGCATCGTTGCCGCCGACGTGGTGCAGACGGTGCGGGTCGGTCTGGACGGCGAAGACATCACGTCGCTGCATGACGGCCAATCCAAGTACAGCGTGCCGGTGCGGCTGAATTTGCCGCCTGAGCAACAGGCCCGACTGGCTACCTTGCTGACGATGACGGTCAAATCCGCCAATGGCGACAATGTGCCGCTATCCGAACTGGTTAAGGTGCAGCCGACCACGCGCGAGAAAACCATTTACCACAAGGATTTGCTGCCGGTGACTTACGTGATCGGCGACATGGCCGGCAAACTCGACAGCCCGTTGTACGGCATGTTCGCCGCGCGCGGCAAGCTCGACAATCTGACTGCCGCACAAGGCGCGCCGCTGGGCGAATACTTCATCAAACAGCCGTCCGACCCGTACCGCCAGTTCGCGCTGAAATGGGATGGCGAGTGGCAGATCACCTATGAAACTTTCCGCGACATGGGGCTGGCTTATGCGGTCGGTCTGGTGCTGGTGTACATCCTGGTGGTGGCGCAGTTCGGCTCCTACCTGACGCCGCTGATCATCATGGCGCCGATTCCGCTGACCATCATCGGCGTGATGCCGGGCCATGCGCTGCTGGGTGCGCAATACACGGCGACCTCGATGATCGGGATGATCGCGCTGGCCGGGATCATCGTGCGCAATTCTATTTTGCTGGTCGATTTCATCAATCTGCAAGTCGCGCAGGGTGTCAATTTTGTCGACGCCACCGTCCATGCAACCGCCGCGCGCGCCAAGCCGATCGTGCTGACCGGACTGGCGGCAATTATCGGCGCGCTGTTCATCCTGGACGACCCGATTTTCAACGGCTTGGCGATATCGCTGATTTTCGGGATTTTTGTTTCCACCCTGCTGACGCTGGTGGTGATTCCGGTGCTGTATTACGCGGCCAACCGGAAGAAGTTTTCTTGATAGCTGTTTAGGAGGTTTTGCCATGAATACCAACCGTATGGTGCGCATTTTCGCCGGGATTTTCATCCTGCTGTCATTGGCGTTGGGCGTGTCGGAAAGCCCGCTGTTCGTCAGCAAATACTTTTTGTGGTTCACCGTGTTTGTCGGCGCCAATTTGTTGCAAAGCGGCTTTACCCAGTTCTGCCCGCTGGAGATTTTCCTGAAAAAACTCGGCGTGCAGGAAGCCTGAAGGACTTCGCAGGTTGGTGCTGAGCGAAGCAAGGCCCAACATTCGGCGCAGAATTTTGGGCTGCGATGTTGGGCTGATAGGGCGTAAGCCCAACCTACTATTTCAATTATCTATCGGAGGATGTGATGAATACAAAATATGGATTTGGAAAGAATGTCGCGCACTCGTTTGACGCTGCGATTGAACGCGTCACCATCGCATTGCAGAACGAGGGATTCGGCATACTGACCGATATCGACGTTGCCGCCACGATGAAAAAAAAGCTCGGTCTGGACATGCCGCCCTACCGCATTCTGGGTGCGTGCAACCCCGGCTTGGCCCACCGTGCAATCGAAATCGAGCCTTCCATCGGCTTGCTGCTGCCGTGCAATGTCGTGGTAAGGCAAGATGACGCGGGCAGTGTCAGAGTCGAATTCATGGACCCGCAGGCGGTGCTCGAACTGGTGGACAAACCCGTCATCGCGCAAGTCGCGCAGGAAGTGCGCGAGCGCCTGGAACGGGTGCAGGCAGCGCTGTAAGCAATGCTGAATTTTGTCAATCTAATGGAGTATGGCAATATAAGCATGACTTTGCGCATGATTATATTGCCGCTTCAAAAATACCCATGCCAGTTTAATTGAATGGCGCTAACCGCATCGTGACCGCTCCACTACCCTGCGCCCCTGTTTCGGGGCCGACTCCAATGGAGACTGTAATGCGCAACACTTTTCTCGCATCGCTGCTGGCGGGCGCTTTCCTGGCGGCAGGCGCACATGCGGCTGATCTGCAACAAATTTACAACGAGGCGCGCGTCAATGATCCGCAATACGCAAGCGCGCGGGCAACGTTGGCGGCAGGATACGAAAAACTGCCGCAAGGACGGGCCGGATTGCTGCCCACGCTGGGCCTGTCGGGCAGCAACACCAGGACCGATATCGACAATGGTGGCAACTTCAGCGCCAACAGTTATGCATTGATGCTCTCGCAACCGTTGTTGCGCTGGGCCAACTGGCAGCAATACGAGCAAAGCAAGCTCTTGGTGGCGGCCAGCGAAGCGCAATTCTCGCAGGCGCAGCAAGACTTGATCGTGCGTGTCGCGCAAGCGTATTTCGATATCCTGGGTGCGCAAGACACATTGGCTTTCATACAGGCGCAAAAAATCGCGATCAGCGAACAACTGGCCTCGGCCAAGCAGAGTTTCGAAGTCGGCACCGCGACCATTACCGATACCCACGAAGCGCAAGCCCGGTTCGATCTGGCTGTAGCGCAAGAGTTTGCTGCCGAAAACGATCTGACGATCAAGCGCGCAGCACTCGCGCAAATTATCGGCCAGCCACCTGCACAGCTGGCAACGCTGCGCCCCGGATTGCGGTTAAGCATGCCGGAACCGGCGCTCCTGGCGCCGTGGCTCGACAGCGCGCAACAGCAAAATTACGGCGTGATCGGGCAGCAACTGGCACTGGAAATCGCCCAACGTGAAATTTCCCGCAATCGCGCCGGGCATTATCCGACGGTTGATCTGGTGGCCAGCCGCAGCCACACCCGGCAACCGAACAACGCCTTCAACAATACGATGGCCACCGGCAACAGCAACGCGATCGGCGTGCAATGGAATATTCCGCTATTCGCCGGCTTTGCGGTGACCAGCCGCGTGCGCGAATCGATCGCACTCGAAGACAAGGCGCGCTTTGACCTGGAAACCGTGCGCCGCAATGCGATGCTGAATGTGCAGCAAGCATTCCTGGGGGTCAATAGCGGACTGGCGCAAGTCAAGGCGCTGGAAGCGGCGGAAATTTCCAGCCAGTCGGCGCTGGATTCGAACAAGCTCGGCTATCAGGTCGGCGTGCGTGTGAATATCGATATTTTGAATGCGCAGCAACAGCTATTTTCGACCCGCCGGGATTTGGCGAAAGCGCGTTACGACACCATCGTCAACGGCTTGAAACTGAAATCGGCCGCCGGCACGCTCAAGGACGAAGATGTAATGCAGGTGAATGGCTTGCTGCAGCAATAAGCTCGTAAATTTCAGCAAAACGCTTCACACCAGCACAGTCAGCGCGTTGGAAAATGCGGCGTTTTCGGCCTTGCCGTCACGCGCATATCCGCGGGCATTGCACACGATGCGGGTATCGGCCACCGGATAGTCATAACTGTCATGGGTATGGCCGTGCACCCATAATTGCGGGCTCCAGCGTGCGATTTGCGCATCCAGGTCGGAGACGAAACACGCGTTCAGCAAGGAATCCGCATATTTCGGATTGATGCTGCCGCGTGACGGTGCATGGTGCGTGACCACCACGGTGACGCCGTTGTACGGCTCGGTGAATTTTTCGTCTAGCCAGCGTACCGATTGATCGAAAATTTGCTGCGACACTGCAGGACTGAACAAGACTTCGGCCGCATCGTCGACCATGATGCGGCTGAAATCGCGCATCGACTGGCACGCTTCGGCAACCGAAGCCTCGCGCAACGCGTCAGTCTGAAACAGGCGGAAATCGGTCCACAGCGTACAGCCCAGAAAACGCACGCCGCCGATGCGGATTTCCTCCCTGTCCAGCACATGCACGTTGCTGCCGTGCGCCTGCCGCCGCAGTGCGGCCAGGGTACCGCTCAGACTGCCGCCATAGAATTCGTGATTGCCGGGAACGTAAATCACCGGCACCGTCCATTGCCGCGCCCAATCGATCGCTTGCTGCGGCCGCGCCACATCCCCGGCCAGAATCAGGACATCGCAATCGACTTGCGGCACCGGCATCGCGGCAATCGTCAAATGCAGGTCGGAAAGAATCGCCAGACGCATAATTTCTCCAGTTCACGCAGTCAGGCCAGTCAGAAAAACTGGCAAAATAAAATACCCACTCCAGTACAGGAAATTAAATACTGTTTTCCGCATATTTTTAGTGCGGGTTAGAAAATACCCGGTCTTTTATTGCTTTCACCATAGCCTGCGCAGATAAACCAGACGGCAGGAGCCGCGATCGACAATACCACCAGCCCTTGGCCCGCGATAAGCTGATCATCGAGCAAATAAGCATTGCACAGTCTTACCGCAGTATCTTGATACAGCATGCCGACGATGGCGGTCATCCAGGAGAAATTCCCAAGGAAAAACAACTGGGTAACACGGTTCGCACGCGCCAGAGTGCCCGGCAATAGCAGGCCGGCCAGAAAAAATGCGGCAAACTTCCCTATTTCCGCGCCAGGTGATACCAGAACATCGTCGAGCGCCTTCGGTATCATCCAATACGCGCTCAGCAGCAAAAAAAACGTCAGCCCGACAATGCCGTATTCATCCAGCTTCTTGCAGCACCCGGAAACCAGGCGGGCAACCGCTGCCAGCAAGCGATTTTGCGCACGCTGGAAATGCGGGGCAGCGCAAGATGTAGCATACGCACACGCGATGCCCGCACCCAGCAACATCGGCATCTGCACCAGCATGTGCAAGGGCATCGAGCGTTCCAACGGCAACCGAAATCCGGCCGCTATCGCCAATAACCCGATGCTCAATAGCGCAGCAGACAATGCGCGGGCGCCCGAAGGCAAACGGAGCAGCATTTTAACGTTCCCGATCCAGGCCGGACCGCTGCGCGACCAGCGCCAGCAATGCATCGGGCTGACCGTAATCGACGATTTTCGATAGCAACGCATCCGGCGTCACCAGATGGTAAGCGGCGTTGTGCTCGAATTCGCCCAGCGGCGCAGGAATCACCATGATGCCAAAGGCATTCAGCACCGCTTGACGCTCGTGCGCATCGGGCACGCTGGCAAATTGCCAGACAGCGGGCTGCGCACGCATGCTGCGCGCATAGCGGGCCAGTTGTTCGGGCGTGTCGCGCGGATCAAAACTGATGCTTAACAGCCGCACTCGATGCGCGAGTCCGTTTGCGACAAGCGCTTGTTGCAATTGCTGGAATTCGGTGCCCATGACCGAACACACTGCATTGCAGCGGGTATAGATGAAATTGACAATGGTGGTGCGCCCGTCGGCACGCAGCGCCTGCGCCAGCGATGCTGCGGCGCCGTTTTCAAAGCGGATCGCAATATCCGGAATCGGGCGCGGCCGTTTTGCAATCGAAAGGCGGCGCGACTCCTCGCTGGTGACTATCCGAAAACCGTCCGTCACCCGATAAATCGCGCCGATCCCGAGCGCCAATACCAGCAGCAGCGCTGCCGCCATTCTGCTCATATTACCCACTATCTTTACCCACTATTTTTACGCACTAGTTTTATGCATTTTATGCACTATTTGAGCTTGCCCAATTCATCATCGCCATTCCACGGCAGCTTGCGATCTTTGTGGGTTTCGCGCTCGGTTTTCACCAGCGCCGCATCCACCTTGCCGGCAGCATTGCCGAAGCTGGAACGGATATGGGTCAATACCGCGGCGATTTCCGAGTCGTTCAACTTGCCCTGAAAAGCCGGCATTTCACCTTTGTAGACAGCGCCCTTGACCGTCAGGCTGCCGGATATGCCATGCAGCAGAATTTGCGCCGCTACCGATTCCTTGCCGTTGACCCACTCGGAGGCAGCCAAGGGTGGAAATACGCCGGGCAAGCCAGCACCGCTGGCTTGGTGGCATGCAACGCATTGCGCCGCATAAATCTGCGCGCCATCGACCACACCCGATTTGGCGCCGGCCGGCGGAGCCAGATCCGCCACCGTGCGACGGTCGCCCAACTCGGGCCGGTTGCTCAGATTGGAACTGGCAATGTAATAAATCGACCAGCCAAAGGCGAGCGTAACGAGAGCAATGACGAACTTCGGAATCGGGTGATTGCCTTCATACGGATCAGGTTGTTCTCTTTGCTGCGCTTCGATTTTCTTGCTGCCATCAGTCATGCTAAAAACTCCACGAATAGTTCATCCATTGCATCGCTGCGCCGCTTTACTTCTTGCCGGCGGCAGCCGGCAAGACCGGATACGTATGATCGAGAGCGATAAGATATTGCGCCAGATCGAGCGCTTCCGGCTTGGCTACGACCACCTTGTCGGCAGGCGCGTAACCGGGGGGCAATGTCACCACCTTGTCGCCCGGCTCGGCGGCATCTTTGACATCGAACATGAACGGATAGGACGGCATGATGCTGCCCTGCATGTAGGCGCGCGGCTGGTACAGATGGCCGAGGTTCCAGTCCACGCTCGGCTGGCGCGCGCCGATATTGAACAAATCGGGGCCGGTGCGCATCGTGCCCAGCAAATGCGGACTGTCGTAATAATAATCAGCCGCCACCGAAGCGCGTCCCCAGCCGCGCAGTGCATCGGGCGCCTGGGATTTGTCGCGCGGCTGTTGCGAATGGCAATACACGCAACCATTCTTGATGTATTGATCGCGACCGCGCAATTGCGCCGCCGTATAAGGCTGAAGACCGGCAGCGGGTTTCAGGTGAGAGAGTTGCAAATACGGAATCACCACCAGCGTCGTGGTTGCCAATGCCAGTGTGATCATTGCACCGCTCAGGAGCTTGATTTCGTTTTCCATGATCAGGCTCCGGCAAGTGTGGCAGCAGGCATTGCCGCCGGTTTATGAAACAGCGCCGCGCCAATGCGCTGCGGCCCATGACGCAACGCCATGGTGACGAAATGGAATGCAAACACCAGATGTCCGAGCGTCATGATCGCCCCGCCCACCGAACGGCTTTGCAAATACGGCATTGTCACGCGCACCGATTCCATGAACGGTTTGGTCGCGTCCAGCATCGCCAGGCCCTGCAACCAGCCGCCGATCGACAAACCGATGAAGTAAATCGCAAATCCGACCACGACCAGCCAGAAGTGCACTGCAATCAGCTTCGGATACGGCCATTCCCACGCCATCACGCGCGGCATCACGAAGTAAATGGCGCCAAACATGACCATCGAAAAGAATCCATACAATCCAAGATGCGCGTGGGCGACGGTGAAATGGGTGAAATGGGCAACGGTATTGATGCTGCGCAACGCTTCCAGCGAACCCTGGATCGAACTTAACGTGTACATCATCCCGCCCAGCACGATGAAACGCAGCGTAGGCGAATGGATCAGGGTTTTGAAATGGCCGCGCATGGTCAGATGCTGATTGACCGAAAACGAGATTACCGGCACCACCATCATTACGCTTTGCACAATCGACAGCGTGATCAGCCAGCTCGGTACCGGGCCGCCGATCAAGTGATGGCCGCCTACCTGGCCGTAGAAAAATGCCAGCGCCCAGAAACCCAGCAGCGACAGATTGTACGATTGCACCGGGCGGCCGATGATTTTTGGCAAGAAATAATACACGCAGGCCAGTGCCATCGGCGTGTAAAACAATCCCAGCACGTTATGGCCGAACCACCAGTTCATGGTTGCCTGTTCCACGCCGAAATGTAGTCCAGGCATATTTCCGATCAAAAACAAGGTCGGAAACCAGAATAGCGCGGCCCCCATGTACCAGATCGATACGTACAAATGCTTGACGCGCCGGTTTTGCAAGGTAAATACCAGCGGCAACGCAACCAGTGCACCGCCTATGACCAGCAAAATATCGACCTGCCACGGAATTTCCAGCCATTCCAACCCATCGGTCAGGCCCACCGCGATGCAACCGAGGCCGGCAATCAGACCGGCGTTCCAGAGCATGACGCCCAGCATCGCGAAGCGCCCGCCCATCAGCCGGGTTTTCAAAAGACGCGGCAACATCCAGATTGCAATCCCCAATGCCGCCATCGGCGCCCAGCCATAGGCGACCGCATTCAAATGGATGGTGCGCAAACGACCGAAGGTAAGCCAGGATTGCGCAGTAAGCCAGTCCGGCTCGTGCAATTTTATCGAACTGGTCAAACCCGCAACCGAAGCCAGAACCAGCCACACGACCGCGCAGGAAAGGAACACAAAGGTCACTAAGGCGGTCGAGCGGTCGGCCTGAAGCCGTTCTTCCAATTCTTCCTTCAGCGCTGCCTCTTGTCCGGCGTGCGCCAGCGGAAGATGCGTGGCATCGACTGTTTTCTGCAAGCTGGCGCGTTGTGCCGGGGTCGCCGCAGGCTCTTCAATCCGGCCGATTTCGCCTTCCGAAAAGATCACATTGGCGGCAGCCGGATTGTCGTCAAATAATTTTTTCCGCAACGACCAGATGAATACGAATAATCCGGTAACGGATAAAACAAAAGAAAATAGCAATATTGTGATTGTTTCCATAGTGCTTAAAGAAGGAAGGTACGGATTATAAAAAAGCGAGCATCAGCGATGCTAAAAAAAGCGCAGAGGAGGATTGCAAGAGCAAGACAACTAATAAAAAAGATGGCGAAAGTCGCCACCCTTTCACAACTTATTTTGCAGAACTGAATTAATTCATTAAAGGCAACACGATAAAGGCGCACAGCATTATCCATACGATGGCACCGACGGAAAACGCTGCAAAACTCATCGATTGCGCTTCGATCTGCTCATCCATTTTAAGAATGCTGTAGGTGCCGCGATACAGCAGGCTGACCGCTGCAATAAAACCGAGCACAACGACGCCAATCATCGCCCACAGATTGGGGATCGCCAATCCCAGACTGGACAGCCACATCGGAACCGCGACAATTGCGGCAAGCAAAAAAGTATCCTTGAAATCGACCGACATTTTATGCACCGACGCTATGCTCTGAAGGATCCAGCCCATTAATGGAACCGTCAGCAATTCCGCGATCAGAAACACCAGCGCGACTTCCTGCCAGCGCGAAAACGTTGCATCCATCAAATATACCGATGCATGATGACTGCCCGCATACAGCAGCATCGCTGGCGGGATCAGCGAAAAAGGCAAGACCAGCAGCAAAAAGGTCCGCAGAACCGAAGGGTGAACAACGCCGACCTTGTCCCAGCCATCATGGAAAGAAAATGGCATTTTTGTATAATTTAACAAGCTCATTTCAAGTACCTCCTTGGTTATCTCGCATACAGTTTTCGATTACGCTTATTGCCCGCCCGCTACTACCAACAAAAAATATGATGCAAATTGCGATGCCGATTTTTACTGATGCGGCGCCATTGAAACGCATGACCTGCATCAAGGCATTTAATTTTTATATCAATATATGATACAAACAACACAGAGTCTAATTCATTTTCTCTGATTTTGCTTGCAGTCAAAATTACTAAAATTATCCACTTACCTAGATAAAAATATCCCGACGAAAGTAGCTTCCCCTATATTTTCTGCTGCAACGCAACAGACAGCGATGAACCACCGGCCTGGCAAGGAAACGCACTTGTGAATATTTTCTATCTTCGTAGCGCAATAGTATCATGTTGTGATATTTGTTCGCATCCTTGCGTTCGTGGATTGCCTTTTTTATTCAATACGCGCAACCCATGCACCATCGTTTATGATTCCTCTGACATCATTAATTTTTCCCACGCGCAATGACCAATCCGCCACCTATTGATACTCTTTCCAAACTGGATTACGAACTTCTGGCCGATTTCCGATATCAGCTTCGGCGATTTTTGAGGTTCAGCGAAGAACTCACGCAAAGCCACGGCATCACGCCGTTGCAGTATTTGCTGATGCTCCAGGTCAAGGGTTATCCGGGACGGGATTGGGCAACCATCGCCGAGTTGGCCGAGCGCTTGCAATCGCATCATCATGGCGTCGTTGCGCTGGCTTCCCGATGCGAGAAGGCGGGCCTGATAGCGCGTCGTCCTGGCCGCGACGATGGCCGCTGCGTCGAGGTCTATCTGCTGCCCAAAGGCGAAGAACTATTGCGGGAATTGGCCTTGTTGCATCGCGATCAACTGTGCGATCTGCAACATATTCTGAAAATTCCAGCCGAAAATATGTTGCAGCGCTTCAGGGAAGAACCGGATCCGGTTAACGCTGTGCTGGACTGATTCCGCACGGTCGCCCGCCCCCGCCTTTCTCTTCAGCCGTGTTATCGCAGGGCTTGCATGCGAATTAAAAGAGGACTATATTAGTACTCATTGATAAGACTTACTAATTCCACGGACACGCAATGCTACGAATGAGCAAAATGGCCGATTATGGCACCCTGATCCTGACCACGATGGTGCATGAACCGGAGCGGATACAAAGCGCGGCAGGCATCGCTGCAATGATCCGCGTGCCGGTGCCAACAGTGAGCAAGATACTCAAAATACTGACTCGCGAAGGATTGGTAACGTCGCTGCGCGGGGCCAAGGGCGGTTACATGCTGTCGCGCTCACCGACTCAAATCACCATTTCGCACATCATCAACGCGATGGACGGGCCGATCGGCATGACCGAATGCAGCATCACGCCCGGTCTGTGCACACAAGAAACCGGTTGCCCGGTGCGCGCCAACTGGCAAAAGGTCAATCGCGTCGTGCTCCATGCACTGGATCAGATAACGCTGGATCAAATGATCCAGCCAGTGACGGAGACGGTAGACATCAGTGCGCTTCGTAAGCCGGACCCTGCAGCGGCGCGGCGAACATCGGCGCCAGCCGTGAATCACAGCATGAATGGAGAGCAACCATGACAGAAACAGCAACAAGCAGCTTGGACACCTTGATCAGCAGCGAATACCAGCATGGTTTCATCACTGACCTGGAGACCGATACCGTACCGCGCGGCTTGACCGAAGATACTGTGCGTCTGATCTCGGCGCGCAAGAACGAACCCGAGTTCATGCTGGAATGGCGCCTGAAAGCGTTTCGCCACTGGTTGACCATGACCGAGCCGGACTGGTCTACTGCGCGCTATCCGGCTATCGATTATCAGGACATCATCTATTATTCAGCTCCGAAATCGATGAAAGACAGACCAAAAAGCCTGGCCGACGTCGATCCAGAACTGCTCAGGACGTACGAAAAGCTAGGCGTGCCGCTAAAGGAACGCGAAATGCTGGCCGGGGTCGCGGTCGATGCGGTGTTCGACAGCGTTTCGGTCGGCACCACGTTCAAGGACAAGCTCGGTGAACTCGGCATCATCTTCGGCTCCTTTTCGGATGCGGTGCGCGAGCATCCGGATTTGGTGCAGCAATATCTGGGTTCGGTAGTGTCTTATACCGACAATTATTTCGCGGCGCTCAATGCTGCTGTGTTTTCCGACGGCTCGTTTTGCTACATCCCGCCCGGCGTGCGCTGCCCGATGGAGCTGTCGACCTACTTCCGCATCAATGCGAAAGACACCGGCCAGTTCGAGCGCACGCTGATCATTGCCGATGCCGGCGCCTACGTCAGCTATCTGGAAGGCTGCACCGCGCCGATGCGCGACGAAAACCAGTTGCATGCGGCAGTCGTCGAGCTGGTAGCCATGGATAACGCACGCATCAAATACTCGACGGTGCAGAACTGGTATCCGGGCGACAAGGACGGTAAAGGCGGCATTTATAACTTCGTCACCAAGCGCGGCGACTGCCGCGGCGCCAACGCGCATATCTCGTGGACCCAGGTCGAAACCGGCTCCGCGATCACCTGGAAATATCCGAGTTGCATCCTGCGCGGCGACAATTCGATCGGCGAGTTTTACTCGGTGGCGCTGACCAATAATGCCCAGCAAGCCGACACCGGCTCCAAGATGATCCATATCGGACGCAATACCCGCAGCACGATCGTGTCGAAGGGCATTTCTGCCGGACGCGGACAAAACGCATATCGCGGTCTGGTGAAAATTCTGAAATCTGCCGAAGGCGCGCGCAACTATACCCAGTGCGATTCGCTGCTGCTGGGCGACAAGTGCGGCGCGCACACCTTTCCGTATATCGAGGTCAAGAATCCGACCGCTCAGGTCGAACACGAAGCATCGACTTCGCGCATCGGCGAAGACCAGCTGTTCTATTGCAAGCAGCGCGGCATTTCGGCGGAAGACGCGGTATCGATGATCGTCAACGGTTTCTGCAAGGAAGTATTCAAGGAGCTGCCGATGGAATTCGCGGTGGAAGCGCAGAAATTGATGAGCGTGAGCCTGGAAGGCTGCGTCGGTTAAAACTGTTAAAACGGCCCTCTCCCCCGGCCCCTCTCCCGCTTGCGGGAGAGGGGCGGAAAGTGAGGCGCTAGGCGACTTTAAAAAGGAATACATCATGTTGGAAATCAGAAATTTGCAAGCCAGTGTCGAAAACAAACCCATTCTTCGCGGCCTCAATCTGACCGTAAAAGCCGGCGAAGTGCATGCGATCATGGGACCGAACGGCTCCGGCAAGAGCACGCTGGCGCAAGTGCTGGCAGGGCGTGAAAACTTTACCGTCACCGGCGGTGAAGTGCTGTATCAGGGCCGCGATCTGCTGGCGCTGGCGCCCGAAGAACGGGCGCGGGAAGGCGTGTTTCTGGCGTTCCAGTATCCGGTGGAAATCCCCGGCGTCAGCAATGTCTATCTGCTCAAAGCCGCACTGAACAATATCCGCAAGCATCGCGGTTTGCCGGAACTCGATGCAATGGAATTTCTCAGCCTGATCAAGCAGAAAATGGCGCAGATGGAGATGAGCAAGGAATTGCTGTACCGCTCGGTCAACGAAGGTTTTTCCGGCGGCGAGAAAAAGCGCAACGAAATCCTGCAAATGGCGTTGCTGGAGCCGAAACTGGCGATCCTCGACGAGACCGACTCCGGGCTCGACATCGATGCGCTGCAAATCGTCGCCAAGGGCATCAATGCATTGCGCAGCCCCGAGCGCGCGATGATCATGGTGACCCACTACCAGCGGCTGCTGGATTATGTGGTGCCAGACTTCGTGCATGTGCTGTCGCAGGGCAAGATCATCAGAACCGGCGGCAAGGAACTGGCGCTCGAACTCGAGCAGCGCGGTTACGGCTGGCTGGAAGCAGCAGCAACAACAGCAGCAGCACAGAACAGCGTGGCGGCATGATGAACAATCCATCCCGGGAACACATACTCGCCGATTTCCAACGCGTTGCTTTGGTTCTGCCGGGTGCGCGGGCGCCTTGGCTGGCGCAAGTGCGCAATGCGGCATTGGAGCGGTTTGCACAACGAGGCTTTCCGACTCTGCGCGACGAGGAATGGAAATACACCAGCGTCGCCGCGATCGAAAAGCACGCGTTTCTGGCCTTGCCCGGTGGCGGCGGCAACGCAGCTGCAGCCGCCGCACTGGTGCAGAATCTGGCGCTCAACGACGGCAGCGGCCATCTGCTGGTATTTCACAACGGCCGCCATGCACCTGCGCTGTCGGCGCCCGGCCGCCTGCCTGCCGGCGTAACGCTGAGCAGCTTGGCCGATGCGCTGGAACAGACGCCGGAGGCACTCGCACCTTATCTCGGTGACAGCGCGCGCCAGACCGTATTCGGCGCGTTGAATTCCGCCTTCATGGCCGATGGCGCGTACCTGCATCTGGCCTCCGGAGTGGTGCTGGAGCAGCCGGTGCACCTGCTGTTCATCACGACCGAAGCAGGCGCTGCGATCGCGCCGCGCAACCTGATCGTGGCCGAAGCCGGTGCGCAGGCGACGGTGATCGAACATTACGCGGGACCGGACGGCGTGGTGTATTTCACCAATGTGGTGACGCAGATTTTTACCGCGGAAAATGCCGCAATCGAGCACTACAAGCTGCAGCAGGAAGCCGCGCAAGCATTCCATGTCGCCGGCATTCACGTGGCGCAAGGGCGCGGCAGCCGGCTGGCGTCGCACTCGATCACGCTCGGCGCGGCACTGGCGCGCAACGATATTACGACCGCATTCAACGCGCCGGGCTGCGAAGCGACGCTTAACGGCCTGTATCTGGTCGGCGGCCAGCAGCACGTCGACAACCACACCCGCATCGACCATCTGCAGCCGAACGGCACCAGCCATGAATATTATCGCGGCGTGCTGGACGGCCGCTCGCGTGCGGTGTTCAACGGCAAGGTGATCGTCCATCCGGGCGCGCAGAAGACCAATGCGTCGCAGGCCAATCACAATCTGCTGCTGTCGCGGGATGCGGAAATCGACACCAAGCCGCAACTGGAAATCCATGCGGACGACGTGCAGTGCACGCACGGCGCAACGATCGGCCAGATCGACGACGAACAGCTGTTTTATCTGCGCTCGCGCGGGGTCGAAGAAGCGATGGCGAGAGGCTTGCTGATCCATGCGTTCGCCCATGACGTGATCGAACGCATCCGGGTCGCATCGCTGCGCAGCCGGATCGAACAGATCCTGCTCACCCGATTGCCGCAGGGCGATCGCATCAAGGAATTGACATGAAAATGGACACAAAAGAGCTGATTAAGCCGACTGGCGCGCAGCGCGGCGCGGCCGACTGGCGCCGGGATTTTCCTATCCTGCACACCAGCGTGGCCGGCAAGCCGCTGGTGTATCTGGACAATGCCGCCACCACCCAGAAGCCGCAATCGGTGATCGATGCCGAAGTCGCGTATTACAGCCAGACCAACGCCAACGTGCATCGCGGCGTGCATACGCTGAGCCAGCGCGCCACCGACCAGTATGAAGCGGCGCGTGACAAGGTGCGGCGCTTCATCAACGCCGCCAGCAGCAAGGAAATCGTGTTTGTGCGCGGCACCACCGAGGCCATCAACCTGGTCGCGCAAAGCCATGCCCGCCCGCTTTTGACCAAAGACGACAACATCGTCATCAGCGCGATGGAACACCACTCCAACATCGTGCCGTGGCAAATGGTGTGCGCGCAGACCGGTGCGGAACTGCGGGTGGTGCCGGTCAACGATGCCGGAGAATTCGAGTTCGATGTGTTCGCCAAGCTGATCGGCCCCGGCACCAAGCTGGTCGCCGTCACCCATCTGTCGAACGCGCTGGGCAGCATTGCGCCGGTCAGGCGCATTGTCGAGCTTGCCCATGCGAATGGCGTGCCGGTGTTGCTGGACGGCGCGCAGGCGGTATCGCACATCGGGGTCGATGTGGCTGCGCTGGATTGCGATTTTTATGCATTTTCCGGCCACAAGATTTTCGGTCCGACCGGCATCGGCGCGCTGTACGGCAAGGAAGCGCTGCTGGAAGCGATGCCGCCGTACCAGGGCGGCGGCGACATGATCCGCTCGGTCACCTTGGGCAAGACCGAATACAACGAGCTGCCGTACAAGTTCGAGGCCGGCACGCCGAACATCGCCGGCGCCATCGGGCTGGGGGCGGCGCTCGATTACGTAACAGCGATCGGCATCGACGCGATCGCCCGCCACGAACACGATTTGCTGGAATACGCAACCGCGCTGGTGTCGGCAATACCGGGCCTGCGCATCATCGGCACCGCTGCGCAGAAGGCCAGCATCCTGTCGTTTACGATGGAAGGCATACATCCGCACGACATCGGCACCATTCTGGACCACGCGGGGGTTGCGATTCGCGCCGGCCACCACTGTGCAATGCCGCTGATGCAGCGTTTCGGTCTTTCCGGCACCGCGCGCGCGTCGTTTGCGTTCTACAACACGCGCGCCGAAGTCGATGCGCTGGCGGCCGCGCTGCACCAGGTACGGGAGATGTTTCAGCCATGAACGAACTACGGGAACTGTATCAGGAAGTGATCTTCGACCACTACCGCAAACCGCGCAATTGCCACGTGCTGGACTGCGCCAGTCATCATGCGGAAGGCTATAACCCGCTGTGCGGCGACCAGGTCACGGTGTATTTGAAGGTGGAAGACGGCGTGATTGAAGACCTCAGCTTCAAGGGCACCGGTTGCGCGATTTCGACCGCTTCCGCATCGCTGATGACCGAAGCATTGAAGGGCAAAAAACTTGCCGAAGTCGAGCACCTGTTCAACGATTTCCACCAGATGGTTACCGGATCGGAATCCGAATCGGTGCCGCACCCGGATCTGGGCAAGCTCGAAGCGCTGGCCGGCGTGCATGAATTCCCGGCCCGCGTGAAATGCGCGACGCTGGCTTGGCACACGCTGCAAGCCGCGTTGAAAAACCAATCGAAACCAGTTAAAACGGAGTAGAAAAATGTCTTACGACGCATCCTTCATGGACGACAAGAACGATTCCAGCCAAGACGGCGACACGCTCAGGGAAAATCTGATCGCGATGCTGCGCACCGTCTACGATCCCGAAATCCCGGTCAACATTTATGACCTCGGGCTGATTTACAGCATCGAGATCGAGTCCGATGGCCATGTCGAAATTGAAATGACGCTCACTGCACCGGCCTGCCCGGTTGCCGGCACCTTTCCCGCTACCGTCGAAGAACGCCTGTCCAGCGTACCGGGCGTGAGCAGCGTGCATGTCGAACTGGTGTGGGAACCGGCCTGGAGCATGGATTCGATGAGCGACGACGTGAAGCTCGAACTCGGCCTGTTTTAAGCAAGGAGTTGTGATGTCGAACTGGTTTGATGTCGTTCCCGTCAGCGAATTCGCCGAAGGCAGCTGGCGCTCGATCGATCTGGAAGGAACGCAGGTTGCGGTATTCAATCTGGAGGGCGCGTATTACGCAATCGAAGACGTCTGCACCCACGATGGCGGCATCTTGACCGGCGGCGCACTGGAAGGCGAGGAAATCGTCTGCCCGCGCCACGGTGCGCGATTCTCTGTCAAAACCGGCAAGGTGCTGGCACCGCCGGCATATGAAGATGTCAGCCGTTTCCCGGTCCAAGTAACGTCGGGCATCGTGCAGGTGCGGGATGCGCGCTGGGATTGATATGGCTCTTTATGGCTATTGTTTCAGAGCTAGTCTCAAGACCTTTTAGCCTTATGTCTTAATCACTGCGGCCAAAACCAGTTTGCCGAAGGTTTTGGCCGCATTCTATACACCATCATGTATTTTTACATGCCGCATAATATATATGCGGAACATAGATCGTTTTTACCTATACTCCCTATTGCGTGACATCCGAGAAGGTTACCAGCCGAGGATCATCGATCGCTTCCAGAATGTGTTGCACCCGCTCCTGCCAGCGTCGGGCAAATTCGCGTTTTTCCTGATCTTCAGCCGTACCGCCCAGTACTTTTTGCATCAATTGCATCACTCCCGGTGACGACGCCACAATATCGGGGTGATAACTGACAGTGACGCCAGCGCCGGTATCGGTGCGCTGGAAGCGGATCTCGCCATCCATCGCGGTTTCGAAAGAGAGCAAATTGCGGCGGTCGAACTGACCGGCGAGCCCTTTGAAACCGCTGTCGCTGGTGGCGCCGGTAATCAGGCTGACCACATTTGCGATCACGCCAGTTACGCCGCTTTGCAGCGGATTACGCAACTCAACCTTAACGCCGCCGCGCTGCGGCAAGTCATCGCCGTATAAAGCGGCTAACGCCTTGAGCGTCATCAGATAGGCCCCGGCTACGGTCGGACAGGAATGGCCGGCCAGCTTGACGGCATCGACATACGAATATTCGATCACGCCGTTATCGAACGCTCCCAGCAATTCGGCAAGCGGATCGTAGACAGTGATTTTGCGGGCTGTATCAAAAAAAGACGGATATTGCATGGATGACTCCTAAGTGTTCATTTCGAAATACATCTGAAAACGCGCGTTGGATTCGGCTGCGGCAACGGTCCGATGGGTATTATGCAACACGCTTCAGACGCATTTGCGGCGGCCGCTTCGGGCTGGGCAACTGCACGGAACGCGCCTGTACAGCGGTTGCTGGTCGTGCCGGACTGCGCTGAACAATCTGTTCGAGGCCGGACATTACCGCCAGATTGGCAGTCTCCATCGCAGCCAGCGCTTCCAGCGCTTGCGCATGGTCGCCTGCGTAATAGCAACTCACTGCGCGGCGTGCCTGTTTATGGACCGCTTCATGCGGCGCTTCGATCTGACGATAGCCGGCCAGTTTCGAGAAATGCGATTTACCTTCTCCGGCGTAATACCAGGCGCCGAGGCGGCATTCGGTATGATCCGGCAAATCTTCCGGCAAGACTTGCGACAAGCCCATAAAGACTTTGTAGACTTCCAGCTTGATAGTCAGTTCTTCGATATTGGCCAGTTCGATATTGCTTAACACCGCCGACGATTCAATCGCCACTTCCATCTTGTGCGACAGTTCCAGCAGGCGCTGCATGCCGTGCATTGCGGCCTCGCTTTCGCTGCTGAAGCGGCTGGCGTCCTGGGCGCCGGCTTCCATCACCGCTTTCGCCGCGCCCGATTCATTCTGAATGGTGCCGACCAGCATCGAAATTTCAGCGGTGGCAGTTGTCGTGCGTCCAGCGAGCTTGCGCACTTCGTCGGCCACTACCGCAAACCCCTTGCCGTGCGTCCCTGCCCTGGCCGCTTCAATGGCCGCATTGATGGCCAGCAAATTGGTCTGTGCGGCGATCTCGCGGATGGTCTGGACGATGCCGCTGATCTGCCCGGCGCGCAAATTCAAGCCATCCACATTGACCGATGCATCGTTGATGCGGTCGAACATCTGCAGCAGGTTTCCGGAAATTTTTTGCAATGCCTGGCGATTCGCATCCGATTCGGACGCTGCCTGCAGCGCCGAATGCTTTTCTTCATTCAGAGTCGATGCCAAGCCTTGGAACGATTGACGAATGCCTTGTAGCGATACGCCAAAATTCGACAAGCTGGCAAATACGCCTTCCGCCACATTCTGCCGGGCTTGCGCCTGTTCCAGTTGCGCGTGCAGCTGCTGGTTCTGTGCCCGCAGCGTCGTGTTTTGCAACTGCGCGTCAATCAATGCGCGCTTTTGCCTTCCATTAAACAAGGTGTTAAACATGGTGATAAGCCTTTTTCTTTCGCAAGTAACGCTGGCGCATGAACCGGCGATGGGATATTTATATAGGACCTGAAAGGTACTCTTTATGGAGCCGCAACATGCGACTTTATCAGCCCCGAATAAACATTAAAAACTCAATGAATGGCCGGCAGACCGCGCAATAGGTAACGGTGGTAACGGTAGCAACGGTGCATTTGGCATTGCAAATGAAAAGAGCGAGCATTGCAGGGACTCGCTCCGATTCGCGTTATTTTGCTGCCAAAACAGGCTGCGTCTGCTTATCCGGTCAGGCCGGATTTTTCTGCAAGTTCGGGCAGAGAAGCATGCGATGCAGTGCCGCAGATAACGCCGGCATTACATTAATTACCGCCGCAACCGCCGCAGCAACTGCCGTTTTCGCCATGTACCGATTTCTCGGTGCTGATCGCGAAACCGGCTTGCGCCAACTCGTTTTGCAGTTCTTGCGAAGAAGTGATCTCGTCGTCGAACTGTACTTTGACTTCGCTGTTTTCGAGTCCCAGCGCTATTTCACCTACGCCTCTAACGCCCTTCAGCGCGCGTGTCACGCTATCAGCACAATCCTGGTTTGAAGTGGTTCCGGTCAGTTTCAGGGTTTCGGATCGCATCTTTTTTCCTTTTACAAATGAGTTGGGATAATGAGAGAAACATATTCTCGATCTCTTTGACCATCATTGTACATAACAATCATATTAAATACATCTTTAAATTGCGCGACTCAGCAAAAAAATCCTGTAGCGCATCGAAAATTACATACAGTGCATGCCGATATCTCGCACTAAAATTATACGTCACCCTGTATTTTTAAAGTACACCGAAAATAGTGCGCAATATGCATTGTTTTACCTGATTAGCTACCAACCTCAGAGAGGCGCAGAATGCGTAGCGGTTGAGGTTTGGTAGCGGCTGCGGCATAGAGTAATCGAGGCAACATCGAAGCCAAATCGAAACGACGGTTGAAGCGATACTGAAATTCAGCCAGATAACGCGTCGCATATTTAGAAAAATCAAAGGCATGGTAAGTACCCGCCAAGGATGTTTTTAAATTACCCAGCATGGTATTGACCCAACGAAACTGAGGATGCATCGCAGCCTTCTTTCCATGGCCAGTAATATAAGCTTGATGGGAAACGCCGTCTTGTGCGGTCACCCCCTGAAATCCCCAAAGCCCGTCGGATATGACAGTGGCCGATGTCGCCAGCGCTGCCTTGGCCCAA
>Ga0366802_1005_pt1 | contig 55965 bp, 41 predicted proteins | sample BONcelN113001F13_FD_207032 | JGI IMG/M metagenome (GOLD analysis project Ga0366802, IMG submission 207032) | Enriched cells from coal bed in the Powder River Basin, Montana, United States - BONCAT cells N11 rep3 HSBNCT.N11.300.1.F13 ...
AGGTTACCTTGCCGGCCCGCGTGCCATCCCATTCCACCTGCGCCTCGATGAAACCGGCCGGCGCATCGAAGCCGATCCGGGTAAGCGGTATCTGGCGTTCGACATAGCCCATTTCGACCAGCATTTTGCCCAGCGCGATGATGCCGTGGCCGCACATGTCGCTGTAGCCTTCGTTATGAATGAAAATTACACCGAAATCCGCCGCCGGCGTAGTCGGCGGCAGCAGGTAGGCGCCGTACATGTCGGCGTGGCCGCGCGGTTCGTTCATCAAGAACTGGCGCACATCGTCACGCTCGGCTTTGAGCCATGCGCGTTTTTCGAGGATGGTGTTGCCTGGGACCGGCGGCAGGCCGGAGGTCACGATCCGTAGCGGCTCGCCGCCGGTATGGGTATCTACGGTATGAATGGTGCGGGTCAGATTGAGCATGAGAGACGATTCTTGATAAGATCCGGTAGGAAATGACTTTTCTTGGCGTTTCTGGTGTTTGGTTCTATTATAACCAGATTGGTTCTAAAATAAACCCACATAAAATGCATTTTTCCCGATGAACTTCTCCATTGCTCCCGACAAAACGCCGCCCGATTCGCTGGTGCGCTTGCCGCAACTGTACGAACTGGTTGCCGATCGCATTAAAAAATCGATACAGGGGGGGATTTATCCGCCGGGATCGCGTTTGCCCGCCGAACGCGACTTGGCCACCGCGCTGGGAGTCGGCCGCGCGACCGTGCGGGAAGCGATCGGCGCGTTGGTGAATCAAGGCGTGATACAAACCCGCCGCAATGCGGGCTCGTTCGTGCTGGAGCAGGCGCAGGAACGGATGTGTGCGGTTGAAGGGGATGCGATCCAACCGGATACTAGTCCGCTGGCCACGCTCACGGCCCGGCTGGCGATTGAACCGCTGATCGCGCAGTTCGCCGCAGCCAGCGGCAAGCGCGACCCTGAAATCGAGCGCGTGCTGGATTTGATGGAGCAAGTAAGCAATCTGTCCGATCCACAGCAGCGCCGCCAGTGGAACCAGTTCGATCATCAATTCCATCAGCGCATTGCGCACATGACCGGCAATCCGTTATTAATCGAGGTGGCTAGCGTAATCGCGCGCGCAGTCGATGAATCGCTATGGCGGCAGTTGCGCGATGAAGGCATTCACGACCCGGCGCGCGCCCGCTTGTATGTGTACGAGCATCGGCTGATCTATGAAGCGATCGCCGCAGGTAATGCGGAAGCCGCAGGATTCTACGTCCGGCAGCATATCGAGCGGGTGCAGAAAGACATGCTCACCGCAGTGTGATGTTTGATGTTCTGACCGCGTGAAAATATCCCTGTCAATGTAAAATAAACAGGGAGTATAGGTAAAAAACCATGCATTCGCGCATGCGTTAAAGCGGCAATAAATAATACATTGCCGGGTATATGCTGATCAAGCGCTGATCTAAATTGCGTTCAATGCTTGAATGCAGTGGCAGCGACCAAATGTTCCAGCGGTATGTCGGTGGCAAACAGTTGCGCGCAGTCGACCTTGTCGAAGCTGTACGGCTGGCCGCAAAAATCGCAATGGATTGCCAGCGTGCCTTGTTCTTGCAGCGCATCGGCAATTTCGAACTCGCCCAGCATTTTGAGCATATTGCCGACTTTTTCGCGGCTGCAGGTGCAATGAAAGCGCGGCTGCCTGGGCGGGAAAACGCGAATGGTTTCTTCCCAGAACAGGCGGTGCATCAGCGTGCTGATATCGGTCGACAGCAGCTCGTCGCGCTGCAACGTGCCGCCTAACGCCACCGTGCGGTGCCAGGTTTCCAGATCGTCTTCAACCGGCGCATCGATGCCGCCTTCGCGCGGCAATTTTTGCAGCAGCAAGCCGCGTGCGACTGTGCCATCGGCTGCCAGCCAGAGTTTGGTATCGAGCTGTTCGGAGCGCAGCATGTAATTTTCGATCACGATCGCAACCGTTTCGCCGTCCAGCGGCACGATGCCCTGATACGCTTGCTGCCCCGGCATTTTGTCGTGCGGGTCGAGCGTGATCGCAAAACGTCCCTGGCCGTGTGCATGCACCAGTTGCTGCAAACCGTCAGCGTCATCGATCACCGCATCCGGCGCCAGTTTGGCGGTCGCGCGCATGTGCAGATCGGCGCCGCATTCGACTACCAGCAGCCGCACCGGACCATCGCCGTGGATTTGCATGATGATCGCGCCATTGAACTTGAGATTGGCCGACAGCAGTGCGGCAGCCGCCATCATTTCACCGAGCAGCGTCTGAACCGCACGCGGGTAATCGCTGCGCGACAGGATTTGCTGCCAGGTATCGGATAATTCGACCAGTTCGCCGCGTACCGCAGCGTTTTCAAACAGGAATTTTTGCAGCGTATCGACCATATCTGCCATCATCCGATCCGTTTGCATGCTGTTTTGAACAACTGGCCGCGTGCCACATAGCTGGCCGCGCTGTCTTGCAGTTGCGCCACGTCCTGCTCGCTTAAAACCCGTACCGCCTTGGCGGGCGCGCCGATGATCAGGCTATTGTCGGGGAATTCCTTGCCTTCGGTGACCAGCGCACCGGCACCGACCAGGCAATTCTTGCCGATTTTTGCGCCGTTCAAGATCACTGCCTGGATACCGATCAGCGAACCGTCGCCGATGGTGCAGCCGTGCAGCATCGCCTGATGGCCGATCGTCACATTGGTGCCGATGACAAGCGGATAACCGGGATCGGTATGCAGCACGCAGGATTCCTGCACATTGCTGTTCGGGCCGACACTGATAAGTTCATTGTCGCCGCGCATCGTGACTTCAAACCAGACGCTGGCATTGGCTGCAATCTCGACTTTGCCGATCACGTTGGCGCTGTCGGCGATGAAGGCGGAAGGATCAATCCGGGGCGCGTCGTTGCCCAATTGGTAAATGGCCATGTTGTTCCGTAGAATGAGGGTTGAATTTTTTCTAGCGTCATTTTAACGCTGCCCGCATGAATCCATCTTGCCCTCCCCATTTCTCCGCTTCTCCGGCCATCCCTGAACTGCGCGCTGCCGCATTGTTCTGGCTGTGCGAGCCCGATCCGATCCGCAAGGCCGCAGGCGTGACTGCATTGGCGCACGCTTGGCAAACCGGCACGATCACGCTCGATGCGCAGGCAACGCTGGATGCCGAGCGCGTCATTCCGGGCCAGCCGGCACGGCCGGAACTGGTGTCGCCGCTGGCTGTGAAGCGGCGCGCAATGCATACCGCCGAAGGCCGGGCGATCCTGATCCATGCGCTGGCGCATATCGAATTCAATGCGATCAATCTGGCGCTGGATGTGATCTGGCGCTTTGCCGACATGCCGGAAGCGTTTTATGCAGACTGGCTGCAGGTTGCGGCGGAAGAAGCGCTGCATTTTTCTTTGCTGGCCGAGCACTTGCGCGGTCAGGGTTATGCATACGGCGACTTTCCGGCGCATAACAGTTTGTGGGAGATGGCGGCCAAAACCGCGCACGACATTCTGGCGCGCATCGCATTGGTGCCGCGCACCATGGAGGCGCGCGGGCTGGATGCATCGCCGCCGGTGCGCGCCAAACTGGCCCAGGCCGGCGATATGGCGGCGGCCGCGATTCTGGACATCATCTTGCGCGATGAAATCGGCCACGTCGGCATCGGCAACCGCTGGTACGACTGGCTGTGCCGGCAGCGCGACCTGGAACCGGTAGCGACCTACGCCCGGCTGGCGAAAGAATATGCGGCGCCGGTGCAGCGCGGCCCGTTCAATCTGGAAGCGCGGCGGGCTGCCGGTTTTACCGAGCCCGAACTGGCGGCGCTCGGACGATAAAGCGTTGTTTGGCGGCAAAATAACGATGCTATGTTCTTGATTTGCAGCGTGACCGCAGCGTTTCACATTTTCATTATAACTACCAGTATATAAACATATCGCTTGTTTTATATGCGGTAAGTGCCATGTTTTTTGGCATACTCCCTATTTTTATTGTTATTTGCAAGTATTGCCGGTTTGGCTGTATAGTGGAACCGGTCATTTTCTTCCGCACTGCAGCATTTTTAGCAGTATCCGATGCAGCAGTCGCTGCACCATTCCCTTTCAGATTACCTTCCTTAATTCGTATTGCGCGTCATCATCGCGCATCACAGGAGAAATTATTGTGAAAAGAAAAACCGTAAATTTTGCTCTGCAAGGCGGCGGTTCGCACGGCGCCTTTACCTGGGGTGTGCTGGACCGTTTGCTCGAAGACGGCCGCATCGATATCGATGGCATTAGCGGAGCCAGTGCCGGCGCGATGAATGCGATTGCGTTAGCGCATGGCTATACCGTCGGCGGGCGTGATGGTGCGCGGCAGGCATTGCAGGATTTTTGGGGGAGCGTGGCCACCAAGTCGCCGTTCAGCCTGATGCCCGATGATGCCGCTTTTCCGCTCGATATCGGCACCCAATCGAATCCGCCGCCGATTTTCAAGGCGCTCCTGTCGATGACGCGATTTTTCTCGCCTTGCCAGCTCAATCCTTTCGATATCAATCCGTTGCGCGACATTCTGACATCGCAGATCGATTTCGAGCGGATCAGGTCCGCATGCACACTCAAGTTGTTTATCGCAGCCACGCATGTCAGCAGCGGCACGCTCAAGCTGTTTCGCAACAAGCAACTCAGCGTCGAAGCGCTGCTGGCGTCGGCGTGTTTGCCGACCATCCATCGCGCAATCGAGATCGATGGCGAATCGTACTGGGATGGCGGCCTGACCGCGAATCCGCCGCTATTTCCGTTGCTGCATCGCTGCTCTGCGCACGACGTAATGGTGATCTTGCTGCACCCGTATCCGCGCCCGAAAATTCCCGTCACCGCCGATGAAATCTCCCATCGTCTGACTGAAATGGGTTTCAGCTCCACCTTTTTTACCGAAGTGCAGGGCCTGGCGCTGGCCAAGCGGGAAGCGCAGCGCGGCTGGTTTTCGTTCGGCCGCCTGGAACGGCGCTTGAAAAAACTCAATCTGCATTTGATCGACGCCCAGGAAATGATGAGCCAGCTGAGTATTCACAGCAAGCTCAATGCACAACCGGGCTTCATTAACGCATTGCGCGACGAAGGCAGAAACCAGGCCGAAGCCTGGCTGGCGCAAAATTTCGATAGCCTGGGCCACCGTTCGTCATTCAATCTGGCGCGTCTGCTGCACGGGTGACGGTTGACCGGGCGGCGGATTGTCGTTCCTGTTCCATCAGGCGCAGCACGTTGCGCTGGATTTTTCCGGTGGTGGTCATCGGCAATTGCGCGATGAATTCGATTTCCTTCGGATATTCATACGGCGCCAGTTTGCCGCGCACGTGATTTTGCAATTCCGCAATCAATTGCTGGTCGCCGCTGGCGCCGGCAGTCAGCACCACGAAAGCCTTGACGATGTTGCCGCGTTCCGGGTCCGGCCTGGGCACTACAGCAGCATTGGCCACTGCCGGATGCTTGAGCAGGCAGTTTTCGATTTCGGAAGGGCCGATCCGGTAACCGGCGGCCTTGAACATGTCGTCCGCACGACCTTCATACCAGAGATAGCCGTCGGCATCCATCCGTGCCAGATCGCCGGTACGGCACCAATCGCCGCTGTACTTGCTGCGCGTCGCTTCCGGATTGTTGAAGTAGCCGACGAAAAACACCGGGTCCGCATCGCCGTGGATGTCGGTGCGGTTGAGCGCCACTTCCCCCACGGTATCGACGGCCGCCGGATTGCCCTCATCGTCAATCACCGCGACCCGGTGGCCGGGGTAAGGGCGGCCCATGCTGCCGGGCTTGGCCGGCCATTGCAGACAAGAGTTGCCGACGATGTAATTGACTTCGGTCTGGCCGAACATTTCATTGACGGTCACGCCGAGCGCACCGGAGCACCAGTCGAACACCGCATCGCCGACCGCTTCACCGGCGCTCATGATGGCGCGCAGGTGCAGCGTATAGCGCTGTTTCGGATCGGGTACCGCCTTCATCATCATTTTCAGAGCGGTGGGGAACAGAAAGGTATTGGTGATCCGGTATTTTTCCAGCAGCGTAAATGCGGTTTCGGCGCTGAAGCGGCCGCGGTAGCCCAAAATCGGCATGCCGAAATACAGCGTCGGCAACAGTGCATCCATCAGGCCGCCGGTCCAGGCCCAGTCTGCCGGCGACCAGAATACGTCGTTCTCTTGCGGAAATCCGTTTTGCGATGCGACGAAGCCGCTCAGGTTGCCGATGATGGCCGAATGCGGGATCAGCGCACCTTTTGCCGGCCCGGTGGTGCCGCTGGTATAGATCAGGATCGCCGGATCGGTCGCCAGCGTGACAACCGGCGTAAAGACGGCATCGGTGTGCGCGATTTCCTGTTGCCAGTCGAGCGCCCCGGGCAGGCTGCATTCGAGCGCGATCACATGCTTCAGATGCGGACAGGCGGCGCGTATTTGCTGCAGATTGGCCGCGCCGGCCTGATCGACGATGGCTACCGTCGCCGCGCTATCCTGCAGCCGGTATTCGAGCGCATCGGGCCCGAACAACGTCGATAGCGGCATTGCGATTGCGCCGAGCTGATGACAGGCAATCTGGCAAATCGCGGTTTCGGGGCGTTGCGGCAGCACGATCGCTACGCAGTCACCGCGTTGCACGCCAAGCCGGCGCAACAAATTCGATAAACGATTGGCCTGTTCCTGTAGCGCAGCATAGGTGAGCGTTGCGCTGTAGCCGGTTTCATCTTCATAATAAATTGCGATGCGCTGACTGTCGCCGGCCCAGCGGCTGCAACAGACTTCGGCAATATTGAGTTCGGCCGGAACATCCCAGTGAAATGCCTGGTAAATGGCAGCGTAATGGTCTGCCGGGGAAGTGGAATTGGGGGAATTCATCAAGTCTCCAGTATAATAATTGTACGATCGTGCTATTTAATTTCAGTTCGTATTAAAACCGATAACAGCGTTGCTTCTCCATGCGTGCTAACGCATTGTCTTCGTCGCACCTTGTTCTCGTTTCTCATACCAACAGGAATAATTACTGGTAAAAACAAACATTTATGGAAATCATCAAACAATCCCGCTGTGAATTTATCACGCTTCGCGGTTTGCAATATCACGTGCGCCACTGGGGTAATCAGGATGCGCCAAAATTATTCATGCTGCACGGCTGGATGGATGTGGCGGCCTCGTTTCAGTTCGTGGTCGATTGCCTGCAGCAGGACTGGCATGTGATTGCGCCGGATTTGCGCGGTTTCGGGCTGACTGCATCGCCGGGTGCCGATAGTTACTGGTTTCCCGATTACCTGGCAGATCTGGATGCGATGTTGGAGCATTATGCTCCCGGGCAAGTGGTCAATTTGCTCGGCCATAGCATGGGCGGTAACGTCGCTACGATTTATGCCGGCGTGCGGCCAGAGCGCATCGCCCGGCTGATTAATCTCGAAGGCTTCGGTCTGCCTGTCACGTATGCGCAGCAGGCGCCCGGACGCTATGCGTTGTGGCTCGACGAGTTGCGCCAGAAACCGGTGCTGCGCAGCTATCCGAGCCAGGCAGCGGTTGCCGCGCGCTTGCAAAAAACCAATCCGCGCCTGAGTGATGCGCGCGCGGCCTTCCTGTCCGCGCATTGGGCGGCTGAAAATGCCCAAGGCAGCTGGGACATCCTCGCCGATCCGGCCCACAAGCTGACCAGTCCGCTGCTCTATCAAGTCGGGGAAATCATGGCGTGCTGGCAAGCCATTACGGCCCCGGTGTTATGGGTGGAAGCCAGCGACACCGATGTCTGGAAATGGATGGGACCGAAAGCCGAAGCACGAATCGAAATCGATCGCCGGATCGGCTTTATAAGCAATGTCACTACCGCGATGATCGAAGATGCCGGCCATATGCTGCACCATGATCAGCCCGAAGTGCTGGCGCGCCTGGTGGAGGATTTTCTACAGGATTAGCAATCCGATGTGCTTTCGATGCGGATCGGATTTATTGCAGATCAAAAATGTGCACTTGCAGCATTCGGATTCCAAGCGGAGTACAATAATTTTTTCACTGGTTTATTATTGTCTCCATGCTGAACGTCGATCTCCATTGCCATTCCAACGTCTCCGACGGTGTTTTAACGCCGCAGGCGCTGGCTGCGCGCGCCAAGCAGAACGGCGTCGACGTGTGGGCGTTGACCGATCACGATGAAGTCGATGGCGTTGCGCGGGCTAGGGCAGCTGCCGCCGATAACGGCTTGCAGTTTGTGGCCGGAGTCGAAATTTCCGTTACCTGGGCCGCGCAGACAGTACATATAGTCGGCCTGCAAATCGATGAGAAAAATAACGCGTTGCTGCAAGGCTTGCAAGCGACCCGCAGCGGACGCGAACAGCGCGCGCGCGATATCGCTGCGCAACTGGCCGCACATGGAATCACCGATGCCTACGAAGGCGCGCTCAAGTATGTGGGCAACCCGGATCTGATTTCGCGCACCCATTTCGCCCGTTACATCGTTGAAATGGGCCATCAACCCGATATCGGCGCAGTGTTTCGCCATTACCTGTCGGAAGGCAAGCCCGGCTACATGCCGCACCGGTGGGCCACGCTGACAGAAGCGGTCGGCTGGATACGCGGCGCCGGCGGCATTGCGGTGATAGCGCATCCTGGCCGCTATAAATACAGCCCATTGGCATTCGACGCTTTCTTCGATGAATTCAAGCAGCTGGGCGGCGCCGCGATCGAAGTTGTTACGGGCAGCCATACGGTAGATCAATATCCACTGTATGCGAAAGTGGCCAAGGATTACGGTTTTATGGCATCGCGCGGTTCGGATTTTCATGGGCCGTATGAATCGCGCGTCGATCTGGGTGGATTGCCGCCGCTGCCGGCGGGCGTGCTGCCGATCTGGCACGACTGGACTTAAGCGTTTTTCCGAAACCAGCGGCCCGAAGCTTGATGTACCGGGCCTTTGCATGAATGGGCGCATCCCTTGAAATTCGCGCCTGACAGCCTTATCTTCGGAATAACTTATTCTTCATCCCCATCAATACAATAAAAAAGAGGTTTTGAATGAAACGTATTGTCCTGTTCCTCGCTACCAACCTTGCCGTGATACTGGTCATGTCGGTCGTATTGTCGGCGTTGGGCGTGAACCGCTACCTGAGCGGCAGCGGCCTGAATTTGGGCAGCCTGATGGTGTTTTCGCTGGTGGTCGGCTTTACCGGCGCCATCTTTTCCCTGCTCATTAGCAAGCCGATGGCGAAATGGTCGACCGGTGCGCGCGTCATCGATGCACCTTCTTCGTCCACCGAACTGTGGCTGGTCGATACCGTGCGCCGCCTGTCCGAGAAAGCCGGCATCAGCATGCCGGAAGTCGCGGTGTTCGACGGCGCGGCCAATGCCTTTGCCACCGGCGCATTCAAGAATTCCGCGCTAGTTGCGGTTTCCACGGGCTTGCTGGAAAGTATGACCAAGGAAGAAGTCGAAGCCGTCATCGGCCATGAAATTGCCCACGTTGCCAATGGCGACATGGTGACCATGACGTTGATTCAGGGCGTGGTCAACACCTTCGTGGTGTTCCTGGCGCGGGTGGTCGGCTATGCGATCGACAAGGCAGTGTTTCGCAGCGGCAATAACGATCGCGGCCCCGGCATCGGCTACATGGCAACGGTGTTCGTCTGCGAACTGTTGTTCGGCTTGCTGGCATCGATGATCGTGGCCTGGTTTTCGCGCCAGCGTGAATTCCGCGCCGATGCCGGCTCTGCGCAATTGCTGGGCCGCTCCGAGCCGATGGTGCATGCGTTGGCACGCTTGGGTGGGCTTGAGCCGGGCGAGTTGCCGAAATCGATGGCGGCGTCCGGAATTACCGACAAGCCGGGCTTTGCTGCGCTATTCTCGACCCATCCGCCGATCGAGGCGCGCATTGCCGCATTGCGCGGACTCTAATACATTTGCAGCTGCGAGCCGTTGTAAATTGCTTGGCAGTTTGCCTGCTTCGGCTGTCTTTAACCAATAACGACGGTAGTCATTACGCTGCTGTCGTTTTCGTTTCCTTCCATGAGCCAATTTTTCCAACTCCATCCAGATAATCCGCAACAGCGCCTGCTCAAACAGGCAGCGCAAATCATCCATGCCGGCGGTATCGTCGCGTTGCCGACCGATTCCTGCTATGCGCTGGTGTGCCACCTCGATGACAAGCAGGCGGTTGAGCGCATGCGCCGTATCCGCGGTATCGATGACAAGCATCTTTTGACTTTGCTATGCCGCGATTTGAGTGAAATCGCAGTCTATGCGCGGGTCGATAATGCACAATTTCGCATGCTCAAGGCCGCTACGCCCGGCCCGTACACGTTCATTCTGGAAGCCACCAAGGAAGTGCCGCGCCGCCTGAGCCATCCGTCGCGCAAGACGATCGGCCTGCGGGTACCGGAAAACCGTATTGCGCAAGCATTACTCGAAGAATTGGGACAACCGTTGCTGGGCACGACGCTGATTCTGCCCGGAGAGTCCGATCCGTTGACCGATCCGGATCAAATATCCACGTTGCTCGCCAAGCAAATTGAGCTCGTTGTAGATGGCGGCGCCTGTAGTCTGGAGCCGACCACAGTCATTGATCTGGTGGGCGACGAACCGGTTCTGGTGCGTCAGGGGCGGGGCGATGCAGCGCTGTTCGGTTTGTAAGAAATCTTAATATAGTGGGGCCGGTATTTTTTAAGTGCGCTTATTAATATGCGGAAAGTATTGCTTTTCCGCATATACTCCATTCTTATTGAAAATTTACAAGAATACGGCAAGCGCTTGATCGAGTTTCTATCGTATCAGGTGTGCTCTCTGTAATTGCTGCCAACCGTGCGCAGTCCATCCCCTCTGATAAAATCCTGCCATGAATGACATGATCCAAACCGTTGCGGTATATGCGTTACCGGTATTATTCGCGATAACACTGCATGAAGCCGCCCATGCGTATGCAGCCAAATATTTCGGCGACATGACTGCGTACCAGCAAGGGCGCATGAGCCTCAATCCGATTCGGCATGTTGATCCTTTCGGCACCATTCTGATTCCGATCATGCTGTATTTTGCTACCGGCGGCGCTTTTCTGTTCGGCTATGCGAAGCCGGTTCCGGTCGATTTTTCACGCTTGCGCAATCCCAAAAAACAAATGGGCTGGGTAGCGCTGGCGGGGCCGGCTGCCAATTTGCTGATGGCGTTGCTGTGGATGATATTCGGGATGTTGCTGGGAGGATTGCACGCAAACGAATTGTTTTTCATGCGCATGGCGCAAGCGGGCGTATTGGTCAATCTGGTGATATTTGCACTGAACCTGTTTCCGCTGCTGCCGCTGGACGGGGGGCGCATCCTTACCAGCATGCTGCCGCATAAATATGCGATGCAGTTTTCGCGTATTGAACCGTATGGTTTCTTTATCCTGATTGGACTGATGCTGCTGCATGTGCTCCAGTATTGGCTGGTGCCGGTAATGATGATGGCCAATTTTTTATTGAAATTAATTGTTTCTCCCTTGAACTTCCTTTTGAATTGACCGACTGATTATGTATCCTGATCGCGTTGTTTCCGGCATGCGTCCTACTGGCGCGTTGCACCTTGGCCACTATCATGGCGCCCTGAAAAACTGGATCAGGATGCAGACTGAAATGCCTTGCCTGTTCTTTGTCGCCGACTGGCATGCATTGACTACCAATTATGACGATCCGTCGGCGATAGAAGCCAGTACCTGGGATATGCTGATCGACTGGCTGGCGGCAGGCGTCGACCCATCCGAAGCGACGCTTTTCATTCAGTCCCGGGTGCCGGAGCATGCGGAATTGCATTTGCTGTTGTCGATGTCCACGCCGCTGGGCTGGCTGGAACGGGTACCGACCTACAAGGACCAGATCGAAAAGCTGTCGCACAAGGATCTCACCACGTACGGCTTCCTCGGCTATCCATTGCTGATGGCAGCCGACGTGCTGATTTATCGCGCTACGCAGGTGCCAGTCGGTGAAGACCAGGTGCCGCACGTCGAGATAACGCGTGAAATCGCGCGCCGCTTCAACCATCTGTACGGCAAGGAAAAAGGCTTCGAAGAAAAAGCGCAGGAAGCGGTCAAGAAGCTCGGCAGCAAGCGCGCCAAGCTGTATAACGAATTGCGCACCGAATTTCAGCAGCAGGGCAAGGAAGATGCACTGGAGCAAGCCAAAGCGATGCTTGACGATGCGCAAAACCTGTCGATGATCGACCGCGAACGGCTGTTCGGCTATCTGGAAGGCAGCCGCAAGCTGATTCTGGCCGAACCGCAGGCACGCCTGACCGAAGCTTCGCGTCTGCCGGGACTTGATGGTCAAAAAATGTCGAAAAGCTACGGTAACTCGATTGCGCTGCGCGAAGACAAGGAATCGGTCACGAAGAAAATTCGCACCATGCCGACCGATCCGGCGCGGGTGCGCCGCACCGATCCGGGCAATCCGGAAAAATGCCCGGTATGGCAGTTACACAAGGTCTATTCCGACCAGACAACCCGCGACTGGGTATGGAAAGGCTGCACTACTGCCGGCATCGGTTGCATCGAATGCAAGCAGCCAGTGATCGAAGCGGTGCTGAAAGAGCAGGAACCGATGCGTGAGCGGGCCCAGCAATACCTCGATGACCCTTCGCTGGTGCGGGCGATTATCGCCGATGGCTGCGACAAGGCGCGCAAGCTGGCGCAGGAAACCATGCGCGACGTGCGCGAAGCGATGGGCTTGAGCTACAGTTAAGCTGTGCATCACGTCTATTAATTAAGTTAATTAAGTCAGTCCGGATGAATCTTAGCGCTGTTTCACACACAAACCAGGATGCGCCTTCTGCGTGGGTGCAGCGCTTCGCCGCGCTGATTCCGCCGGGCCCGGTGCTTGATCTGGCGTGTGGCAGCGGCCGCCATGCGCGTCTGCTGGCGGCTTTGGGGCACCCGGTACTGGCACTGGATCGCGATCCGGCGGCCTTGGCCTGCGCCGCCGGACACAATATTGCCACGATGCAAATCGATCTGGAGGCTGAGGGCGCGATATGGCCTTTCGACGTCGGGCAGTATGCCGCAATCGTGGTCACCAATTATTTGCATCGACCTTTGTTTACGCATATTCTGGCCAGCCTGGCTAACGGTGGCGTGCTGATATACGAGACTTTCGCCAGCGGCAATGCGCTCTACGGCAAGCCATCCAGTCCGCGCTTTCTGCTCAAGCATGGCGAGTTGCTGCAGTTGCTCAGGGAGCAGCCTGATGCTGGCATGCATGTGCTGGCATTTGAAGACGGCTATACCGAGGCGCCGAAGCCTGCGATGGTGCAACGAATATGCGCGATCCGGAATCCGGCGGAATTTCCAGTCGGGCAGCCGCGCTTGTTTTGATACCATATTACGACCATCACTGCACCACGGGCGCGGGCTATCCGCTACAATTAATCCTTTATTTTCCAACGTATTAAAGACTCTCTATGATCAAGGGCAGCATAGTAGCAATCGTCACCCCCATGCACGCAGACGGCAGCCTGGACCTGCCTGGCTTGCGCAAACTTATAGACTGGCACATCGCCGAAGGGACCGACGGCATCGTGATCGTCGGCACTACCGGAGAATCGCCGACAGTTTCGGTCGAAGAGCACTGCGAACTGATCAAGGTCGCAGTCGAACATACCAATAAACGCATCCCGATCATCGCGGGAACCGGCGGCAATTCGACTTCGGAAGCAATCACGCTGACCCGTTATGCGAAAGATGTTGGCGCCGACGCATCCCTGCTGGTAGTGCCGTATTACAACCGGCCTACGCAGGAAGGCATGTATCAGCATTTCAAAAAAATCGCCGAAGCAGTGGATTTGCCGGTGATTCTGTATAACGTTCCCGGCAGAACCGTGGCCGATATGCATAACGACACCATTCTGCGTCTGGCACAAATTCCGGGCATTATCGGCGTCAAGGATGCAACCGGCAATATCGGCCGCGGGACCGACCTTATCCGTCTGGCCCCTGAATCCTTTGCGGTATATTCGGGCGATGATCCGACTGCGATGGCTCTGATGTTGTGCGGTGGCAAAGGCAACATTTCAGTGACTGCCAACGTCGCTCCACGCGCAATGCATGAATTATGCATGGCAGCAATGGACGGCAATGTGGCACGCGCAATTGAAATCAACAATCGATTGCTGCCGCTGCACAATAAACTCTTCATCGAACCCAACCCTTTGCCGGTCAAATGGGCGCTCACTGAAATGGGTTTGATTCCGTCCGGAATCCGCTTGCCCCTGGTGCCGATGTCTGCGCAATACCAGGATACGGTGCGTGCAGCACTGCGTGAGTCGGGCGTTCTCAAATAAGAAGCGCCAACTTCTCCATTTTGCCGGGCAGATGTATTGCACCGGCTCCGAACATCGCTTTTTCATTCCGTAACGATATGATTATTCTCAAGAAAATTCAGATGGATCAACGCAAAATTGCCCAGTGCGGCTTGGTTTATGGCCTGGTTCTGGCCGGCCTGTCCGGCTGTAGTTCCATCGGTTCCATGCTTGAGTCAGACAAGATCGATTACAAAAGTGCAGGCAAGGCATCCGCTCCTACGCTGGAGATTCCTCCCGATCTGACACAATTGCAGCGCGATAACCGCTATGCGATCCCCGACCTGAATAATCGCGGCACAGCCACTGCTTCCGGCTTTAACCTGCAGCAAAATATACAGCGTCCAGCTGCAACCGCGGCTGCGGTAGCGCCGAAGGCGGTAGCCGACATGCGTATCGAGCGTGCCGGCGATCAGCGCTGGCTGGTTATCAAGCAAACGCCAGAAGTGCTGTGGCCGCAGATCAAGGACTTTTGGCAGGAATCCGGTTTCCTGATCAATATGGAGTCTCCGGAAACCGGCGTGATGGAAACCGATTGGGCTGAAAATCGGGCAAAAATCCCGCAGGATATTATCCGCAAAACCTTAGGCAAGGTTCTGGATTCCCTTTACTCGACCGGCGAACGGGATAAATTCCGTACGCGCCTTGAGCGCGGTGCTGACGGCACCACTGAAATTTATATCAGTCATCGCAGCGCGCAAGAAGTATTGACGGGAAGCAATAAGGAAACCACGGTGTGGACGCCGCGCCCTGCTGATCCTGAACTCGAAGCGGAGTTTCTATCGCGCTTGATGGCGCGTTTCGGCGTCGAGACAGAACGCGCGAAAGTGATTGTGGCGAACGCTGCACCAGAGCAGGCGCGAGCACGGATCGTCAAGGCCGGCGGTGCTGTTGGCACTTATGTCGAGGTGGACGAAAATTTTGATCGGGCTTGGCGCCGGGTTGGTCTGGCATTGGATCGGGTCGGATTTACGGTCGAAGATCGTGATCGCAGTCAAGGCCTGTATTTTGTCCGTTACGTCGACCAGGATCTGGACGCGAATAACAAGACTGCCAGCGACAAAGGCTTCTTTTCCCGCATGTTCTCGTCCAGTGCTTCCGATAAGGACAAAAAAGCACAGCGTTATCGTGTGGTAGTCAAGGGCGTTGGTGCTGCCACTCAGATTACCGTACTCAATGACAAGGGAGCTGCCGAAGCCTCATCAGTTGCTGGAAAAATCCTTTCTTTGTTGAATGAGCAATTGAAATAAATTGCAGATGCCAACGGTGCATAGTATCGCTGTACGTGTATTTTGAAGTTTTCTAGTCTGGGCAGTGGCAGCGATGGAAATGCGCTGCTAATCTGCGCCGTATCGGGCATCACGCGCACTACCGTGATGCTCGATTGCGGTTTTGGCCTGCGCGAAACAGAACGCAGATTGCTCCGCATCGGCATGACGCCTGCCGATCTTTCCGGCATCGTAGTCACGCATGAACACCAGGATCATGTCGGCGGCGTATTCACGTTGGCGCGTCGTCATCGCATTCCGGTATGGCTCAGTTATGGCACTTATCGGGCTGTATTGAATAAGTGCGATGGGGTCGAGCTGCATTTTTGCCGCGACGCCGAACGCTTCAGTATCGGCGATTTGTCTCTGTTGCCTTACACCGTGCCGCATGACGCACGAGAGCCGTTGCAATTCGTCGCAACCGATGGAAATGCGATGCTTGGCGTGCTGACCGACGTCGGCCAGTCAACCCCGCACCTGGTGCACGCGCTAGGCGGCTGCGATGCTCTTTTGATGGAATGTAATCACGATCGTGTGATGTTGGCCAATTCCAGTTATCCGTCTTTTCTCAAAAAACGCATCGGTGGCGATTATGGCCATCTTTCCAATGAAATCGCATCGGAAATTGTACGTGATATCGATAAATCGCGCTTAAAACGCTTGGTAGGCGCGCATCTCAGCGTGCAAAACAATACGCCTGAGCTTGCCTTTTCGGCTTTGTTGCAGGGCTTGGGTGGACATCCGGCCGAAGTGGCAATAGCTTGCCAGCAGGAAGGATTCGACTGGATCGATTTGTCGTCGATGTGATTTTTATGCAGTTTTTTGCCGGACTCTTAACCGGAGCAACTTGGTCGACAAGTTTTTTGTTGCGATGCAAAAATATTCATACGTAAAAAAACCAGCCGAGCGGCTGGTTTTTGCAGGTAATCTGACGATTACTTAGCTGGCTCAGCAGCAGGTGCAGCAGGAGCGGCTTCAGCAGCAGGTGCAGCAGGAGCGGCTTCAGCAGCTGGTGCAGCAGGAGCGGCTTCAGCAGCAGGTGCAGCTGGTGCGGCTTCAGCAGCAGGTGCAGCTGGTGCAGCTTCAGTAGCAGGAGGATTAATCACTGTTTCTTCTTTTTTGCTGCAACCAGCCAAAACGATAGCGAACATAGCTGCTAACAGGAGTGATTTTTTCATGAGTATTCCTTAGGTTGAATGAATGAGAATTTATTGCGATGAATAATTACCGGTAATTATCGCTCAATGGAATGGTTGTTGTTCGAGTACGCACTTTTGGTGCACTGCGATATTTATAACCTTACCAACCGCTAATTATAGCGATTTTTAAAACTTCTGCTAGAAGTGCCTATACTATTTTTGTAATATCACAACATATAGCGGCATAACTTCCTTCATGGAAGCAGTGTTGCGCAAAGGCTGGGACCGGTAGCCTTGGTTACTAGCAATGAAATTTTCAAGCCAAGTTTAACCACCCATCCTGATACCACAGGTGTAATGCCTCTTGTACATCGATGGAGGTAGTCGCTATTTCGTTACCGTCCAGCGCGCGGCTGTCAGCCAGCAAGTCAAGAGCATTCTTGTCGGCGCGGGCGACGGAGAACGATTCTCCGTTGATGAAAATATGTTTACCGCGATAAAGCATCTGGGTTTTGCGGGACAGCGTTATGCCGCGCTTGATGGCTGCCTGAATGAACTTTTCCAAGGAGAGCGGTCGTGCCGGCGGGGTAAAAGTGACGTTGGCATTCGGTTCCGACAGATAGCCGCCCAGAAACAGCGCCATATCGTCTGCGGTAAACTGTACCTTGATTAACTCTTCCGAGATGCGCGACAGCATGGCGCGACTGATTTCGGCAGGATGCGCAGTCGGCTTCAGGTCGGGGTCCGCGTATTTGCCCGGCAAGTCGATCGAGTCGGCCATGAACTGCAGGAAAGCTTCGCCCAGTTCCTGATACGCCGGAGCCCGAAAGCCGATCGAGTAAGTCATGCATTCGCCGACTGCGATGCCGTCATGCGCATAGTGCGGCGGCAGATAAAGCATGTCGCCCGGTTCCAGTACAAACTCTTGGTCCGGCTCGAAGTTGCGCAGGATCTTGAGCGGCAAGCCTTCGATGATGGTCAGGTCTTTTTGTGCTCCGATGCGCCAGCGCCGCTGCCCGTGCGCCTGCAGCAGGAAAACGTCGTAGGAATCGAAGTGCGGGCCGACGCCACCGTTGTCGGTCGCGTAGCTGATCATCAGGTCGTCCAGGCGCGCGTCGGGTACGAAGCGGAACTGGCGCAACAATGCATCAGCAGCGTCATGATGCAGGTTGACGCTTTGCACCAGCAGCGTCCAATTTTTCTGCCGGATATCGGGAACGGCCTCAATCGGTCCGTTTTCCAATTTATATGCCTGGTCAAAATGGGTCAACAGGCGCGATTCGACATCCTCTTGGGCGGCCAGCGCGAACAGCGCCTGGCGCGTTAGCAGCGGTTTGAATCCGGGAATGGCTTGCCGAATCAGCAGTGGCTTTTTATGCCAATAGTCACGAAAGAATTGTGCCGGCGTCAATCCGCCCAAAAGAGTGAGTTTTTTCATGCCAGCATTATAGTCAAGCTGGCCAGGCAGGTATAATCTGCTGATTAATCGATGAAAGGACTGAACATGAAGATTGCCAAAAATTCGGTAGTGACCGTGCACTACAAACTGTCAGATGCGCAAGGCAATCTGATTGAGGACGGTCGCGAGCCTATGGTGTATTTGCATGGCGGCTACGAAAATACCCTGCCCAAGATCGAAGAAGCGCTGGAAGGCAAGGAAGCCGGCTTCGAGATCACAATTCAGGTTGAGCCGGAAGATGCCTTTGGCGAATACGATGCAGAACTCGTCAAGGTCGAGCAGCGCAATCATTTGCCCAGTCCGCTGGAAGTCGGGATGCAGTTCGAAGGCATGCCCGAAGAAGACGATGCGGGCGATAACGGTATGATTTTTACCGTGACCGATATTACTGACGACAAAGTAGTGCTTGACGGCAATCATCCGCTGGCAGGCATGGCGTTGCGGTTTTGGCTCAACGTCAAAGAAGTGCGTGTCGCAACCGAAGAAGAAATCATGCATGAACATGTGCATGGTGCGCATGGACATGATCATGGCGACGACGATGATCCCGACGACAGCGACGGCGATGCATTTCGCTCGCATCCGTTGCATTAAATAATTTGTTTTTCGCACAAGCGAAAACCTATAATAAAAAAACCGCAGAATATATATTCTGCGGTTTTTTTATGCCACGGCATTCCGGATGCAGCTTTAGCATGGATTTATACTGATCCTGGTATTATTAATAATCGCTTTATTTATATGCGTATTTCATTGCAATTTTACATATACTCCCTAATTTTATCTTAGTCTTTGGTATTTGATACAGGTAGGGAGCGAAACGGGATGCGGCTTTGCGGCTGGACTCTGATCTTTGCCCAGCCGGTATTGACGCCCATGCTGCCGATGTTTGCCTGCCACTGAATCGCTTGTGATTTTGCTTGTTTCTGGCCGTGCAGCAGCAGTACCTTGCCGGGGAATTTTTTTGCCAGCGCGGTAAGCTGCTTGCGCATTTCGACAAAACCGTCGCGCCGTCCTTTCAGCTTGGCCAGTTTTGCGGCATCCGGAGCAACAAGCGGATTGCCATCGCAAAACAGCACGATCGCCTGATTTTTTCTCTGCGCCGCATGGGTGAAGATCCGCTCCAGCCATTCGCGGTTGGCGATTGCGCGATCTTCGAATTCGCTGTTACGACCGGCTTCGGGCAAGTAGTGATTATTGTCAGCGGGTAAATTAATAGTGGCAAACAGGATGTCGCCGTATTCCCATCGGGCATTTTCTGCATAGCTGCGAAATTTGGCGCTGCTCGATTGACGAATCAATGAAATGCCGGTGTTGCCAAAGGAGACATCATCGGCAAAAAACAGGTCGCGCACCCGGTTCAATCTTTCAATCGCGATCGATTTGCCGTTTTTCGTTTTGCAATTGACCCAGTCGCTCGCGACAAGCGATACGATCAGCGCATTTTCAGATCTGCCGAAGATTTTTCTGCTGCGGGAATACGCATTGTCGCTGCAATTTTCGCTGTCGGATTTGATGCCGTTGGCAACCACGAACGCCAGATTGTCTTCATTGCTGATATTGATTGCTTGCTGCAGCGAATTTTCGCCGCCGTCCACTTGGGCCGCCTGCACAATTACACCGAACTCGAAGTTCTCCGGCTGTGCCTGGGCAACCACCGACGCGAGCAGTAGCAAACCTGTCAGTGCCGGATATAAGACAAGCCGTTTCATTGTTGCTTGCATTCAGGCATCTGCCAATTGTTTGAGGCGATAGAGCGCATCAAGCGCTTCCCGCGGCGTCATTGCATCGGGTTCAATCCCGGCCAATGCGTCCGCGAGTGCATCGTGAGCGTAAACAATCGTTTCCGGTATCGGTTCGGGCGGTTCGGCATCGATTGCATTGGCCATCGCAAACAAGTCGAGTTGCGGCGATGCCTGGACCGAATGTGCTTCCAGCGTAGCCAGATGGCGGCGCGCAGCGCGGATTACCGCCGGCGGCACCCCGGCCAATTGCGCCACTTGCAAGCCGTAACTTTGCGAGGCAGGACCGGCTTGTACCGCATGCAAGAAGACAATATTGTCCTTGTGTTCGACCGCCGACAAATGCACGTTGACTGCGCTCGGATGCAATTGCGGCAATTGCGTCAATTCAAAATAATGGGTGGCGAACAGCGTCAGGCTCTGCGTGGTTTCGATCAAATGCCTGGCAATTGCCCAGGCCAGCGCCAGACCGTCGAAAGTGGAGGTGCCGCGCCCGACTTCATCCATCAGCACCAGAGATTGCCGGGTGGCGCCGTTCAGGATGGCGGCGGATTCGGTCATTTCGACCATGAAAGTGGAGCGCCCGCCGGCCAGATCGTCGGCCGCGCCGATACGCGTAAAGATGCGGTCGATAGGGCCGATAGCAGCACTGTCGGCCGGCACATAGCTGCCGACATACGCCAGCAAAGTAATCAACGCCACCTGGCGCATGAATGTCGACTTACCCCCCATATTGGGGCCGGTAATCAATTGCAGCCTGCGCTCCGATGAGAACATGCAATCGTTGGCGATGAAGCATTCGATCTGCTTTTCGACCACCGGATGACGGCCTTGGATAATGTCAATGCCGGCCTCTGTCATCAATGTCGGCGCGCACCAGTTGTGGCGTGCGGCATGACTCGCCAGCGCCACCAGTGCGTCAAGTTGCGCTACTGCATGAGCAATATTCTGTAACGCGGCAATAGACGGGATCAACGCGCTGAGCAGTTTTTCATACAGATATTTTTCGCGCGCCAGCGCCCGCTCCTGCGCCGACAAGGCTTTGTCTTCAAATGCTTTCAATTCCGGCGTGATGTAGCGCTCGGCATTTTTCAGGGTTTGGCGGCGGCGATAATCGTCGGGCACCTTGTCGGTCTGACCATGCGTGACTTCAATGTAAAAGCCATGCACCCGGTTGTATTCGACCCGTAAATTGGCGATGCCCGTACGCTGGCGTTCGCGGGTTTCCAGGTCGAGCAGAAATTGCCCTGCATTTTCGGACAGCGCGCGCAATTCATCGAGCTCCGCATCGCAGCCCGCTGCAATCACGCCGCCGTCGCGCACCATGGTGGCCGGCTCCGCCATTACGCTGCGTGCCAGCAGATCCAGACAGTCGCTGGGGCTTGCCAGCGCTTCGTGCAGGCTAGCCAGCAGAGCTGCATCGGTATTGGAGTGGGCCAACTGATCGCGCAATGCAGGCAATTGCTGCAAACCGTCGCGCAGGCCGGCCAAGTCGCGCGGACGAGCGCTGGCCAGCGCGATGCGCGTGGTAATGCGTTCGATGTCGGGGATCGCCGCTAATGAGCGCAACAGCGCGTCGCCGGCCTCTTGCTGCAGTAATGCGGTGATTGCGGCAATGCGCGCCTGGGCGACAGATTGATCGCGGCGGGCATGGTGCAGCCAGTGGCGCAGCAGGCGTGAACCCATTGCGGTACGGCAATGATCGAGCAATGAAAACAATGTGGGCGTTGCCGCTGAAGCATCCTGGCCCCGTATCGTTTCGCTGATTTCCAGGTTGCGCCGGGTCGCTGCATCCAATCCGATGAATTCATTTTCCGATTCTGTTGTCAGCGTGCGCACATGCTGCAAGCTCTTGCCTTGAGTCGCTTGCGCATAGCGCAGCAGCGCGCCGGCCGCTCCGATGGCGGCGCTCAGGCCTTCTGCGCCGAAGCCGCTCAGGGTTGCGACATTAAGCTGTTCCAACAATGCTTTCTCGCTGCTGGAAAAATCGAAATGCCAGTCCGCCACCCGCACGGTTTTACCGGAAATACCGGCTTGCAGCACAATATCGCTGCCATCGGCCAGCAGAATTTCAGCCGGCACGATGCGTTCCAGTTCCTGTTGCAAGCGCGCCTCGGATGCGTTCGCCGGCTGCGTGAATTCCATCAACTTCAATGCACCGCTGGCCATCGAGAGCCAAGCGAGGCCAATAGTGACGGTTTTGCGTTGCACAACCTTGGAGAGGGCCAGCAACGGTTGTTCGGATTTGTCCGCCAGCAGATGCGGGTCGCTCAAGGTGCCGGGCGTGACGACGCGCTGTACCTTGCGTTCGACCGGTCCCTTGCTGGTTGCAGGGTCGCCGATCTGTTCGCAGATCGCAACCGATTCGCCTTGTTTGATGAGCTTGGCCAGATATTGATCAGCCGAATGATACGGAATGCCGGCCATTTTGATCGGATTGCCGCCCGATGTACCGCGCTGGGTCAGCGTAATGCCCAATAAGCGCGCAGCTTTCTCCGCATCCTCGAAAAACAGCTCATAAAAATCACCCATCCGATAAAACACCAAAGTCGAAGGGTAGTCCGCTTTGATGCCCAAGTATTGCTGCATCATCGGGGTGTGCTTGTCCAAGGTCTTGTTTTCTTTAGCTATTGCCTTGACTGCATTGATTTCTACCGCCATTCAATCCTCTCGTGCAGTGTCTGCTGTAGACACTTTTTCCAATTTTTTTCATAAAAGCCAGTATATCTGCCGGATGGAAGCGCAACGTATCGTCGGCTGCGCAAAGCCGCGAAAATGCGGCATCGGGTCAAAGCCCAATTCCAGATGGGTATTATCCAACGGCGCTGACTTGTCGTTGCTGAAACAGTTCAGTCGTCGCTTAATTCTGCGGGAAACTGGTCCGGGTTGCGTTGTATCTGGTAACCGTACCAAAGGCTTTGTGCAATACGTTGCGCCATGCTGTTGGCTTGCTCTCGCATCGCTTCGTTGTCGAGTTGTTGCGTGGTTTCATGGAACAGGGACAGCCAGCGCCGGAACAGTTCGGCATTCAAACCGGGCAACGCAGCGTGCTTTGGCATCGGTGTGCCGGAAAATCGTCCGGTGCCGCACAGGATCGAAGACCAGAAATCTACTAGTTTCGCTAGATGATGATCCCAATCCGAGATATGACGGTTAAAGATCGGGCCCAGGACTTCGTCGCGTCGTACCTTGGCATAGAAGTTGTGAACCATCCAGGAAATTTCTTCGTCAGTGCATAGTGCAGGTGTAGCCATGGCGGTCTTTCAGTGTGGTGGCGCCTGAAGCCCCATTTATGTTCATGAGTCGATGCCATCCGGCGAGGCAGAACTCTACCAGACGCAGCTGTCAGGATGGGTTTGAACGGCGCCAGCTATAAGATAATGCGTAATATAGCGTAAAGGCCGATGCGCGGCACTGCATGCGAAGAGTGCCGGATGCAGTCCGATTTCGTGTTTGCAAAGCCTTTCACTACGCAGTGCAGGTTGCCAATGATGATGCCGCAGTGCGCTATCCGCTGTCGGAAATCAACACAGCATGCATGTCAGTTGCTTCGTCCATGATGCGGCAAGCGCATATTATTTTAATGCTGCAAAATTAAACGGCTGATGCAAAAATCCCTTCGCTGAACGTGCAGGAGAAGTGCCATGAAACTGTCCACGGATGCAGAATTGGAATTGCTGCAACATCAAGCATTCAATTATTTTTTACACGAAGCCAGCCCGGTCAACGGATTGGTGATCGATAAAACTGCGGCAAACTGGCCCGCCAGTATCGCGGCCACAGGTTTGGCGTTGGCGACTTATCCGGTGGGCGTGGAAAGGGGATTCATGTCGCGCACGGTCGCAGTCGAACGTACGCTCAAAACGCTACGTTTTTTCTGGAACAGTGCGCAAGGCCCTGAACCGGATGCGACCGGCTATCAGGGCTTTTATTACCATTTCCTCGACATGCAGACCGGGCGGCGCGCCTGGCAGTGCGAATTGTCGACAGTGGATAGCGCATTCCTGCTGGTCGGCGCGCTGACAGCGGGAGTTTATTTCGACGCCAAAACTGCAGACGAACAGGAAATCCGCACGCTTGCCGACGCGCTTTACCAGCGCGCCGACTGGCAGTGGGCGCAAAACAACGGCGACACCGTCACACACGGCTGGAAACCGGAAACCGGTTTTATCAAGTATCGCTGGGAAGGTTACGACGAAGCATTGCTGCTCTACATATTGGGCTCAGGCTCGCCGACACATCCGCTGCCTGAAAGCAGTTATGCGGCGTGGGCCTCGACGTATGAATGGAAAAGCTGCTGCGATTTTGAATATCTTTATGCCGGACCGCTATTCACGCACCAACTGTCGCATATCTGGATTGATTTTCGTGGCATCCGGGATGCGTTCATGCGCGCCAAAGATATCGATTACTTTGAAAATAGCCGGCGTGCCACCTATGCGCAGCAACGCTATGCGATCGATAACCCGCTCAAATTTACCGGCTATTGCGATTGTTGCTGGGGCATTACCGCAAGCGACGGGCCAGGCCCTGACTGCATCAAAGTGAACGGAATCGTGCGCCAGTTCTACGATTACGTGGGACGCGGCGTGCCTTACGGACCGGATGACGGCACGCTTGCGCCGTGGGCTGTAGTTGCTTCGTTACCGTTCGCCCCCGAAATCGTATTGCCGGTAATCGATCATTTCATTTATCAAAGAAAATTGAAAAATGCCCATCCTTATGGCTTTGCCGCGACGTTCAATCCGACTTATCCGAAAAATTCTGCCAATCCGCATGGATGGGTCTCGCCGTGGCATTTCGGGCTGAATCAGGGGCCTATTGTGCTGATGATCGAAAATTACCGGACTGGCTTATTGTGGCAATGGATGCGGTGCTGCCCTTATATCACCACGGGTTTGCGACGTGCGGGCTTTAGCGGAGGATGGCTTTAATCGCAGTCGTCTTTTTCAGAATTCCCGTTAGTCCCGAGCGTCTGATCGACAATGCTCTGCGCCTGCGTCAGGATGGTGCGCAAATGGTCTTTTCCGCGAAAACTTTCCGCATAAATCTTGTAAATATCCTCAGTGCCGGATGGGCGCGCAGCAAACCAGCCGTGTTCGGCTACGACCTTGAGTCCGCCAATGGCCGCGTCATTGCCCGGTGCGCGCGTAAGGACGGCCTGAATCGGTTCTCCGGCCAGAGTCGTGGACTTCACTTGGTGAGGCGAGAGTTTCGACAGCTTTTCTTTTTGTGCCGGAGTCGCGGCTGCCTGAATCCGGGCGGCGACGGGTTCGCCGAACTCGTGCGCCAGATCACGGTAGAGATCGCCGGGATCACGGCCCATTCGCGCCGTGATTTCTGCCGACAACAAGGCTGGCACCAGCCCATCCTTGTCGGTGGTCCAGACGGTGCCGTCACGGCGCAGGAAACTGGCGCCCGCACTTTCTTCGCCGGCGAAGCCCAGCGAGGCGTCCAGCAAACCGGCGGCAAACCATTTGAAGCCGACCGGCACTTCATATAACTTGCGCCCCAATTTGGCGGCGACGCGATCGATCATCTGGCTGCTGACCACCGTTTTTCCGATCGCAGTGTCTTTGTGCCATGCAGGACGATGCTGGAACAGATAATGGATAGCGACCGCCATATAGTGATCCGACGGCAGCAGGCCGGTGCTGGGCGCGACAATCCCGTGCCGGTCATGATCGGTATCGCAGGCGAACGCGATGTCGAAGCGATCCTTCAAGCCGATCAGGCTTTGCATCGCGTAGGCGGAAGACGGATCCATGCGGATCCGGCCATCCCAATCCACCGTCATGAAACGAAAAGTGGCATCGACCGCCTGATTAGCGACCGTCAGGTCGAGTTGGTAGCGAGCGGCAATCGCAGGCCAATAGTGAACTCCGGCGCCGCCAAGCGGGTCGACGGCGATGCGAACGTGCGCGCCGCGAATTGCATCCATATCGATCACATTGCCTAGGTCTTCTATATATGTATTCAGGAAATCGTAACGGCGGGTAGTCGATGCATGCCGTGCCTTTTCCAAAGGAATCCGCTTCACGCCTTGTAATTTGCCTTCAAGCAATGCATTTGCCTGCTTTTCGATCCAGCCGGTGACGCAGGTTCCGGCTGGTCCGCCATTGGGCAAGTTGTATTTGAAGCCGCCATTGTCGGGCGGGTTGTGCGACGGCGTAATGACGATACCATCGGCCAACCCGTTTTTTCGTTCCCGATTGTAGGCAAGAATCGCATGGGAAACCGCCGGGGTCGGCGTGAATTCGCCATCGGCTGCGATCATTATCTGCACGCCATTGGCTGCCAAGACTTCCAGTGCGCTGGCAAAGGCCGGCGCGGAAAGCGCATGGGTATCGATGCCGATGAAGAGCGGGCCGTCGATCCGCTGTTGTTTGCGATACAGGCAAATCGCCTGGCTGATCGCCAGCACATGCGCCTCATTGAAAGTTTTGTCGAAGGCCGAGCCGCGATGGCCGGAGGTGCCGAATGCGACCCGTTGCAACGGGTTTGCCGGATCCGGTATTTCGCTGTAGTAGGCGGCGACGAGTTTTGCGACGTCGATCAATATTTCGGGCGGCGCCGGTTTTCCGGCCAGCGGGCTGATTTTCATGGTTGCGTCAGTGGATGGACTCATTGCGTTGTGCCTGTATCATTTGCCGGTTTCTGCGCTTGACGCGCAATTTGCGCTTTGGCCGCAGCAACGACGTGCGCCGGCTCGAACCCGAAATGCCGGGTGACGACCTGTGCCGGAGCCGACATGCCAAAAGTCTGCAGGCCGATAATCGCGCCTTCGAAACCGGTGTAACGCTCCCAGCCAAAGCCCGACGCTTGTTCGACAGCCACGCGCGCGGTGACTTCCGGCGGCAATATCCGGTCGCGATAGTGCGGCGGCTGGCTCTCGAACAACTCCCATGATGGCATGCTGACCACGCGTGCATGGATGTTCTCGGTTTTCAATTGCTCATAGGCCGTCACGCATAGCGCGACTTCGCTGCCGGTCGCCAGCAACAGCACTTCGGGCTTGCCGTCGGGCGCATCGGCCAGCACATAGGCGCCAAATGCCACCCCGTTTGCGTTCGCATATTTTGCCCGGTCGAGGGTCGGCACCGCTTGCCGCGTCAGCACCAGGCACACCGGCATGTTCTTGAGCTGCATGATGACCCGCCACGCTGCCACGACTTCATTGGCATCGGCCGGTCGCAGCACCATCATCCCGGGCATCGCGCGCAACGATGCAAGCTGTTCGATTGGCTGATGGGTCGGGCCGTCTTCGCCGAGGCTAATCGAGTCATGGGTCCAGATCGAGATCAGCGGAAGTTCCATCATCGCGCTGAGTCTGAGCGCTGCGCGGCAATAGTCGGTGAATATCAGAAAGCTCGACACGTAAGGCCGTACTTTCGATAGGCTCATGCCGCTGCCAATCGCGCACATTGCGTGTTCACGGATGCCGAAATGCAAATTGCGCCCGCGATAATTTCCGCTCGCTTCTTCTGCGATTCCCTGCCCGTGCGGCTGGAACGCGCCAGCAGATACAAACGTCAGATGGGTTTTAGTGGAGGGAGCTAGATCCGCCGCGCCGCCCAGCAGCCATGGCATATGGGCGGCAATGGCGTTCAGTACCTGGCCGGAAGAGTCGCGCGTCGCGATACCTTTCGTATCCGCTGCAAAAGTGGGTAGCGCGGCATCCCAACCTGAAGGCAAACCGCGCTGCTGCATCAGATCGATCTGTGCGGCCAGATCGGGATATTGCGCGCGATAGGCGGCAAACATTTTTTGCCAGGCGGCATGTGCGGCGGCGCCGCGCTGGCCGAGTTGCGCGTTGAAATGCGCGATCACGCCGTTCGGTACGTCGAACTGGGCATCCGGATCGCAGCCATAGAATTGCTTGGCCAGCCGCACTTCTTCAATCCCCAGCGGTTCGCCGTGGGCTTCGCGGCTGTCATGCTTGTGGGGTGCGCCATAACCGATGTGGCTGTGGACGATGATCAGGGTAGGGCGGTCGTGCGTGTCAAGAAAACTTTGGTAACACTCCGTTAATAATGTTAGATCGTTCGCATCGTGCACGCATGCGACATGCCAGCCGTAGGCGGTAAAGCGTGCCGCCACGTCTTCGCTGAAGGCGAGCGCGGTTGCGCCTTCGATAGTAATGCAGTTATCGTCGTAGACCCAGCACAGGTTGGACAGTTTCAGGTGTCCCGCCAGCGACGCCGCTTCGCTGCTGACGCCTTCCATCATGTCGCCATCGCTGCCCAACGCGTACACGTTGTGGTCGAACACATCATAGCCGGGACGATTGTAGGTAGCCGCCAGCCAGCGCTGCGCAATCGCCATGCCGACGCTGGTAGCCAGTCCTTGCCCGAGCGGGCCGGTGGTGGTTTCCACGCCGGTAGTCCAGCCGTATTCCGGGTGTCCGGTGCAGCGGCTGCCGGCCTGGCGAAAATGCATCAGGTCGTCCAGCGTCACCGCCCGGCGCTCGCCCGGCGGGTAACTGGCGCTATCTGCCTTGACCTCGCACAGGTATAGCAGGCTGTACAGCAAAGCGCACGCGTGACCGGCCGACAGCACGAAGCGGTCGCGGTTTAGCCAATCCGGATGCTGCGGATCGTAGCGCAGAAAGCGTTGCCATAAACAATAGGCAGTCGGCGCGGTCCCCATCGGGGTGCCGGGATGGCCGGATTGCGCTTTCTGGACGGCATCGATGGAAAGGGTGCGCAGTGTATTGATGCAAAGTTGGTCTAATTGTGCTTGTTCCATCACGGTTCGCTCCAGTCGAATATCATGCAGGAAAATCGAGAAACCAGATCACATCGCCGTTGGGTGAAAGTGCGCCGGCCGGAATCTGGGTATCCCCCGCGCGCGCGCGCCGTACGGCATCGGCTTTCTCGGTCCCGGTAACGAGAAAAGCGGTGATGCCGCTTGATTCCAGGATCGGGTATGTCAGCGTGATGCGTACATTGCTGCGGCCATCGCGCACGGGTGCGACCCAGCGCACATGTTCTTGCAGCACCGGCTCACCGGGCAACAGCGATGCAGTATGGCCGTCTGTACCCAGTCCCAGAAAATTCACATCGAAAAGAGGGCGGGCGGGATCAAGAATTTCCGATCCATAGGCGCGCTGCAGCACCGCTTGATACGCGCGTGCCGCTTGATCCGGATCGCCGGCAACCGGAATTGGATAAACCTGATCCGGTGGAATGGGCGCATGGGCCAGCAGCGTTTCACGCACCATGCGGTAATTGCTTTGCGCATCGTCATACGGAACAAAGCGCTCATCGCCCCAGAACAGATGCACATGGTCCCATGCAAGACGGGTGCGATATTCAGGCGAACCCAGCAGTGCATACAGATCGCGCGGCGTGGAGCCGCCGCACAATGCAACGCGCACCGGCCCGTTGGCGGCATTCACCACATCGGCGAACCAGTTTGCGACATGAGCGGCAAATTCTTTGGGATCGGCGACCGTGTCGACGCGGCCGCGGATTGGAACTGCGGCCACAGCTGCGCCTGTCAGATTGTTCGTTAGATGCGGTGGTAGTGCCCAGTCATCAGAACCGGTTTGCTTCATTTTCTATCGCCTCCTGAATTGACGATAGCGCCGGATCAGGGGACGAGTCGAACTGTTTTGGCGCAGCGCCGGTTCCTGTTGGCTGTGCAGTTCAGGAATGGCCTGTTTTGCCAAGGCCTTGGCCAGTTCCAAGCCCCACTGATCGACCAGTGGGCCTAACTCATCCGGCGCTGCCATCTTTTGTTTTCGTCACTATCGGATTGTGCCAGCCGCCGTCCGACGCGATCAGCGCATCGGCCTCTTTCGGCCCCCAGTTGCCGCATTGGTAGGAATGCACCGGAGCGTGGGACTCAAGAACTGGATCGACCACCGCCCAAGCGGCTTCAACCGCTTCTTCACCGGTAAATAGCGCTGGGTCGCCTGCCATCGCATCCTCTAACAGACGCTCATACGGTGCTATTTCTCCCGCTTGCTCCTTCAGCAGATACAGTTCGCGCTGGTCGCCGATGAATTCCTTGCCTATCTGTTTGACGCGCACGGCGAACGCGATGGCCGAGCTCGGCGAGAGCCGGAAGCGCACATAGTTGGTTCGCCCGGTCGCAGGATGCGAGTCTGCGAACAGCTTTTGCGGCGGCGGCTTGAGTTCCACCAGAACTTCGGTCGCTGTTTCGGCCAGACACTTGCCTGAGCGCAAATACCATGGCACGCCCTCCCAGCGCCACGAATCGATAAAAAGTTTTAGCGCGCAAAATGTTTCGACGTCGGAATCGGCCGCCACGCCCGGTTCCTGTCGATAGCCGACATATTGGCCGCGCACCAGGTCGTCGGGTTTCAGAGGCCGCATGGCCTGGAATACCTTGCTTTTTTCGGTACGTACCGCGTCATAACCCCGGTACGCCGGCGGCTCCATCGCCAGCAGCGCGACTATCTGAAATAAATGATTTTGAATTACGTCGCGCAGACAACCGGCGCTTTCATAAAACGTGCCGCGTCCCTCTACATCGAAATCTTCGGCCAGCGTGATCTGGACGCTGGCTATGCAGTTGCGGTTCCAGATCGGTTCCAGAAAGGAGTTGGCGAAGCGGAAATAGAGGATATTCATGATCGCCTCTTTTCCGAGATAATGGTCGATGCGGAAGATCGACTGTTCGGGGAATATCGCATGCGCGATTTTGTTGAGTTCCCGGGCGGAAGCCAGATCGCGTCCGAACGGTTTTTCGACAATGACGCGCGCCTGGTCGGCCAGGCCGGCGGCGCTGAGCCCTTGAATCACCGTAGCAAAGAGCGTAGGCGGAATGGCCAGATAGTGCACCGGGTGCCGGGCGCTACCCATTATTTTGTTTATTGCTGTGAATGTTTTTTCATCGTTGTAATCTCCGCTCACATAGCAAAATAGTGCCAAAAGACGATCGAGCGCTTCGCGGTCATCGATCCGGCAGCGTTTTTCTATGCTGTCCGTGACCCGCTGGCGCAGTTGCGCCAGGCTCCATTGCGAAGCTGCGACTCCGATGACCGGTATAGTGAGGGTGCCTCGCTTTGCCATCGCGTAGAGCGTCGGAAAAATTTTCTTGTAAGCAAGGTCACCGCTCACGCCAAAAAGCACCAGTGCGTCGGACCGTGCTGCGTCGCCGCCGGGCTGAGCCATGTCAGCCTCCTTCCTTCTTTTTTTCGTCATGCCCGCCAAATTGCTTTCTCATCGCGGACAGCAACCGGTCGGCATAATCGGCGTTGCCACGGGATTGGAAACGCCCGAAAAGTGCCGCGCTGATTGCCGGCGCCGGTACGCCCTCATCGAGTGCAGCCGCGATCGTCCAGCGCCCCTCGCCGGAATCCGAGACGCGGCCCGCGTAGCCTGTCAGATCGGGGTCTTCCTGCAGGGCAATTGCAGTCAAGTCCAGCAACCATGAACCGATCACGCTACCGCGGCGCCAGACTTCCACGATGTCTGGCAGCGCAAATGCATATTGGTAATATTCGGAGTGTCGTAATGGCGTTGTTTCCGCGTCGGCATCGCTGGAGCGCGCACCGATGTCGGCGTTGCGCAAGATGTTCAAGCCCTCCGCATACGCGGCCATCAGCCCGTATTCAATGCCGTTGTGGACCATCTTGACGAAATGCCCGGCGCCATGCGGGCCGCAATGCAAATAGCCTTGTTCGGCAGTACTGGCGCGGCTGCCGTGGCCGGGCTGGCGCGGCGTGACCGGCACTGCACCGCTGTCCGGCGCGAGTGCGGAAAAAACCGACGCGAGATGTTGGACGATGTCTGCGTCACCGCCGATCATCAGGCAGTAGCCGCGCTCGATTCCGAAAACACCGCCGCTGGTGCCGACATCGACGTAATGAATCCCGAGCGGTTTTAGCGAGGCACTGCGCCGGATATCGTCATGATAGTGAGAGTTGCCGCCATCGATGATAATGTCGCCGGCGTCGAGCAGCGGAGTCAGTTGCGTCAGTTCCAGGTCGACTACCGCGGCGGGCAACATCAGCCATAGGACGCGCGGCCTGGAGAGCTGTGAGACCAGGTTTGCAATGGAAGCAGCGCCAATCGCATTCAATAATTGCAGCTCTGCCACAGCTTCGGCATGAATATCATGGACAACACATTCGTGGCCCTTTTGCATCAGGCGCCGCGCCATATTGCTGCCCATTCGCCCCAACCCAATGATGCCAAGTCGCATTATGTAACTCCCTGAATCCGTTGAAATTTACATGACCGCGCCGCCGTACCGATTCTCTACGGCCACGCCACCAATCGCCGAGCGGCAATTTGGCGATTGTGCAATTGAAAGCATTTTTTGATTGGAGAGCATTTCGTTTTTTTCTAACAGTCGGGGAAGGATCGTATTTATGTTTTTTCCATTGCTGCGTCGTATTCTCCCCGACGCGCGGCCTGGTTGCATGTGGCCCGATGATACAAAGCTTGCTGCGCTGCCCGCACATTGGCATCGTCGCCCCGCCATATTTCCATAGCCGGTTGTTGCAGCGCGCGTGCAAAAGAAAATGCCAGCGCCCAAGGCAGCCGCGATTTGAACCGGGCATTCATCGCATTCAAGCGTGCGGAAGCAAGTTCGGCTGTCTGGCCGCCCGACAAAAATGCAATTCCCGGAACGGCGGCAGGGACCGCACGCAACATGCATCGTACCGTCGCGTCGGCTACTTCATCGGGATTTTCTTGCGTCGAGCAAGCCAATCCGGGAAGCACCATGTTGGGCTTCAGGATCATGCCTTCCAGCATGACCCGTTGCATGTACATCTGCCTGAAAACCGCATGCAGCACTTCTTCCGTGACCTCGAAGCAGCGCTCGATGCTGTGATCGCCATCCATCAGGACTTCCGGTTCGACGATCGGCACCAGTCCCGCTTCCTGGCACAGTGCCGCATAGCGCGCCAGCGCATGTGCGTTGGCCGCGATGCAATCGCGGCTGGGAATGCCATCGCCAATGACAATCACTGCACGCCACTTGGCAAAACGCGCGCCCATTTGCACGTATTCGGCCAAGCGATCGCGCAATCCGTCCAGCCCTTCGGTAACTTTTTCTCCGGGATGGCCGGCCAGCGCCTTGGCGCCGGCATCGACCTTGATGCCGGGAATGATTCCGGCGTCAAGTGCGACTTTGACGAAAGGCGTGCCATCTTTTTTCTGCTGGCGCAGCGTTTCATCGTACAGAATCGCGCCGCTGATCGATTCGTTCAGGCCGGGCGTCGTGATGAGCATCTCGCGATAGGCGCGCCGGGACTCTACCGTTTGGGGAATTCCCAACTTGGCAAATCTTTGATGACAGGTCGGATTGCTTTCATCCATTGCCAGCAGTCCCTTGTCGCCGGCAACCATCGCTTGCGCGGTGTCTTTCAGTTGTTGTGCGTTCATTTCGGTGTGCTCCATTTCCAGTTCCGGATTTCCGGTAAATCCTGCCCGTGTTGCTTGATGTATTGCTTGTGGTCGATCAGTTTGTCCTTGAGCTGCTGTTTCAGGTAAATGCCCTTGTCTGCGGTTTGCGGCAAGCGGTCGATGACGTCCATCACAAGGTGAAAACGGTCCATGTCGTTTAACACCGTCATGTCGAAGGGAGTGGTGATCGTGCCTTCCTCCTTGTAGCCGCGAACGTGGAAATTGACATGGTTGGTATGGCGGTAAGTCAGGCGGTGAACGAGCCACGGATAGCCATGGAACGCGAATATGACCGGCTTGTCTGTGGTGAACAGTTCATCGAAATCGATGTCGCGCAAGCCGTGCGGATGCTCGGTCTGCGGCTGCAGCCGCATTAGATTGACCACATTGATCACGCGGATTTTCAGGTCGGGGAAGTGTTCCCGCAAAATAGAAACGGCGGCCAGCGTTTCAAGAGTAGGTACGTCGCCGCAGCAAGCCATGACCACGTCGGGCGCAACACCCTGGTCGTTGCTGGCCCACTGCCAGATACCGATGCCTTCGGTACAGTGCTTGATGGCGGCATCCATCGTCAGCCACTGCGGCGCCGGATGTTTGCCTGCGATTACGACATTGACGTAGTGGCGACTGCGCAGGCAGTGATCCATTACCGAGAGCAGGCAGTTGGCGTCCGGCGGCAGATACACGCGCACGATCTGCGCTTTTTTGTTGACTACATGGTCGATGAAGCCGGGGTCCTGGTGCGTGAAGCCGTTGTGATCCTGGCGCCATACATGGGACGCCAGCAGGTAATTGAGGGAGGCGATCTTTCTGCGCCACGGCAGGTCTGCGGTGACTTTCAGCCATTTTGCATGCTGGTTGAACATCGAGTCGATGATGTGAATGAACGCTTCGTAGCAGTTGAATATTCCATGTCGTCCGGTCAGCAGATATCCTTCCAGCCAACCTTCGCACTGATGTTCGCTGAGCATTTCCATTACCCGTCCAGCGGGCGCGAGAAATTCGTCGTTGGGCAGGGTTGCCGCTTCCCATTGGCGTTGAGTTACTTCGAACACCGCTTCCAGGCCGTTGGAGATAGTCTCATCGGGGCCGAAAATGCGGAAATTGCGCTGTGCTGCGTTCAGCGCCGTGACATCGCGCAGGAAAGGTCCGAGCACGCGGGTATCGCCGATTCCGCGTATTCCGGGCGCGGGGACGTCGCACGCATACTCTTTGAAATCCGGCAGCCGCAAGTCGCGCAGTAAAATTCCGCCGTTGGCATGGGGATTTGCGCCCATGCGCCGTTCGCCCTGGGGCGCCAGTTCGGCCAGTTCCGGCTTCAGGCGGCCTTGCGCATCGAAGAGTTCTTGCGGCCGGTAGCTTAGCAGCCACTCCTCCAGCAGTTTGAGATGTTCGGGATGGGTGGCCGCAGCGGACAGCGGCACCTGGTGCGAACGAAAGGTGCCTTCAATCTGTCTGCCATCGACGATTTCCGGCCCGGTCCAGCCTTTGGGAGAATTGAGCACGATCATCGGCCAGCGCGGTCGTTCCAGATTGCCGTCGATACGTGCGTTTTGCTGAATTTTCCTGATATGTTCGACCACCGTGTCGAGCGTTGCCGCCATCGCTTCATGCATTAATTCCGGCTCGTAGCCTTCGACGAAGTAGGGGGTCCATCCATAGCCGCGCAACAGCTGCTCCAATTCTTCGCGGGTGATGCGGGCCAATACTGCCGGGTTGGCGATCTTGTAGCCATTCAGATGCAGGATAGGCAGCACCGCGCCGTCGGTTGCAGGATCGAGGAATTTGTTCGAATGCCATGCGGTTGCCAGCGGGCCTGTCTCGGCCTCGCCGTCGCCGATTACGCAGGCGACGACGAGATCGGGATTGTCGAATGCCGCTCCGAACGAATGACTGAGCGAATAGCCCAATTCGCCGCCTTCGTGAATCGAACCCGGGCATTCCGGCGACACATGGCTCGGAATTCCTCCTGGAAACGAAAATTGCCTGAATAATTTTTGCAGGCCCGCTTCATCCTGGCTGATATCGGGATAGATTTCGCTGTACGTACCTTCCAGATAGGTATTGCCGACAAGGGCCGGCCCGCCGTGTCCGGGGCCGCAGACGTAAATCATGTCAAGGTCGTATTTGTTGATGATCCGGTTCAAATGGACGTAAATGAAATTCTGGCCGGGCGTCGTGCCCCAGTGCCCGAGCAACATGCGTTTCACATCCGTGAAAGCCAGCGGCTGTTTCAGCAACGGATTGCCATACAGATAAATCTGCCCGACTGAAAGGTAGTTTGCCGCGCGCCAGTAAGCATCCATCTTGTCCAGCAGTTCCGGCGCGAGGGCCTTTGCGGGTGATTGCATGTCATTCATAGCCGGTGCTTCTTGAATTGACGATAGCGCCGGATCAGCGCATTCGTCGAACTGTCATGGCGCAGCGTCGGTTCTTCCGGGCTTTGCAGTTCAGGAATGGTCCGTTCTGCGAGTGCCTTACCCAATTCCACGCCCCATTGATCGAATGAGTCGATATGCCAGATCGTGCCTTGGGTGAAGACGCTATGCTCGTAAAGCGCCACCAGGCATCCGAGAATTTCCGGTGTCAAAAGTTCGGCGAGCAAGGTATTGGTAGGGCGGTTTCCTTCGAAAGTGCGGTGCGGCGCAAGCCAGTCCGGTATGCCCTTGGCCTTGACTTCTTCCGCCGTTTTACCGAAAGCCAGCGCCTCGGTCTGCGCAAACAGATTTGCCATCAGTACATCATGATGCTGTTCCAGCGGGTTCAAGCTCTGGCAAAAGCCGATAAAGTCGCAGGGAATCAGCATGGTGCCCTGATGGATCAACTGATAGAACGAATGCTGGCCGTTGGTGCCGGGCTCGCCCCAATACACGGGGCCAGTTTGATAATCGACTCGGGCACCGTCGAGCGTCACATGTTTGCCGTTGCTTTCCATCGTCAACTGCTGCAGGTAAGCGGGAAATCGCTTCAGGTATTGCTCGTAGGGCAGTACCGCGACGCTTTGCGCACCGAAGAAATTGGTGTTCCACACCGCGAGCAGTCCCATCAGGATCGGCAGGTTGCGCTCGAACGGCGCGCTGCGGAAATGCTGATCCATGGTGCGGAAGCCGGACAGCATCGCATGAAAATTGTCCGGCCCGATGGCGAGCATGGTGGATAGGCCAATCGCCGAATCCATCGAGTAGCGGCCGCCATCCCAATCCCACAAGCCGAACATATGTTGGACGTCGATGCCGAAACTGGCAACGCCCTCGGCGTTGGTCGAGACGGCAACAAAATGCCGGGCTATTGCACGTTCGTCGCCGTGTGCGCGCAATATCCATTTCCGCGCGGCATGGGCGTTGCTCAATGTTTCCAATGTCTTGAAGGTTTTCGAGCAGACGATGAACAATGTTTCTTCGGGCACCAGATCGCGCGTGGCCTCTGTGAAATCGGTACCGTCGATATTGGATACAAAGCGGAATGTCATGTGGCACTGCTTATAGTGCCGTAGCGCTTCATAAGCCATGACCGGCCCAAGATCCGAACCGCCGATGCCGATATTGACCACGTTGCGAATCGCCAGTCCTGTATGGCCGCGCCACTCTCCGCTATGAATCCGGCGCGTGAAATCGGCCATCTTGTCGAGTACCGCATGCACTTCCGGCACGACATCGATGCCGTTGAGCATAATGCGTTCTTCTTTGGGAGCGCGTAGCGCTGTATGAAGTACTGCGCGCTGTTCTGTCGCATTGATCTTCTGCCCGGTGAACATCGCTTCGATGTGCTCGCGCAGCTTGCATTCCTGGGCCAATTGCAGAAGAAGTTGCATCGTCTCCGGCGTGATGCGGTTTTTCGAATAGTCCAGATAAAGACCGCATGCTTCGACGGCAAAACGCTCGCCGCGCTGGGGATCTGCGGCAAATAATTGTCGCAAATGCAGGGTACGTACTTTTTGATAATGTTCCTGCAGCGCTTTCCAGGCCGGCCGTTGCGTTAAGGAGGGGGAGGGCGTTGGCATCGCGCCAGAGTCGCTCATCACGGGTTTCCCTTCGCTTGACTGGTCAGTGTAGGGACGTGAACGCACTTTGATGCGATGACGGCCATCAGATCGATCCACGATTCGCATAAAGATGGGGTCGCTGCTTTCACGGAAACCTCGCTAACGCTTACGGGCGGTTGGATGATGCATCGTACGGCGCGGAAAAACCTGATGTTCGGCACCGAAATTCGCGCGGCCACGCTGCTGCGCCGATTCTCTGCGCTGCGTGTTAAATAGCCACTATGAAATCATTGATTATTTTGCAATTAATACATTTTTGATTGGATGACATTTGCCTCACATCGTTCTTGAGAATGTGCAAACTTGCGTGATTTATTGCGGCTGTTCGGCCGGTAAGCAACCGCGACTTCGCTGTTTTCAGGCGCGGTATTTGATCGGGTTCTGTAACAGCAGTCGTAAGTTCCTGTGGCGCAAAAATGATGGCGATAAGGACTTCGCTATCCGCCAAACACTATGTGAAGTTATATTTTTATAGGGAGTATCATATAAAACATATGTGTTACCGCATTAATTTTGTTCGCAATAAAAAATACACTGCCCTAGTATAAGTTATATTTTATCGGATTCTATGCGATTGGCATGAATCGCCCCGTTACTGCCATTGCATTAAACATGCGGCAGTTCAGCCCGTACAGGAACCACTATTTCCACTGCATGTTCCTCTTTGTCATCGACCAGTAAAACCACGCGGTCCTTTTGCAAAACGCCATCTATCTTCACCGTGCCCGCTGCGTCATCGCCCGTGTCTTGCGTTACCGTGATCCGGTACATCGTGTCGCGATACCGGTAATGCAATCGGTACGCCGGCCAGTCGTTGGGCACGCACGGCGTGATCGTCAGCTTGTCGCCTTCCAGCGTGAATCCCAGCAGCGATTCGATAATCAAGCGGTACATCCATCCGGACGAACCGGTGTACCAGGTCCAGCCGCCGCGGCCCACATGCGGCGATACCGCATACACGTCGGCTGCGATGACATAAGGTTCGACCTTGTATCTGGCGATGCCTTTCGCAGTCTTGCCGTGGTTGACAGGATTGATCATTTGCAGCAATTCCCACGCACGCCGGTTATCGCCCAGCTTGGCAAACGCCATCGCAGTCCAGATCGCTGCATGCGTGTATTGCCCGCCGTTTTCTCGAACGCCCGGAACATAGCCGCGGATATAGCCGGGATTCTGGTCGGATTTGTCGAACGGCGGATCAAGCAGCTGGATCAGCGCATCGTCACGGCGCACCAGTCTGCGGTCGACTGCCTGCATCGCCATGCGTGAACGTTGTGGATCGCCGGCGTCGGACAATACCGACCAGCTTTGCGAAATCGAATCGATCTGGCATTCGGCGTTTTGTGCGGAGCCAAGCGGCGTTCCGTCATCGAAATAGGCGCGGCGGTACCATTCGCCATCCCAGCCGTTTTTCTCGATGTTCAGACGTAGCTGCGCTGCCTCTGCATGGCAGCGCCCGGCAAAGCCAGCATCGTCGCGCAGCATCGCGACTTTTGCAAAACGCATCAGCACTTCATATAGGAAAAAGCCGAGCCAGATACTTTCGCCTTTGCCTTCTGCACCCACCTTGTCCATGCCATCGTTCCAGTCGCAAGAGCCGATCAGCGGCAGGCCGTGGACGCCGAATTTCAATCCTTTTTCAATTGCGCGCACGCAATGTTGGTATAGCGTGGCCCCCTCTGCCGAGCGGCTCGGCAAGTCATAGTAAGAATCTTCGCCGTGATTGAGTGCCCGCCCTTCGATGAAGTGCACCGTTTCATCGAGGACGCCGGCATCGCCGCTGCCGGTCACATAGCGATGCACGGCAAGCGGCAGCCATAAATAATCGTCGGAACAGTGCGTGCGAACGCCGCGGTCGGTGGGCGGATGCCACCAGTGCTGGACATCGCCTTCGATGAATTGATGGGCAGCGCACAACAGCAGTTGTTCGCGCATCAGTTGCGGCTGGATATGCACCAGCGCCATCGTGTCTTGCAGCTGATCGCGGAATCCGAATGCGCCGCCGGATTGATAGTAGCCGCTGCGCGCCCACAAGCGGCATGCGATGGTTTGGTATAGCAGCCAGCCGTTGGCGAGGATATTCAGGGATGGGTCCGGCGTCTCGATCTGCAACGTTCCCAGTGTGCGGTCCCAGTAAGCATGTACAGCGTTGAGAGCCGCCTGCGCCGTTGCCCTGCCACGGCAACGCTGTACCATCTGACCGACATCGGTACGGCGGCTGCCCGCCATGCCCAGCATGAATACGATTTCGCGCTGCTGTCCCTGAACCAGTTCGAACTGCACCTGCATCGCAGCACATGGATCGAGTCCGGCACCGACTTTGCCGGACAAGCGCGTCCGCTCCATCGCTGCAGGATTTTGCAATGACCGGTTGCGGCCGATGAATTCATTGCGGTCACAGGTGATGGTATGCAGCGTTGCATCGACATCGAAGAACGCAGTGCGCCCGACAAACTCGGTGTTATACGGATTGCGGGCAAACAGTGCGCCGGTCGAAGGATCGGTTTCGGTGATGACGTGCATGGTGGATTTCGAGCGCAGATCGCCCAGCACCCATTCGACATAGCCGGTAGCGGACAGTTTGCGCACCGTGTCAGAATCGTTGCGTATGCGTAATACCGAATATTTGACCGATGCATCCAACGCAACATATACAGTCAGTTCGGATGCGATACCGTTTTCGGTATGCTCAAATATGCTGTAGCCGAAGCCATGCCGGGTCACATAATCGCTCCGATCTCCGCTACAGCGTGGCAGCGGAGTAGGACACCAATAGCGGCCGCTTTCTTCGTCGCGTAGATAGAAGACTTCGCCGCCGGTATCGCACACCGCATCATTGGCCCAAGGGGTAAGACGGAATTCATGCGCGTTTTCACCCCATGTGTATGCTTGCCCGCTTTCGGAAATGACGCTGCCGAACAACAGAATAGAGAACAAATAGAACCACGCCGAATCATTAAAAAAATAAGCTGCGGTGGTGATTACATATTCGCGCCCATCCGGCGTAAAGCCGCCCATGGCGTTCGCCAGGATCAAATCCTGCTTGGGCAAGGCTTTGTCGTTGCGAGCTGTTATCGCCGGGACGCTGACTGTCGGTATCAGTTTTGGAATCCGGATTTCCATCAGGTCGCGCCGGTTGATCTGCTCGGCCAAAGTACCGCGCCCGTCGCTTAGGATTATCCGCGCCACCGATTGGAACAATATATGATCCTCATTCGATATCTGGTCGATTAACCGCACAAAAATGCCCCCCGGGCGCTCCACTGCATGGGTGCCGGTGACCGAAGAAATCAGTCCCATGATCTGCTCTTGCAACACTTGCCGGTAACCGGCATGGTCTTCATTCCAGATCACGAGATCGACAGCCAGCCCTTTGGAGCGCCAGTACGCATGTGCTTGCACCATCTGGCGCACCAATTCGATATTTTGCTGGCTCTTGATTTGCACCAGCACGATCGGCAAATCGCCGGAAATTGCATAGCCCCACAAGCCGGATTGCCCGCGCTGATTGCGAATAAGAATGCTGGTGTCGGCGCGCAGCAGCGGATTGGCATAAATGACAGAATTGGCCAGCCGTCCATAAAGTTGCGCATCGGCTTCGCTGGCGTTCAATTGGCGCAGCAAGACCTGGCTGTGGGTCCAGGACAGTTCGACCACACGATCAGCCAGATGGCGATCCTGATATTTTTCGATCAGGCCGAGGCAGATATCGCGCGATTCGCCGATGCCGGTCACCATGTCGATGGTTGCCGCCTGTTCTGCTTCCAGCGTGATCTGATAGCGAATTGCGACGATCGGATCAAGCACTGAACCCTGGTGGCCCGCCAGCGGGGCAGAATCCCGCATCGCTTGCGGCGCAGTGACAGTGTTGCCGCGGCCGATGAATTGCATGCGGTCTGTTTCGTAGGATACATCCCCGACATCGGCGCCATGCAATGCCATCAGATGGAACATCCAGGGCGTTTTTTCATTTATCGAGCGCGGCCGGCGGGTACACAGGATGGCTCTGCGGCCAGGAATTATTTCAGTCTGGACGAACAAATTGGAAAATGCCGGATGCATCGAATCGGCGATTGCCGGCGCCAGCACCACTTCTGCATAGCTAGTGATTTCGATGGTTTTGCGCACCCGGGAGCGATTGACGATCCGGGTACGACGCAGTTCGATATCGTCTTCCGGTGAAACGACGATTTCGGTGTGCATTTCGAAATTGTTGTCATTGCGGCGGAATTCTGCACGGCCTTCGGAGAAAATTACTTCGTAGCTCTGCGACTGCGGCTGTACCAATGTCGGTTGAAATGCAGTCGACCAGAAACGCCCGCTTTCCATGTCGCGCACATAACAGAACGTACCCCAGTTGTCGCGCGTACTGTCTTCGCGCCAGCGGGTGATCGCCATGTCGTTCCAGCGGCTGTAACTGCCGCCGGCGCTGGTTACCATCACATGGTAACGTCCGTTGGACAGCAACTGGACTTCAGGAACACGGGGATCGGGGCGCTGCAGCACGCGCATCTGCATTCCCTGTTCGGTCGATGCGGTGCGGATATCGGCCAGTTCGGTGGTGTTTGAATAGGTTGCGCTGGCTTTCGGTACACGCTCATACAGCAACGACATCGTCGCCTGGAACAGCGGATCGGATTCGAAGCGCTTTTGCAACGGACGGTCGAGCAGCAGATACGCCAACGACAGCAAGCCCATGCCCTGATGATGCGCCATGAACGAACGAATCACTGCACTGTTCTGTCCGCGCGGCAGGCGCGACGGCGTGTAATCGATCGCTTCATAAAAGCCGAACTCGCCTTCAAATCCTTGGGAGGACAATTGCTGCAGGTTCAGGCATGCCGCTTCCGGCGCCACCATCAGTGCCATCATCGATGCATACGGGGCAATCACCAGATCGTCGCCAAGGCCGCGCTTGAAGCCGAGACCCGGTACGCCGAATGCACGGTATTGGTAATTCAAGCCTGCATCGAAGGTGTTGTAGCCGGATTCCGACATGCCCCATTGCACACCGCGCTGGGCGCCGTATTCTATCTGCCGTTCCACTGCGGAATGGTAGGTCTGGTCGAGCAGCGTGTTTTCAAACGTCGGCATGACCAACAGCGGCATCAGGTACTCGAACATCGAGCCGCTCCACGACAGCAGGATCGGTTCGCTACCGGCGATGGTCAGCTGGCGTCCAAGCGCGAACCAGCTTTCCTGTGGTAATTGTCCAAGAGCAATAGCTACAAAAGTAGCCAGCCTTGCCTCGGAAGCCAGCAAGTCGTAGAAACTGGCGTCGCGGCGTCGTTCGGTCACGTTGTAGCCGATCGCCAGCAAGTGCGTAGTACGGTCGTACAGGAAGCCGTACTCCATCCGCGCGAATTCGCCAGCTTGCAGGGCGAGCTGGTCGATTTGCAGCATGCGTTCGGCGGCGCGGCGGCTGCCTGCGGCCACCAGTTCATGCAGGGCCGATATCTGTTCCGCTTTTTCCGGGTCGGCGATGCCGGCAAGCTGCTGTTCAAACGCCGGCGCCAGAGCGGCATGGATTTGCGCTACCTGGCGCAGCGTTAAAATCTCGCCGAGCGCCGGGAATTCGGCGATCCATTTGCTGGGCGAAGGTGTTTGAAGCCATGGCGCCAGGAAGCGGATTTCATTGAATGCGGCATCGCACTGATTGGTCAGCGCGCGTGCCCAGCCAATAAGCGGCGTATCGGGCACCGCGTCGAGGCCGGCGGCAAAGCTGGTCGCGTAGTGGTTTAGCCGTTGCAGACAATCATGGGCGCCCAGCAGCGTATGCGGCGCCGACTGGCAGCTGGAATCGAGATCTTTCTCGAACTGGCTCAATTTCTCCGGTAGTGCGCCGCCCGCAGTGGCGCGCAGGATTTGAAAGGTGTCGCGGATGCCGAAAAATATATGCGAACCAAGAATCGGCGTATCGGATAGTCCGGTCAAGCCGGCGCGCAGCGTCAACAGATGACCGGCCAGGTTGCCGCTATCTACCGTTGATACATACATCGGATGTAGCGGTTGCAGGGTTTGCGTGTTGTACCAATTGTAGAAATGGCCCTGATAGCGCTCCAGCGCGGCCATGCTTTGAAAAGTATTTTGAGATCGTTTGATCAATTTCCCGGCAGGAATGTAGCCGAAATCATGTGCGACCAGATTGGCGAGCAGCGACAAGCCGATGTTGGTGGGCGAGGTGCGGTGCGCAACGACCGCGATCGGATGTTCCTGCACATTGTCGGGAGGCAGCCAGTTATCTTCCGGCCCGACATAAGTTTCAAAAAATAGCCATGTCTTGCGCGACAGCGATTTCAGGAACAGCGTCTGCTCATTCGACAAATGCGCGGCGCGCCGCGGGATCGGTTTGCTGATCCAGTATGCAATCAGCGGGGATACCAACCATATTAACAGGATCGGTGCGGCGGCTTCCAGCGCAAACGGGTTATTCGCGATCAGCCATGCAGCGGTAGCCAGTGCAATTGCCGGTGCGATCCACATCGATTGATAGGAATTCAGCGCGTTTCCGGACTGAGAATTCACTTCGCTTGAGGGCTTCCACTCCAGCAATTTTCTGCGCGAGATCAGCACCCGCCATTGGGTGCGCATGATGGCGTCAAGATTGGACCAGGCTTCGTACGGCAGGAAGATGAGCGTCAGCGATGCGTGAACGAAATGCTGGGTCGTCGATCGCAGCAATGCGGAAAAATGCTGTTGCAGCAGCACATCTGCCGGCCACCCGGCAAGATCACGAATGAATGCGCAGCCCAGGGGGATAAACAGAATCCCGAGCACTACAGCGGTCCAGAACCAGGGTGAGGGCAGGGCAATCCAGCCTATCAGCAATAATGCGGTCAACGCAAACGGTACGACGCTGCGACGCAGGTTGTCGAATACTTTCCAGCGCGACAATGCCGATAACGGATTGCGGTGGCGCACAATTTTGCCGGTCGATTCGTCGCGCGGTCCCGGCACTTTGGGCAAAAGCCACGAGGCGATCTGCCAGTCGCCGCGTATCCAGCGATGGCGGCGATTGACATCGTCACTGTAGCGGGACGGATATCTTTCATAAAGTTGCGCGTCGCTCAGCAGGCCGGAGCGCGCATAACATCCTTCGAGCAGGTCGTGGCTGAGGATCCGGTTTTCCGGCATGCGCGCGTTAAGCGCCTGCTCGAATGCATCGATATCGTAGATGCCTTTGCCGATAAACGAACCTTCGCCGAATACATCTTGATAAACATCGGAGACGGTACGCGTGTAAGGATCGATGCCGGCTTCGCCCCCGCACAAGAGTTCATAGCGGGAAGCATCGGCCCCGGGCAGACTGACCGCCACGCGCGGTTGCAGAATGCCGTAGCCTTCGCAGACACGCTGGCGATTTTCGTCGTACCGGGGCCGGTTAAGCGGGTGCGCCATCGTGGCTACGAATTGCCGTGCAGCATCGCGCGGCAGTTCTGTATCGGTGTCGAGCGTAATCACATACCGGACAAGAGAGAGCCGGTCGATATTGCCAACGATCAGCGAGAACGCATCGACCGCACCGCCTCGCAGGAAAGCGTTGAGGTCTGCCAGTTTGCCGCGTTTGCGCTCGTAGCCCATCCAGATTTTTTCCTGCGCGTTCCAGCGCCGGGGCCGGTGCAGCAGCAGGAAATTGTCAGCCTGGATAGGGTGATATTTGTGGTTTAGTTCGTCGATGTTTCTTTTTGCGTGTTCCAGCAAAGCCTCATCGTTGGGCAAGGTTTCTGTGGCCGCATCGCCGAAATCGGTCAACAGGCAAAAATGCAGATTGTCATCGCGGTTGGCAAGAAAGCGTACTTCGAGCGTTTCGATCAGGCTGTCGATGTTTTGCTGGCTCAAAAGCATCGTCGGGACAACGACGATCGTGCGCGATTCGTGCGGAATGCCATGGGAAAAATCCATGCGCGGCAACGGCCGGGGCATGGTGATCAAGGTCGCAAGCCAGTTGACCAGCGACAGTGCAAGCTGACTTGTGGCGACCAGAGCGAGCGTTATAACTAACGCGAGCAGCCAGGCATTCACGCCATCGGCGTAGACTTTGGCGGCGATGGCGCCAGTGGCAGCCAAAGTGAACAGCAGGATGCTGCTCAGATAGACGCCCAAGGGGGCGCTTTTGCCCGCGCGCTGCACGGCTTCACGCACCGGTAACCGGAAAGCGGCCGAGCGTTCCAATTCCGGCAAGCCGTTGCCGATCAGATAATGACCCACATGCGCGCTACGGTCGGCGATGCCGACTCGCGTCGCACTGGTGTTGGCAAGCAGGATGGCAGCCTGGGCCACTTCTGGCTCGGACAGGCGACTGTACCGCGCAATTTTTTCCACCACATGGCGATAATGATCGCGCGTCGCAAAATCCATCCGGGCGTAGACGTTAGCCGGATCTTTGCGCAAAGCGTGATCGACTGCACTCATGCTTTCGACAAATTCGCGCCAATCCATTGCACTCAAAAAGCGCAGGCTGCCGATGCTATTGCTGATTGATACCTGATCGGCGGCTTGTTGCTGCGATTCGAAATGGACCAGATGCTCAATGGTTTGGCCGGACTCCGCCAGGCGTTGCGACAACCAGGTCAGCGGCAGCATCAGTGTCGGGCTTTGCCACTGCAGACGCCGCACCAATTCGGCGACGAATGAGCTATCCATCGGCGGATTCGAGCGGGCCATGTCGGCCACCAGCAAAATGAGGGTGCTGGGATCTTTTTCGGCGGCCTGCGCCATGGCATCGGCCCACGCATTGGCCAGATTGCGGTTGGTGCGGGTAGTTGACAGGCGCACGGCGACGCGTCGCAGGTTTTCGATCAATGCCAGACGCAGCATGATCGGGATCGCCCATAATTCGCCCAGCTTCAGGGGCGTGACTTGCTGGTAGGCTGCGACGAAAAGACTCAGGCTTTCAGGATCGACACGGCCATCGCCGTGTGCAATGGTTTCCAGTGCGATGTCATACACCCGCGGCCTTCCGGCAGACGCCCCACGCAGCAGGCGCGGCAGTTCCTTGCTGTAATCTTTGGGAAGATGACGCTTGGCGGTATGTATCTGTTCTTCGACCAGATAAAAATTGTCCAGCAGCCATTCTGCCGCCGGCGTCACTTGCCGGCCTGCCTTGATTGCCTCGGTTAATTGATTGCAGACATTGATGATGACGTTTTCGTTATCGGCAAGGCGCGGCAGCAACTGATCGCGTGCGGAGCCGGTGCTGAGCTTGTGCGCATTCGCCAGAATGCGGCCGTGCTGCTCCATTTGCAAGGCGCTGAATAATTCTGCGCGCAGCGGCAATTCTTTATCGATCTGGGCACCCTGGATGTCGGTGGCGCGCACTATGTTTTTAAAGCCGCGCCAATGATCGTGCAGGGATTTTCGGTTCGGTTTCAATTCTGGCGTTTCTTTCTATTCGATGAATCTGAATGAATCTGAGCGCAAAGAAAACGACGGGGGGCAGTAATACGTGTCTGGCACTCCCGCAAATAAATTTACTGGATTAAATTTACTGGATTGACTCAGGAAAGAGGCACTTGTTCCATCTTTGCGTACGGCATTGATGTAACTTTGACTATGGTACAACCGGATCGGCGATGGGTTAGTGTGTTGCCGCACATAAGAAGCGCAATAAGTAGGGCTTATTGTCCGTTTTATGGATTATTTATGGTGAACGAGAGTTCGCCCTGACGCGGTGTATCGATAGCTTGCAGTGCATCTTTTGAGGATAGCGCACTGGCCCGCACGCCCAGTAATCGCAGTTTTTGCTGCAAGGGTATGCGCCGCAGGCATTCTCCTGCTGCGCGGCGGATAACCGCCGGATCAGCGGTGAGGGCCGGTAGCGTTACGTCGCGCGTTACCGTGCGGAAATCATCGAACCGGAGCTTGATGCCGATGGTGCGTCCGAGATAGCCCTTGCGCTGCAAGTCTTCTGCCACCCGGGTGCACAGCGCAGTGAATATTTCCGACAGAGCAGCGCGGTCATGGCGGGCGTGCAGGTCGCGCTCGAAAGTGGTTTCCCGACTGATCGATTTGGGTTCGGAATACGTGACGATTGGACTTTCGTCGATGCCGTGAGCGGCTTCATGGAGCCAATTGCCATAGCTGTAGCCGAAATGCATTTGCAAAAACGTCGATTCCACGCGTGCCAGGTCGGCGATCGTGGTTATTCCGAAGGTTGCGAGTTTTTCCGCCGATTTGGGGCCGATGCCATTGATTTTACGCACTGGCAGTGGCCAGATACGGCTTGGAATGTCGGTCAGGCTGAGGATGGTAATGCCGTCCGGCTTTTCAAGATCCGAACAGATTTTCGACAGCAACTTGTTGGGCGTGACACCAATCGAGCACGACAGCCCGGTGGCGTCCCGTACCGCTTGCTTGATGCGCTGTGCCAATTCCCGCGTATCGTCCGGCGACTCGCTCAAATCGATATAAATTTCGTCAATGCCGCGATCTTCAATCTGCGGTGCAATGCCAGCGACAGCCGCTTTAAACAGGCGTGAATAATGCCGATAGGAATCAAAATTGGCAGGAAGCAGGATCGCATCCGGTGCCAATTGTGCCGCTTTCATGACGCCCATCCCCGAAAAAACCCCGAGAGCACGCGCTTCGTATGTCGAAGTCGTGATGACGCCGCGACCGGCGTAGTCGCGCACCCGTGCGAAACGTCGGCTGCCATTGGGCTCAAGTACCGGCTGCTGATCGCTGCGCCCGCCGACGACGACCGCTTGGCCGCGCAATTCCGGATAACGCAGAAGTTCGACCGAGGCATAAAAAGCATCCATATCCAGATGAGCGATTCGGCGGGCTTGAGCATCGATTACGGGCATCGGCTGAACGGTTTTCATTTTGAGAGGAAAGTATGCGTTGCCAGATTATACTGTTGATGCATACAGTATTTGTGATAAGGTGTGCATCGTTATCGCTGCTTTCATATTAGGAACGACTATCATGGCGCACCTTCACATCACTGAAACACATCCAGCTTCCGAATACGCTCCCGCCCCGGTTCTGATCCGATTAGGCAGACGTGAAATATCCGTCGGTCGCGATTTCCGCAAGCGCTATTACGCAGTAAATCCTGTGCTCGATTGCAGTACAGGATGCGAACGCGGCTACATTGAAATAGTGCTGTTGCGCAAATGGCTGATCATTCTATCCAAAGCGCGGCACGGTTAATGCACGATGTAATGCCTGCCCCGGTCGTGATTCCATAGTTGGTAGCTAATCATGTTTTATTAAGGCTCTGTCGCAATTGGCTGTTAAAAATGTGCGCTCCACACTAATACCCGTTCACTCTGAGTAGCCGCAACGCGGCGTATCGAAGGGTCTGCGCCAGCAGTTGCCCTTCGATACACTGTTGCGCAGTTACTCAGGACGAACGGAGCCGGTGGATTCCAGGTCAACAGCCAAGTGCTGCAGCGCTTTCATTAACGGGGTATTTTATTTTTCGCAATAAAAATATGCGGAAAGCACATGGTTTTTTAATATACAGGCAGATGTATGTAAAAATCCTTCTTGCATTCCGGCATGCGCTGTTTGTCAGGCAAGAAGGTGCATCAGATTAGATATGCAGAGCATGTCCCAGCGCACGCAGCGCAGCTTCCTGCACCGCTTCCCCCAGCGTCGGGTGAGCATGAATAGTGCCGGCTACGTCTTCAAGCACTGCGCCCATTTCGATCGAATGACAGAATGCGGCGCTCAGTTCGGATACGTTGCGCCCGACTGCCTGCCAGCCGACGATTTGGTGATTGTCGCGGCGTGCGACCACGCGCACAAAACCGTCTGTCGACTCGATGGTCATCGCGCGGCCGTTGGCGGCGAACGGGAAGGCCGCGTTGATGCAGTCAAGCCCCGCTTGCAGCGCGTGCTGCGGCGTGTGACCGACGACGACCACTTCGGGATCGGTGAAGCACTCCGCTGGCATGGCAGCCGGCAAGAAACGGCGGCGCTTGCCCACAATGATTTCGGCCACCATTTCGCCTTGCGCCATAGCGCGGTGCGCCAGCATCGGCTCGCCGGTCAGGTCGCCGATCGCCCAGACGTCGCGCATCGAAGTACGGCATTGGTCGTCGATTTTTACTGCACGGCCTGCCATGTCGAGCATCAGGCCTTCCAGACCCCAGCCTTCGGTGCGGGGACGGCGGCCGACCGCGACCAGCACCAAGTCGGCTGCCAGCTCGGACTCTTCGCCCTGCGCGTTGCGCACACGTACTGCGTCGCCGTTCGCATTCAAGCCCTGCACCGTGCAGCCCAGGTGCAACTGCACTCCCAGTCGCTGCAACGAAGCGGCTACCGGTTTGCTCAAATCTTCGTCGTAGGCGGGCAGCACGCGGTCAAGCGCTTCGACCACGCTGACTTCGGCGCCCAGCTTGCGATAGGCGGTGCCCAGTTCCAGTCCGATGTAGCCGGCGCCGACTACCACTAGCCGCTGCGGCAGCGATGAAGGCGACAGCGCTTCGGTCGAGTTGATGACAGACCCGCCGAAAGGCATGTTCGGCAGCGCCACCGGCTGCGATCCGGACGCCAGTAACAAATGCTGGCAAATGAAGCGCAACGGCGCTTCGCCCTCCCGCTTTACTTCGACCGTTTTGCCATCGATGATGTGCGCCCAGCCTTTAACCACTTGCACGCCGTTTTTCTTGAGCAGCGCTGTCACTCCAGAGGTCAGCTTGTGGACGATGCCGTCTTTCCAGCGCACTGTTTGTGCCAGATCGATGCGTGGAGATTGGACCCGGATGCCCAGCACCGATTCGCCACCGTCGCCCGCATAATGGCGCGTTTTTTCAAACTCGTCGGCGGCGTGGATCAGCGCCTTGGAGGGAATGCAGCCGATGTTCAGGCAGGTGCCTCCCAGTTGTTCGGCTTCGATCAGCGTAGTGGCAATGCCCAGTTGCGCAGCGCGGATCGCCGCGACATAACCGCCCGGGCCGCCGCCGATGATCAGCAATGTGGTTGATTGCGGGTTCATGGATTGTGCGTTCATTGGCTACTCCACGAACAACGTTGCAGGACATTCGAGATAGCCGCGCAGCGCCTGGACGAATTCGGCCGCATGCATGCCATCGACCACTCTGTGGTCGAACGACGACGACAAATTCATCATTTTTCGCGCTACTACGAGACCGCCACGGATCATCGGCCGTTCGACTATCTTGTTGACACCCACAATCGCCACTTCCGGATGATTGATCACCGGTGTGGAGACGATGCCGCCCAAGGCTCCCAGACTGGTAATGGTGATGGTCGAACCCGACAGCTCCTCGCGTGTCGCCTTGCCGCTGCGCGCGGCTTCGGCCAGGCGCAACATCTCGGTCGCGCACGACCACATGTCGCGCGCTTCCGCATGGCGCAATACCGGCACTACCAGGCCAGCGTCGGTCTGCGTGGCGATACCGATGTGGACTGCACTGTAACGGGTAACGATGCCCGCATCGTCGTCGAAACGTGCATTGATTTGCGGAAACTGCCGCACTCCGAGCACCACCGCGCGCATCAGCAAGGGCAGCAAGGTAAGGCGGCCGCGTTCAGCGCCCCATTGATTGTTCAGGCGCGTGCGCAACGCTTCGAGTTCGGTCACATCGATTTCTTCGACATAGGTAAAGTGCGGAATGCGGCGCTTGGCTTCCTGCATCTTTTGCGCTATCTTGCGGCGCAATCCGATCACTGGCAGCGCTTCTTCGACATGTTGTTCCTGGTAGCGCATCGCGTGATTGGCAACGCCATGCGAACCGGCGCCGCGGGCCGCATAGGCATCCAGATCCTGCTGCATGATGCGACCGGCAGCGCCGCTGCCCGACACATACCGCAAATCGATTCCCAGATCCCACGCGCGCCGGCGCAGCGCAGGCGACGCGATCGGTTTTTCGCCTGGCTGGCGGGTTGCAGACGCAACATGGACTGGGGGCGCATTGTTTCGTGCCGGGATATTTGGAGGTAGCGGCGCTGCCGGTGTGATTGGCGCCGCCAGTTCTGCCGGCGGCGCGACGGCTGTAGCCGCTGCGGCCGGACGGGCGGAGGCCGTTGCATCACTGGCGTTGCCCTGGCCTGTCACTTCAATGCGTATCAGTTCCGCTCCTACCGCCATTACTTGCCCGGCCTTGCCGCCAAGCGCCAGCACTTTGCCTGCTACCGGCGATGGAATCTCGATGGTTGCCTTGTCGGTCATTACATCGGCCAGGATCTGATCCTCGGTCACAATATCGCCCGGTTGCACGCGCCACAATACCAATTCGACTTCCGCGATGCCTTCGCCGATATCCGGCATCTTGATTACATGAATACCCATGTCATACCTCCATCGTGCGTTTGAACGCGGCCGCTACCCGTGCAGGGCCGGGAAAGTAAGCCCATTCCTGCGCATGCGGATAAGGCGTATCCCAACCGGTTACGCGTTCGATCGGCGCTTCAAGATGATAGAAGCAGTGTTCCTGCACCAGCGCCGTCAATTCGGCGCCGAATCCGCCAGTGCGAGTCGCCTCGTGCACGATCACGCAGCGCCCGGTCTTTTTGACCGAAGCCACGATGGTTGATAGATCCAGGGGCCACAGGCTGCGCAAATCGATGATTTCGGCATCTATGCCGCTCTCCTGCGCAGCCGCTTCCGACACGAAAACCATGGTGCCGTAGGTAATCACCGTCAGATCGGCCCCGGCACGAAATACCGATGCCGACTCCAGCGGCACCGTGTAATAGCCTTCCGGCACCTCGCCTAGCGGATGCTGGGACCACGGCACCACCGGTTTGTCGTGGTGGCCATCGAACGGTCCGTTATACAGGCGCTTGGGTTCGAGAAAGATGACCGGATCGTCGTTTTCGATCGAAGCGATCAGCAATCCCTTGGCGTCATACGGATTGGACGGCATCACCGTGCGCAATCCGCAAACATGGGCAAACATTGCTTCCGGGCTTTGACTGTGTGTCTGCCCGCCGTAAATTCCGCCGCCGCAGGGCATCCGGATCGTGAGTGGTGCGATGAATTCGCCTGCCGAGCGAAAGCGCAGCCGTGCCGCTTCGGATACGATCTGATCCGAGGCCGGATAGAAGTAATCGGCAAACTGGATTTCCGCCACCGGCCGCAAGCCGTAGGCACCCATGCCGACGGCAACCCCCACGATGCCGCCTTCCGAAATCGGGGTGTCGAACACGCGTGAGGTGCCGTATTTTTTTTGCAAACCGTCGGTGCAGCGGAACACGCCGCCGAAATAACCGACATCCTGGCCGAACACGACTACGTTGTCGTCGCGTTCCAGCATTACGTCCATTGCCGAACGCAAAGCCTGGATCATGGTCATCGGGGTTTTTTTCATATCGTTTTCTGAGCTCATGATCAAATCCCCAACTGCTGGCGTTGCCGGCGCAAATGTTCGGGCATCTCTTTGTAGACATCCTCAAACATCGCCGCTGCGCTAGGAGTATTGCCGCTGGTCATGGTGCCGTATTGCTCGGCTTCCTTCTGTGCAGCCAGTACTTGTGCTTCCAGTTCCTTTTGCGTGTCTTCATGTTCCTGTTCGGACCACGCGCCGATGCCGATCAAATACTGTTTGAGCCGCGCGATCGGGTCTCCCAGCGGAAAGTGCGCCCAGTCGTCGGCAGGACGGTACTTGGTCGGATCGTCCGAGGTCGAGTGCGGCCCTGCGCGATAGGTGACCCATTCGATCAGCGTTGGCCCCAAGTTGCTGCGCGCACGCTCGCTGGCCCACTGCGAGGCTGCATACACGGCCAGAAAATCGTTGCCGTCCACCCGCAGCGAAGCGATGCCGCAACCCACGCCGCGTGCCGCGAAAGTAGTGTTTTCGCCGCCGGCAATGGTCTGGAACGTGGAGATCGCCCATTGATTGTTGACTACATTGAGAATGACCGGCGCCCGGTATACATGCGCAAAGGTCAGCCCGGTGTCGAAATCGGCTTCGGCGGTGGCGCCGTCGCCGATCCAAGCCGATGCAATTTTAGTGTCGCCCTTGATCGCTGAAGCCATGCCCCAGCCTACCGCCTGGATGAATTGCGTTGCCAGATTGCCGGAGATGGAGAAAAAGCCTGCGTTGCGTACCGAATACATCACCGGCAGTTGCCGCCCTTTGAGCGGATCACGTTCGTTCGACATCAACTGGCAGATCAGATCCACCAGCGGCACGTTGCGTGCCATCAGAATGCTTTGCTGGCGATAGGTGGGAAAACACATGTCATCGACGTTCAGCGCCAGCGCTTGTGCAGTGCCGATTGCCTCTTCGCCCAGGCTTTGCATGTAAAACGATATCTTTTTTTGGCGTTGCGCGATCAACATGCGAGCGTCAAAGATGCGCGTTTTCATCATTGCACGCAATCCGGCACGTACCGTTGCCAGTTCGATCTGCGGTGCCCAGGGGCCGACCGCGCGCCCATCGTTATCAAGAACCCGCACCAGCGCGAAGGCGAGATCACTGGTTTCGGCTGGCAATACATCTATAGGCGGGCGGCGCACCTCGCCGGCAGACGATAAATGTAAATAGGAAAAATCAGTCGCATGACCGGGTCGCCCGGTTGGCTCCGGTACATGCAGGTGAAGGGGGGCATTCTGATGCATTCATATCTCCTCGCTCGATTGTGTCTCGCGTCTTGTGATGATGTCTGGCTCGGCATACCGCTAGTGGCAGTTGCCGACCGATTGTTGCTTGATGATGCGTGCGAGATTATCGCAATCCCATCAAAGCCTGCTGATGATCCGGTTGGATCGGTCAAAGTATCTTCCACGTGGGGAAGTCTGTCAATTCAAGCATCCCGACCCGATACTGCAGGAAATTGCACGTATCGAGTCTGACGCAGAGGTTTCTGCCGGCAGACCCTTCAGGCAGGAATTGCCCGCCGGACCTGCTTTCTTTTTTCAGCTGTCAAGCGCGCTCACCCCGGATGTAGTGTTCAAGCTGCTGGATAATGAATTGCTGTTCTGAAATGATGTCTTTTACCAAGTCGCCAATCGAGATGAGCCCGATTAACTTGCCGTTTTCCATCACAGGCAAGTGCCGCAATCGATTTTCGGTCATTAATGCCATGCATTGTTCATTGGTTTGGTCGGGGCGCACATACATGACCGGGGAAGTCATAATGGCGCGCACCGGGGTATCGTCCGACGAGCGTCCCTTGATATGCACTTTCCGCGCATAGTCGCGTTCGGTAACAATGCCGAGAACCTCTTCGCCTTCCATTACCAGCAACGCTCCGATCCCCTTGTCTGCGAATAGCTGGATTGCCTCCAGCACCAATGCAGTAGGTGCAATGGTCCACACTGTTCGATTGGATTTGGAATTGAGAATGTGTGCGACAGTTTGCATGGCTGATCTCCTGTGAAAGTGTTCAAACCCTTAGTCATATAGTCGACGATTGGATTCGTCGTGGCAATCATTTTTGTTGGCGGAAACTTGTTCGATATCACAATTCCTGTTTTATGATCGCAATGCCCTTGCCATTGCACCGATTTGCAATGGAATTGCGCTACGCCTGCCGGTTTCGCCAATTACAAGGCGCTCGATTGCGATTCTTGTTCCAATGCTGCGATATCGATCTGATAGTGGCGATCGCCGCCATTAATGCGGCGGATTTTTCCCTCCCGCAGCAGAGTGTTGATAACGCGGCTCGCTGTTTCAATCGTCATGCCCAGCACCGAGCCTATGTCTTCCAGCGAAAATAATGCCGACACATCGGATACATTCGATTCGCGCATTTTCAATAGCAATCGTGCCATCCTCACGCGTGCCAGACCATTGGTCAGTTCGCCAAACCATTGGTCGGCTTCGCTTAAAGTTTCATGCCATTTTGACATTAATTTGCGGCGCAAACGAGGCGAATCGCGATCCAGACGCTCCAATACTTCAATGGGAATACGGCAGGCTGCGACGGCATTGAGGGCAATCGCATCATTCTCGTAGTGGGAACTCAGGCTGGCTTCCAAGCCGATGATGTCGCCGGTGCGCAGAATGCGCAGGATACGTTGGGTGCCATCGATATTGAGGCGATTCAACTTGACCATGCCGCTGCGAATCGTATACAACCCGCTCGCTTTATCTCCCTGCTTATATATTATCGCGCCCGGAGCAAACCGGAAATCTTCGATGGGGACTTGAATCAGCCGAAAATCTTCTTCAGTAAAATCGGAAAATAATGAGTTTTCGCGTACTGTGCATCTGCCGCAATCGGAAATACTCCGGGTGACAGGATGAATTTGAGTAAATTTCATAATGTGTCTCAGGTTGCGAGAAATATATAGATGCCTAGATAGTGCATGGAGGCCTGCGTCAGAAAGATGGATCTGCTGTCTATTGTAAAGTGAATCAATTGTTGCAGCGCATTACAGTTGCATCGAAAGAGAAATTTTTCGCATCCGGTTGCAGGAAGATACAGAAAGTATTATTCATCAAGTGAAATCATTTTTTCATATAGTGAAAAATACTGTGATTTTCTGGTGATGCAATCTTCCATTTTAAGAAATTATTTTTCACATCGCGATATTTCACATATAAATCCATGATTAATATGGATAAAATTTCAACTGTATGTCTTATATAAGACATTGTTGCCTTGCAAAAAAGAGCCTATGATTTTTACGTGAGCTTTGGTTTCGTTTGATTGATTGATTTTTTTGCCACCAGGAGAATGCAATGTCGACACGTGAACAGCAAATCGCAGAATTGCAAAAAGATTGGGACACCAA
>Ga0366802_1006_pt1 | contig 54264 bp, 54 predicted proteins | sample BONcelN113001F13_FD_207032 | JGI IMG/M metagenome (GOLD analysis project Ga0366802, IMG submission 207032) | Enriched cells from coal bed in the Powder River Basin, Montana, United States - BONCAT cells N11 rep3 HSBNCT.N11.300.1.F13 ...
AGCCTTAATTGCTGCCCATGAAAGATTTCAGCTTGTCCGAACGCGACGGTTGGCGCAGTTTATTCATCGCCTTGGCTTCGATCTGACGGATGCGTTCGCGGGTTACGTCGAATTGCTTACCGACTTCTTCCAGCGTGTGATCCGACGACATTTCCAGGCCGTAGCGCATGCGCAGCACCTTCGCTTCACGCGGAGTCAGCGAATCCAGCACATCCTTGACCACGTTGCGCATCGAGGAATACAGCGCGGCATCGGCCGGCGCCACAGTGTGGCTGTCTTCGATAAAGTCGCCCAATTGCGAGTCGCTGTCTTCGCCCATCGGCGTTTCCATTGACACCGGTTCCTTGGCGATCTTCATGATTTCACGGATCTTGTTTTCCGGCATGTCCATTTTGAGCGCCAGCATCGCCGCATCCGGTTCCGCACCGGTGGATTGCAACATTTGACGCGCAATCCGGTTCATCTTGTTGATGGTTTCGATCATGTGAACGGGAACGCGGATGGTGCGGGCCTGATCTGCAATCGAACGGGTGATCGCCTGGCGAATCCACCAGGTCGCATAAGTCGAAAACTTGTAGCCGCGGCGATATTCGAACTTATCGACCGCTTTCAGCAAGCCGATGTTGCCTTCCTGAATCAGATCGAGAAATTGCAGGCCGCGGTTCACATATTTTTTGGCAATCGAGATTACCAGGCGCAAATTGGCTTCCGTCATTTCGCGCTTGGCTCTGCGGGTGCGCATTTCGCCAGCCGACATTTGCTTGTTGATGGCGCGCAAATCCTGCAACGGCAAGGCGACGCGGGCTTGCAAGTCGATCAATTTGTTTTGTAATTCCTTGACCGCCGGCACGTTGCGCGCCAGCACGATGCTGTACGGATAGGCGCAGTCCACTTCGCGATCCACCCAGGCCAGATCGGTTTCGTTGCCGGGAAATACCTTGATGAAGTGGGCGCGCGGCATGCCGCACTTGTTGACGGCGATTTCCAGCAATTGCTTTTCAATATGGCGGACTTCATCGACTTGCTTGCGCAATGTATCGCACAATTTTTCGACCACTTTGGCAGTGAAGCGGATTCCCTGCAATTCGTAAGAAATGACTGCCTGCGCGTTGTTGTATGCATCGGATTGGTAAGCGCCGCTGTCATTGGCCTTGCGCATCGTCTCGAACTGCACCGAGATGACTGCGAATTTCGCCAATGCCGCTTTCTTCAGTTGTGCGATCTGTTCGGTAGAAAACCCGGCTGCGCCGCCGATGCCGCTGCTTTCCTGTTCGGTTTCATCGGCCTCGTCTTCAGCGTCGGCATCGTCTTCGTCGTCGGCATCGTCTTCGTCAGCAGTTGCTGCGACAGCGTGTTCGTCGGAAGTATTGGGATCCACCAGTCCATCGACGATTTCATCGATCTTGATTTCATCGTTGGCGATTTTTTCAGCAGTAGCGATGATTTCGGCAATCGTGGTCGGGCACGCGGAAATTGCCTGAATCATGTCTCTGAGGCCGCCTTCGATGCGTTTGGCGATTTCGATTTCGCCGGCGCGCGTCAGCAGTTCGCGTGCGCCCATTTCGCGCATGTACATGCGAACCGGGTCGGTGGTGCGGCCAAAATCCGAATCCACGGTCAACAGCGCCACTTCAGCGCCCGCCTCGACTTCGTCATCGCTGGTGACGGTCGCAACATTGTCGGTCAACAGCAGCGATTCGGCATCCGGCGCTTGTTCATAGACCGCAATGCCCATGTCGTTGAAGGTGCTGATGATCGCCTCAATCGCTTCCGGCTCGAAAATATTTTCCGGCAAATGATCGTTGATCTCTGCGTTGGTCAGGAAGCCGCGCTCCTTGCCGAACTTGATCAGGCCCAATAACTTGATGCGGCGCTGTTCCAAGTCTTCGGCGGTTGCTGCGGGGTCGGCCGACAGCGCATCCTTAAGCAACGCTTTTTCTTTCGCAGTACGGTTTTTTGCCTTGGCGACCGATTTCAGTTCGGAGCGCTCAACCGCGTTCAATGCGGCGACTTCATCGTTCTCAGGCTGGAATTCTTTCGGCTTGCGCCCGCGCCGGCCCGGCACCTTGACCGACGGCAGGAAATAACCGGAAGTATCGATCGCCGCCAGCGTTGCGGCATCGGTGGTTTGACTCACCGCCTGTCCAGCCGTTGCGATGACTTGCGGCATGACTTCGCGCGCCGCAGTGGCGCTGGCAGACGCAGCGATTGTTTTGACCCGGGATTTTTTAACGGTTACCGCCGCCGTCATTGCCGGCATCGCTTGTGCAGCAGATTCAGAAACCGATTCAGATGCGGGGTGCGCAGACAATCCCTGCTCTGCGCCATCCGGGGCGATTTCGGCAGTTGCAGCAGGCTGCGCTTTAACGGCCAAGCGGGAACGCTTGGTGACAACAGTCACTTTGCTGGCCACTTCGACATTGTCAAGTTCAAGTACATGGTTCAGCGTTGTTTTTGGCAGCGTCAATGGCGTCGAACCCGTCCTCTCAGTTTTGGTGGTGAGTGTCAGTGTTTTAGAAGTATTTTTCATTGCTTAAACATCAAGTTAAAACTAACTTGGCTACTTTCATGTACGAGGTAAATGACGCCACCCAATCCGACAAGCGGAACAGGAAGGGGCCGGTTATAAGGTGTACCGTTGCAGCAGCTTGTCAGCTGCTGACCACCGAATACGCGCCGGTATTGTGCATAAGTATTGGCTGGTTTTTCAGAAAGTAAAAAAGCCCGCTGATGGGAGCGAGCTTCAAATCCATTTCTAATTTCTAAAAAGGAGAATAGCGAAAAGTCGCCATTATGCCGCTTTATGACGATAATTTCCAATCTTCACCGTGTATATCAGATATTTTTTAATGTGTAACAACATATTGCCAGCCCCTGTCATTGCGCGTTGCAGCGTGCAACCGCTGCTCTGCCATCGATGCTTTAATGGGAGTATCCATAAAAATTCATGCTTTTCCGCATATATTATATGCGGCGTTAAAAAATACCGTATTGAGTATACTTCACTCTTGAAAACCGCTTTCTTCCTTCGAAAAATGTGCGGAAAGCGTTTCGCTCAAACCCTGCTCGACCGCCGTCTCGACTTGCCGGGCCAGCGGTGCATCGCCGGACGGATCGAATACGAACACGCGATAGACATCTGCCAACGTCAATTGTTCCGGATTGGCAACCAGCATCCAGTTATCGAACCCTTCCTCGATCCGCCGACTCCAGCGCGCGCGCCCGGTTTGCCCCGGCTTGACACGTCCAACCCAGTTAACATCGAGCATGTTTTGCAGCAGGCGTTCGATTTCTTCAAAACCCAACCGCGTCTTGCGCCGGATCGTCAGGGTATCGACGACGGCATTCGTGCCTGAAACGCGTGCGCGGTACAGCACTTCGATAATCGCCATCGCATCCACAAAAGCGCTGCCGGGGGCGGCAACATACCACCAGCGCTCGTACTTGACGATCGGCAGGGAGGCGGCAAGCACCGCTCCGAACAGCGTAATGAGCCAGCACAGATAAATCCACAGCAAAAAAATCGGTATCGCCGCTACTGCGCCGTACACCATCGTGTAAGTCGGCGATTGGCTGACGAAACCGGCGAACAGGCGCTTGACAATCTCGAACGCAATCGCCGCGACCAAACCGCCCCACGCGGCGTCGCGCCAATTGACCGGACGGTTCGGCACCATCAGATACAGCAGCGTAAACGCGCCGGTCGTAAACAAAATCGAGATCAGCGTATAAAACACCGCGCCAATGAAAGGCACGCTGGCCACCACGTCGCTGGTGGCGGTAAATAGATACGAAGTCAGCGTCATCGATACGCCAATCAGCAGCGGGCCCAGCGTCACGATTGCCCAATACACGGTCACCCGCTGGGCAAACGGACGTTGCGTCTTGACCCGCCAGATGTCGTTGAGAGTACGGTCAACCGTCATCATCATCAGCACCGCAGTGACGATCAGCAATACTGCGCCGACCGCAGACAAGCTCTTGGCCTGAGTCGCAAACTGCGTCAGATAACCGAGGATTGTGGTTGAAATCGAACTTGGTATCAGGCTTTCCGACAGATACGATTCCAGTGCCGCACGAAAGGTATTGAACAGCGGAAAGGTGGTGAATATCGCCAGCGCAATCGTCAGGATAGGCACCAGCGCCAGCACCGTGGTGTAAGTCAGGCTGCCTGCGACCTGCGACAGGCGCTCTTCATGCAGGCGGTTGCGCGCAAAGACGAACAGGTCGCGTAAATCGGACCAGGACATGCCACGCAAAATCGATAATTTTTTCAAAGGCATCAGTGCAAGAATACGACGCAGTAAGGGGGTGTTGGCAACCGCAGCGGATCGGCCGCGACCGATTTGCAGCCAACCGGGGCAACTGCCAACGATGAATAAAGCACCCTATAATATCAAGCATGAATCCAACCAACATCACTCTCCTCGTTTTGTACTATTCCCGACATGGTTCCACCCGCACGCTGGCAGAATACATTGCCCAAGGCATTGAAAGCGTACCCGGCTGCGATGCGCGGCTGCGCACGGTGCCGGCAGTCTCCACCGTAACCGAAGCCACCGCGCCCGACATTCCGGATGCCGGCGCACCGTATGTCGAATTGACCGATCTGCAAGACTGCGCCGGCCTGGCGCTCGGTTCGCCGACCCGCTTCGGCAACATGGCGGCGGCGATGAAATATTTCTGGGATGGCACAGCCGCGCAATGGCTGTCGGGTGCCTTGTGCGGCAAGCCGGCGTGCGTCTTCACTTCGACCGGCAGTCTGCATGGCGGCCAGGAATCGACCTTGTTGTCGATGATGCTGCCGTTGCTGCATCACGGCATGCTGATCCAGGGCTTGCCTTATACGCGTCCGGAACTGATGACTACCGCCAGCGGCGGCAGCCCGTATGGCGCAACGCATTGGTCCGGAGTCGACGGCAGCAAAATCCTGTCAGACGATTCCCGGCAACTCGCCATCGCCCTCGGACAACGACTGGCAAGCACTGCCGCTAAACTACAAAGTCGCTAATGAACAATACCCTCCATAAAAACTTCCACCGCGGCGCCAGCATCAGCCTGATCGCGCTGATTGCCTTGTGCGTTGCCTGGGAACTGGTGTTGGCGCCGCTGCGCCCGGGCGGTTCATGGATGGTGCTCAAGGTGGTGCCGCTGCTGCTGCCGCTGCGCGGGGTGTTGAAGCGCGATAATTACACGCTGCAATGGTCGTCGATGCTGATCCTGCTGTATTTCATGGAAGGTCTGGTACGCGCCACCAGCGACAAAGGACTGTCCGCCACGCTGGGCTGGCTCGAAGTAGCACTGACCGTCATTTATTTCTTTTGCACGATTCTGTATCTGCGACCGCTCAAGCAGGCCGCCAAGAAACTGACACGTGAAATCATCGATAAGGCTTCAAAATGAACGACTTTCTCACTCTGTGCCGCGCTGCGATCGGCACCCAATATGTACTGACCGAGGCGGCCGATACCGCCGCCTATCTGACCGACTGGCGCGGACGCTTTACCGGCCGGGCAATCGCCGTGCTGAAACCCGGCTCGACGGCCGAAGTCGCTGCCGTGATCAAACTGTGCAATCAGTTCAAGGTGCCGCTGGTGCCGCAAGGCGGCAATACCGGCCTGGTGCTGGGCAGCGTGCCGGACGATAGCGGCGTTGCCATCGTGCTGTCGCTGACGCGCCTGAACCGGATTCGCGCAATCGATACTCTCAACAACACCATCACGGTCGAAGCCGGCTGCATTCTGGAAAACCTGCAGCAAGCGGCAAGCAGCGCAGAGCGCCTGTTCCCGCTCTCGCTGGCATCCGAAGGCAGCTGCACCATCGGCGGCAACCTGTCCAGCAATGCCGGCGGCACCGCGGTACTGCGTTACGGAAATACACGCGAACTCTGCCTCGGCCTCGAAGTCGTGACTGCACAGGGCGAAGTCTGGGAGGGCTTGCGTGGACTGCGCAAGGACAATACCGGTTACGATTTGCGCGACCTGTTCATCGGTGCCGAAGGCACGCTCGGCATCATCACCGCCGCGGTAATGAAGCTGTTCCCGCAGCCCAAGGCGCAGATCACCGCGCTGGCAGCGATGCCAACGCCAGCCGATGCGCTGCGGCTTTTGACGCTCGCGCAAGCGCACTGCGGCGCGGCGCTGACCGGTTTCGAATTGATGTCGGATTTTTGCCTGCAGCTGGTAACCAAGCATTTTCCGCAGATGCGCCTGCCCTTTGCAGAAACCCATCCGCAATATGTGCTGCTGGAATTGTCCGACAGCGAATCGGACGAACATGCCAATGCGCTGCTGGAAAGCCTGATCGGCGCGGCGCTGGAACAGGAAGTCATTGCAGACGCCATCGTCGCGGCTTCGATCGCCCAATCCAAAGCGCTGTGGAATCTGCGCGAACACATCTCGCTGGCGCAGGCAGCGGAAGGCAAGAACGTCAAGCATGACATCTCGGTACCGATTTCGCGCATCGCCGACTTCATTGAAACCACCGATGTGCTGCTGCAGCAGGCAGCGCCCGGCTGCCGGATGGTCACTTTCGGTCACCTCGGCGACGGCAATTTGCATTACAACGTATCGCCGCCGCAAGACATCAGCGACCAAACATTCATCGCGCAGCAAGCGGCGATCAATCTGGTCGTGCATGACAGCGTGCATGCGTGCGGCGGTTCGATTTCGGCCGAGCATGGATTGGGTGCGCTAAAACGCGATGAAATCCGGCGTTATAAATCGGCGGTGGAAATGCAGATGATGCAAACGTTAAAACAAGCATTTGATCCATTGAACCTGATGAATCCCGGCAAAGTTTTGTAACCCCGTTCAGAGAAAAACACCATGTCCAGATTGCTATTGTTGGCCTTGCTGTACGCTGTCTCGCTTCCTGCATCAGCCCTTTACAAATGCAAAACTGGCACGCAAACCCTCTACAGCGATACCGAATGCACCAACGCGATCACGGTGCAAACGGGCGATACGTTTTCCGCCGAAGCTGCCCGGGATGCGCGCCAGCGTCTGGCAGCAGACAAGGCTGAACTCGATCGTCTGAGAAAGGAACGCAAACGGGAAGAGGCGTTCGATGATCGCTCGCACGAAAAATACGCCCGCGCCGCAGCCGGCAAACGCAAGCACTGCGTGGCATTGGAACAAAGCCAGCGCTGGGCGAAAGAAGATGCGGCAACGGCAAGCAAAAAGGCGATGGCAAAAGCCCACAGCAAAGCGCAACGCGCTGCTGAAAAATACGCTGCAGAATGCGGGCAATAAGCGGTTGCCAGCATTAAAACTGCTTGGCAGGTAGTGTCGGAGGCGACGACCGAGGCCGGCCCCGCGCGCGAATATTGCTTTATTTCTTGATGCTTCGATACAGACGCTGTGCAACCGTTGTCGCCGCCAGAACTAGCGCGCCGGCAGCGATCCCGACTAGCGCGCTAAGCAACGTCGGCGCCAAGGCTTCAAGCAGACTCCCAACCACGGGGAGCGCGCCGATGCGGTGCGCCAGATCATCGATCGCTACCGTTGCCGCATGTACGCCGTGAGTCAGGATGCCGCCGCCCACCATGAACATCGCTGCGGTGCCGATCACCGACAGACTTTTCATCATGTACGGCGCAAATACTAAAATGCCACGGCCAAAACTACGCTGCATCCGGCCCAGTAGACCAGCGCCGCCCTGCACGCTCAAATGCAGCCCGACATCGTCAAGCTTGACAATGCCGGCCACCAATCCATACACGCCGACGGTCATGATGACCGCAATCAGCGACAGTACCGTGATCTGCTCGCTAAACGATGCAGTGGCTACCGTGCCCAGCGTAATGGCGATGATTTCCGCCGAAAGAATAAAGTCGGTGCGCACTGCGCCCTGGATTTTCTCTTTTTCCAGTGCGACCATATCGCCAGCCGGGTCCGACAAGGTGTGCAGCAATTCGGCTTGATGAGCGTCGAGTTCTTCCTTGCTGTGCATGAATTTGTGCGCCAGCTTTTCAAAACCCTCGTAGCACAGGAAAGCGCCACCCAGCATCAGCAGCGGCGTTACCGCCCACGGCGCAAAGAAACTGATCGCAAGCGCTGACGGCACCAGAATCAATTTATTGCGAAACGAGCCTTTTGCCACCGCCCAGACTACCGGCAATTCGCGTTCGACCTTGACCCCGGTGACTTGCTGCGCATTCAAGGCTAGATCGTCGCCTAATACCCCTGCCGTTTTCTTGGCAGCGACCTTGGTCATCAGACTGACATCATCGAGGATGGAAGCAATGTCATCGATAAGAGCTAAAAGGCTGGAACCTGCCATGCTTGATTTCCTTGAATGATGAAAATTTTGGAACGCGATGCGGCTTGACCCATCGAAACCATGGCGAAAACGAAGGCATCTCCGTTTGCCTCATCGACGCTATGGGAATGGCGCATTCTAGCAGCCTGTGGAGTTTGGGAATTATCGGCAACATAAGCGCTAGCAGCAAAATGCAACAGCCGGATCGTTATCCGTGATGCATCATTTATTTCATGCATCACGGATGACGATCCGGCTATCGGGAATAAGCAGCGAATACTACCTGTTATTTATATTACCAATTGTTCATTCATCCGGATCGCCTTCTGCGCCATCCGTGAGTACAGGGCGCACTTTTGCATTCGCATTCAGCCGACCCAGCACGCTATCGACCGAACGCTTCAATTTGTCCGCCGCGCCCTGAATCGATTGATGCAGCGAAGCCGCATGCTCGGTAACGGCGATCGGCTGATGGCCTTGCAAGCGCACTTCCATCAGGCACCGGTTATCGGCAGCACCGGCTTTCGGGCCGTTGGTATCGCTCAGGTGCACTTCCACCCTTGTCACCTGATCCTTGAAATGGCTCAGCGCATCCTGCACCACAGTTTCAACATGAGTATTCAGTCCATCATTGCGTTCGATGTTGCTATCGGAATTGATTTGAATTTGCATGTTTACATACCCCTGATATCGGTTGATAGGTGGATGAATAATCTTTCCGGCACACGGCCGGAATCCTGCAATTTTACGAGAGCAGCAATACCTGTTTCATTTTGCGCTCTCTTTTGCACTATCTTGTACATGGCGCTACAACATGCCATTTCAAGGCATGCGCATAATCAATGATGTTAAGCTTGCACTGAGACTATTTATATATCGAAAGATTGCCATTCATGCAACAAAAAGCACCGCGCCGCACGCGTGAACGAATTCTGGAATTGTCGTTGCGTCTGTTCAACGAGTTCGGCGAACCGAACATCACGACCACAGTAATCTCGGAAGAAATGAATATTTCGCCGGGCAACCTGTATTACCACTTCCGCAACAAAGACGATATTGTCAATTCGATCTTTGTGCAGTTCGAAGAAGAAATCAACCGCCGTCTGGCAATTCCGGCCGAGCGCCGACCCAGCATCGAAGATGTCTGGCTGTATCTGCACTGGATGTTTGAACTGGTATGGCGCTACCGTTTCTTTTATCGCGACATGAACGATCTGCTGTCGCGCAACCGCAAGCTCGAACTGCATTTCAAGCAGATTCTGGCGCACAAGGTCAAGGTCGCCAAGCATTTGTGCGAAGAATTGCGCACCGAAAAGGCGCTGGAAGCCAGCGATGCTGCCATCGATGCGCTGGCCACCAATATGGTAGTGGTGGCGACTTATTGGCTGTCGTATGAGTACGTGCGCAATCCGCGCAACTATTCCGAACAAAAGGCGATGTCGGAAGCACTGGCACGCGGCTGTTATCAAGTGCTGTCGGTGATTGAGCCGTTCTTGCGCGGCGACACGCACTCGCTGTTCGACAAGCTGTCCGCCGACTATCTCGGAAAAACCAAATAAATCAAATCTTAATGATGAAAATGAAATCAATTTGCGTCTATTGCGGCTCTTCGGTCGGAGCCGCACCGCTGTATGCGGAAGCAGCCCGGGCACTGGCTAAAGAGATGGTCGCTGACAATATCGCGCTGGTCTATGGCGGCGGCAATGTCGGCTTGATGGGCATCATCGCCGATGAAGTCTTGCGGCTCGGCGGCGAGGCTACCGGCGTCATACCGCGCGCGCTACTGGACAAGGAAGTCGGACATCTTGGGCTCACGCGTTTGCATATCGTCAAGGACATGCATGAGCGCAAGGCAATGATGGCAGACTTGTCGGACGGATTTATTGCGATGCCAGGCGGGATTGGCACGCTGGAAGAGCTATTCGAAGTATTTACCTGGTCGCAATTGGGGCTGCATGACAAGCCAATCGGATTGCTGAACGTGGGCGGGTTTTATGACGGCTTGATCCATTTCATGCAGCACATCGTTACCGAACGCTTTCTGCGCGCGGAACAGGCAGCGCTGCTGCTGACCGACACATCGCCGGCAGCGCTGGTGGCAAGATTCAAATCCTATCAGCCGGGCAATCTGAACAAATGGACGCTGGCCGCCGACGAGAAAATATACCCATAGCCGGTATATCAGTAAAACGTGCAGTTACCGCATGTTTTATGTGGAGAAAAAATAATACCCCCTATATTTCTTGCCACCTCCAAAATTTCGGAGGGCAAGGCGGAGCATTATGCGGTCAAGGCTTGACGGAAATCTTCCACCAGATCGACTGTATCTTCGATCCCGACCGAAACCCGGATCAGCGAATCGGCAATACCCATGCTGGCGCGACGCTCGGCGCCCATCTCGAAGAAAATCGTATGCGCAACCGGGATCACCAAAGTGCGCGTATCGCCAAGGTTGCTGGCGGCTATTCCCAATTGCAGCCGGTTCAGATAATCGAAGCAATCGACCTCTGGTGCCAACTCGAAACTGAACAAGCTGCCGTAATGACGGAATAGCTCGCTTGCCAGAGTGTGCTGCGGATGCGATGGCAAGCCAGGATAATGCACTGCTGCAACCAACGGATCGGCTTCCAGCATCTGGGCAATCGCCAGTGCACTGGTGCACGCGCGTTCCATGCGCAATGCCAGGGTTTCGGCACCGAGCGCAATGTGATGCGCGGCTTCCGGCCCCAGGGCAGCACCGAAATCACGCAAAGCCTTTGCGCGCACTTGCGCCATGCCCCACTGGATCGGCGCAAAGCGCTTGTAGCCCGGTGCAATGTTCGGAAATAGCGTCCAGTCGAACAAACCGGTATCGGTCAGGCTGCCGCCCAGCGCATTGCCGTGCCCGGCTATCGATTTTGTCAATGCATTGACGACCAACCCTGCGCCGACCGATTTACCCTGAAACAGGTAAGGCGAAGTCATCGTGTTGTCGATCACATACAGAATGCCGCGGTCATGGCACAGACGACCGATCCGCTTGAGGTCCGCAACCTGAGTGCGCGGATTGGCGATGGTTTCGACGAAGACGATGCGTGTAGACGGCGTCAATGCCGCTTCGATCTGCCCGACATCGGTAGCATCGGCAAACGATACGCCGACGCCTTGGCAATTCACCGTCTGCCACAGGCTATTGGTATTGCCGAACAAGAACGAAGACGATACGACATGGTCGCCCTCGCGCAGCAAACCCTGAAAAATTGCACCGATGGCAGCCATGCCGGTAGCAAAGCAGATGGTCGCGTACCCGCCTTCCATCCCGGTAATCTTGTCTTCCAGCGCCGATACGGTCGGATTGCCCTGTCGTCCATAGCGATAACCGGGCTGCTTTCCCTGAAATACGGCAGCCAGTTCGTGCGCATCCTTATAACCAAACGTGACCGAGGTATGAATCGGCTTGTGCAGCGAACCATGCTCGATCGATTTTTGCCGGTCGCTATGCAGGATGCTGGTGGTAAACCCGGGATTTTTATGGTCGCTCATGATAACAAGTAGGAATGCTGTGACAGGTGCGCCCCTGCCCCGGCCTTAACCGGGACAGGGGCAGGCGGCAATCAATCGGCTTGCGCCAAATTCAGGTTCAATTGCGAACGTACCGCATCTTCAATCAGGGGCCGTGGATTGTTGCGTGCATTCTCGATGCGATCCAGATAGTCGCGCGTGATGTCGCCGGTCACATAGATGCCATCGAAGCAGGACGCCTCGAAGCTGGTCAAAGCCGGATTGACATCCGAGATTGAGCGTTTCAATGCATCCAGATCCTGATATATCAGTGCGTCGGCGGTAATCTCGCGGCAAACTTCTTCGTCGGAACGGCCAAAGGCAATCAGTTCGTTGCGAGTCGGCATATCGATGCCGTACACGTTAGGGAACTTCACCGGCGGCGCGGCAGAGGCAAAAATCACCCGTTTGGCGCCGGAATCGCGTGCCATCTGCACGATTTCGCGGCTAGTGGTGCCGCGCACGATCGAGTCGTCCACCAGCAACACCGATTTCCCCTTGAATTCGGACGCCATCGCATTGAGTTTCTGGCGCACCGACTTTTGCCGTACTGCCTGCCCCGGCATCAGGAAGGTGCGACCGACGTAGCGATTCTTGATGAAGCCTTCGCGATACTGGATGTTCAGCTTCAGCGCCAGTTCGATGGCTGCCGGGCGGGAAGAATCGGGAATCGGCATCACGACATCGATGTCGCCGTACGGAAATTGCTTGCGCACCTTGTCGGCCAGATATTCGCCCATTTTCAGACGACTGGCATACACCGACGCGCCGTCGATGATCGAATCGGGACGGGCAAAATACACGAACTCGAACGCGCACGGATTGAGGCTCGGATTCTCCGCGCATTGCTGGCTGTGCAGATTGCTATCCTGGTCGATGAAAATCGCTTCGCCCGGCGTGACATCGCGCAGGAAGCGAAAGCCCAGCCCTTCGAGCGCCACCGATTCGCTGGCTACTACGTATTCCTTGCCCTTGGCGGTCTCGGACACGCCGATGCACAGCGGCCGGATGCCGAACGGGTCGCGAAAAGCCAGCAAGCCGTGGCCGGCAATTTGCGCCACCACCGCATACGAACCGCGCACCCGTTTATGCACGGCTGCAACGGCTTTGTACAACGCAGACGGATCGAGCGAATAACCGGAAGTGGCTTCCTGAATCTCATGCGCCAGCACGTTAAGCAGCACTTCGGAATCGGAATCGGTGTTGATGTGGCGCCGATCGTTCTTGAACAACTCGATCTTCAATTGCTCGCTATTGGTCAGGTTGCCGTTGTGAGCAAGGATGATACCGAACGGCGCATTGACATAAAACGGTTGCGCTTCTTCTTCGCTGGCGGAGCCGGCGGTCGGATAGCGCACCTGACCGATGCCGGTATTGCCCAGCAGTGAACGCATGTTGCGCGTGCGAAATACATCGCGCACCAGACCATTGGCCTTGTGCATGATGAAGGTATTGCCGTGATTGGTTGCAATACCTGCGGCATCCTGACCGCGATGCTGCAGCAGCAGCAAAGCGTCATAAATCAGCTGGTTAGCGGGACTATGGGAAACAACACCGACAATGCCACACATGGTGGACTCCTAGACAAAATGGTTCAAAACGAAATGATTCAAAACTTTACATGCTGCACGATATCGCCAGGCAAAAACGGTTGCACGGTGCGCGCGGTAATCTCTACCAGTGGGCTCAACAGCGCTTCCTTCCAGAACGGCTGTTGCGGAATCGATGTCATGCCGCACAGCAAAGCTACCGCCAGCACAATCACAATTCCGCGCCCGAGACCGAATAAACCGCCCAGACCGCGATCCACCACTTTCAGGCCGCTGGCATTGACCAGGGCATCGACTGCCAGTATCAGCAAGCCCACCAACAGGCGGGTGCCGATAAACAGCGCGATAAATCCCACGATCAAGCGCAATGTACTACCGGGAATGGCTGCGGGCAGCAATGCAGCCAGATCGGCGCCGTACGCATTGGCGACAAAAAATGATGCTATCCAACTCAGCAAGGACAGCACTTCCCTGAGCAGGCCGCGCATGGTGCTGATAACAATCGAGCACAACAGCACGAACAAAACCAGATAATCGAAAATCGTCACAGGCTAGCTATCATTGCGCACGCTAGTTAACCGGCACCAGAGTGCCGCCGTAACCGAGTTGCACCAGCTTGGCGCGCATTTTCTCCGCCTCTTCCTTGCTGGCAAAAGGCCCCACCCTGACGCGAATGCGCGTGCCGGACTGGGTCGTGACCTTTTGCGTATACGATTTAATGCCGGCGTCGTTGAGTTTGCCCTGCAGTTCAGCCACTTTTTCCTGCGTTGCCAAGGCCGCGATCTGCACCGTAACTTTAGAGGATGTTTTTTGCGGCACTACCGTCTCGGCACGCCCTTCCAGAATAGCGCGGGCGCGGGCGGTTTCATCGACTTTTGCTATATGTTTGGGCTCGGGCTTAGCTTCCGGTTTAGCTTCCGGTTTAGATTCCGTCTTAGGTTCATGCTTGGGCTGTGCTTCCGCTTTTGGAGCGGGCTTGGGCTCGTGTTTAGGTTGTACCGGAGGTTCCGGTTCAACTTCTGCAATCGTACTGCGTGGGTCGGCAGCGGCAGCGGGATCAATGATTTCTTCTTGCTGGCTTAATCCGGCAGCAGCAGACACCGTCCCCGAAGACGACGCTCCCGCTTGTGGCGTGGACGGAACCGATCCGCTTGCTGCATCTGATGCGGGCGGCGTATCCATCGAAGGAATCTGGATGGCGATATCGTCCGGCACCGCTTTCTGTTCGGAATCGAGCAACATTGGCAAACCAATGATGGCGGCCAGCACTAAAGCGATAGCGCCGACCAGCCGTCTGCGAGCCCGCTTTTTTTCCGGCAGCGCCGCCTCGGAAGGTTTCTGGGAAGCGTTATCGGTCTTTTTTTTGCTGCGGTTGCGATAGGCCTGCGACTCTTCTTCGGAGCGCGAGGTAAAGCTGGGCGCTCCGGTAGCGGAATCTTGCTTCTTTTTTCTGCCAAGGAACGAAAACAGACTCATACGGTAGATGGTGAATTCTTTAGTGAATTAATGAGATTAAGCCGCAACTTGGCGTGCTTCGAGTACGCCGGCGACGGTCAGGAAAGAACCGAAGACCACGATTCTATCATTCTCGCCAGCCCTGCTTTGAGCATGTGCAAAAGCTTCTGCCGGTGAGGCAAAAAGCGTAATGCTGGACTCTGGCGCCGGTCCCTCTTCTTGTTTGACGTCTGCTTGCAAGAGTTTTTGCTGCAAAGCAGCAGCAGAAGCCCCGCGTGGCAATGGCAAGTCGGTTACGCACCAGTGATCAACGCAGGGCTTCAGTTGTGCGATGACGCCATCGATATCTTTGTCCTGCATCGCGCCGAATATTGCATAGGTGTAACGATGAAATCCCATGTTGCCCAAATTCTGGGCCAGCGTCGCCGCCGCATGCGGATTATGGGCAACATCGAGCACCACAGTCGGTCGGCCCGGAACAACTTGAAAACGCCCCGGCAAATCGACCAGCACCAGGCCCTTGCGAATCTCTTGCGCGCCTAGCGGCAAGCGCAAACGCAACGCTTCCAGCGCCGCCAGCGCCGCCGATGCGTTGAGCAACTGGTTGGCACCGCGCAAGCTTGGATAAGCGAGCGAATTGCGGCGATGGTTGCGGCCGCCAAAATTCCATTGCAGTTTATCGCCGGAATAATTGAAATCGTGCCCGAACAACCACAAATCGGCGCCGATTTCCAATGCATGATCGATTAGCGACTGCGGCGGTACCGGATCGCTGCAGATCGCTGCCTTGCCGGTGCGGAAAATTCCGGCTTTCTCGAAACCGATTTTTTCGCGGGTATCGCCCAGGTAATCGGTATGATCGATATCGACGCTGGTGACGATCGCCACATCTGCATCGACCACGTTGACCGCATCCAGGCGTCCGCCCAAGCCGACTTCCAGAATCACCGCATCCAGTTTGGCGTCGGCAAATAGCTTCAGTGCCGCCAGCGTGGTGAATTCGAAATAGGACAAGGTAATGTCGCCGCGCGCGGCTTCGACCAGTGCGAAAGCAGACATCAATGCCGCATCCGACACCATTTCCCCACCGATGCGCACCCGTTCATTGAAAACCAGCAAATGCGGGGAAGTGTATAGACCGACCCGGTAGCCGCCCTGCAACAGGATCGACTCCAGCAATGCGCAAGTCGATCCTTTGCCGTTGGTGCCGCCGACCGTGATGACAGCGGCGTCGTAACGAATATCGAGACGCGCATATACCTCAACCACCCGGTCCAGTCCCATGTCGATGGTATGGCTATGCAAATGCGAAATGAAATCAAGCCATTGCGGCAGGGTATTAGGAGTTTGGATCGACATGCAACGCTTGTAGGAAAGGGGAAGTATGCAATTGTAATCGCTCGTGTGACATCACGCTCGGGCACTTGGAGCGGAAAACGCAGTTTGCATAAAAAAACCCGGGTCGCGTACCCGGGCTTGCGAGACTGGCAAAGAGCTTATGCCACCGCTTATGCCACCGCCTCTGCCGCCTGATTTTGCAATAACGCCAGCAGACGGGCAATCTCTTCGCGCATCTTGCGGCGGTCTACGATCATGTCGACCGCGCCCTTCTTGACCAGGAATTCGGCGCGCTGAAAGCCTTCCGGAAGTTTTTCGCGCACGGTATTTTCGATCACGCGCGGACCGGCAAAGCCGATCAGGGCTTTTGGCTCGGCGATCACCACGTCGCCCATGAAGGCGAAGGATGCCGACACGCCGCCCATGGTCGGATCGGTCAGTACCGAAATGAATGGAAGCTGCTTCTCGGACAGCTTGGTCAGCATTGCGGTAGTCTTGGCCATCTGCATCAGCGATAGCAAGCCTTCCTGCATTCGCGCACCGCCAGTTGCCGTGATACAAATGAATGGTACTTTTTGTTCCAGCGCGGTTCTGACTCCGCGCACGAAACGCTCGCCCACTACCGAACCCATCGAGCCGCCCATGAATTCGAATTCGAAGCAGGCCACCACTACCGGCACCGTCATGATGGAGCCGCCCAAAACGACCATCGCATCGGTTTCGCCGGTGACGTCGATGGCTGCCTTGAGCCGATCCGGATATTTTTTGCTGTCCTTGAATTTCAGGGTATCGACCGGCAACGTTTCCTGGCCGATTTCGTAACGCCCGCCCGCATCGAGCAAGCCATCAAGCCGCTCACGCGCGCGAATGCGCATGTGATGGCTGCATTTTGGGCAGACATGCAGGTTCGACTCCAAGTCGGAGCGGTACAACACCGCCTCGCAAGACGGGCATTTGACCCACAGGCCTTCCGGCATCGACTTGCGATTGGCGGAATCGGAGCGCTGAATGCGCGGGGGAAGCAGCTTTTCTAGCCAACTCATGGTGAACTCCTTGTTCGAACACGGCAACACGGCCGGATAATTTTGTGCAATTCTACTCGTCTAAAGCCTGACGTATGCCGGAAATGAAGGTTTGCACCGCCTGCGCGCACTGTTCAGGCGGGGTGTTTTCCAGTTCCTGGATGATGCGGCTGCCGATCACCACGGCGTCCGACACCGAGGCAATCGCCTTCGCGGTGGCGGCATCGCGAATCCCGAAACCGACTCCGACCGGCACATGGACATGCCGCTTGATGCGCGGAATCATCGCCGCAACCGCATCCAGATCAAGACTGCCGGAACCGGTGACGCCTTTCAGGGATACATAGTAGACATAACCGCTGGCGATTTTACCGATTTTTTCGATCCGTTCATCGGTCGAAGTCGGTGCCAGCAAAAAAATGGTATCGAGTTGCTGGGCCCGCATTGCAGCGGCAAACTGCTCGCACTCTTCCGGCGGGTAATCCACCACCAGTACGCCGTCCACGCCGGCCGCCTCGGCTGCCAGAATGAAAGCATCGACGCCCATGCGTTCGATCGGGTTCGCGTAACCCATCAACACCACTGGCGTAGTCTGGTCGCTGACGCGGAACTCGCTGACGTAATGCAGCACATCGCGCAGTCCGACGCCTTTGAGCAATGCGCGTTCCGACGCACGCTGGATCACAGGCCCGTCAGCCATCGGATCGGAAAACGGCACCCCCAGTTCAATGATGTCGGCGCCGCCCGCCACCAGCGCATGCATCAGCGGTACGGTCAGTGCCGGAGCTGGATCGCCGGCGGTAATGAAAGGAATCAAACCTTTTTTATTCTGCGCCGCCAAGGCGGACAGCGCGGACTGGATTCTGGACATGGATGCACTCGCAGTAATGTATATGCTGCAAAGATAGGGGTATAGCTAAAAATACCCAATCTTCCGCATTATTTTTGTAGTTATTGAAAAATACAATACATAGTATGTTTTCGGTTACAAAATTGGATAAATGGAATCAACAAAAAACGACAGAAAGTAAGGTGCACCATGCACACCATCCGAGCCGGTGGCTGCATTCGTGCGCATGATGCACGCTACGCGCTGCCTTCTGCCGTTTTTCGTCAATCTGTTCACACGTATTTTGCGTATTTGCTCAATAGAAGTCGCCCATCCGCTCGGCCACCGTATGAATATCCTTGTCGCCGCGGCCGGACAAATTCACCAGTATCGTCTGCTCTTTGGGCAGCGTGGCGGCCAGTTTGGCCGCATACGCCAGCGCGTGACTCGATTCCAGCGCAGGAATGATGCCTTCGATGCGGCAACAATCGTGGAATGCCTGCAGCGCTTCGGTATCGGTAATCGTCACGTACTGGGCGCGTCCGGAATCCTTCAGCCAAGCATGCTCGGGACCCACGCCCGGATAATCGAGCCCGGCCGAGACCGAATGGGTTTCGATGATTTGACCGTTTTCATCCTGCAGCAGATAGGTGCGGTTGCCGTGCAGCACGCCCGGTGAGCCGGCAGTCAGCGAAGCCGAATGCTTGCCGGAAGCGATGCCCTCGCCCGCCGCCTCGACGCCGATCAGCTTGACATCCTTGTGGTCGATGTACGGATAGAAAATTCCCATCGCGTTCGAGCCGCCGCCGACGCAGGCCACCACATAATCGGGCTGGCGACCGGTCATTTCCGGCATCTGGGTCAGGCATTCCTCGCCGATCACCGACTGGAAATCGCGCACCATCATCGGATACGGATGCGGGCCGGCGACGGTGCCGATGATGTAAAAGGTGTTTTCGACATTGGTAACCCAGTCGCGCATCGCTTCATTGAGCGCATCCTTGAGCGTCTTGGAGCCGGATTCGACCGGCACCACGGTGGCACCCAACAGCTTCATCCGGTAGACGTTCTGCGCCTGGCGCTTGACGTCTTCCGAACCCATGTACACCACGCACTCAAGGCCGAAACGCGCGCAGATGGTGGCGGTGGCCACGCCATGCTGGCCGGCACCGGTTTCGGCGATCACGCGTGGTTTGCCCATGCGTTTGGCCAGCAGCGCCTGACCGATCACGTTGTTGATTTTGTGCGCGCCGGTATGGTTGAGATCTTCACGCTTGAAGTAGATTTGCGCGCCGCCCTGCATCTCGGACCAGCGCTTGGCATGGTAAATCGGGCTCGGGCGGCCGACGAAATGCTTCAGTTCGTAGCGGTATTCGGCCAGAAATTCGGGATCGCTGCCGTAATGCGCATAAGCGTCCTTCAGTTCCGTGAGCGCATGGGTCAGCGTCTCGGAAACAAAAGTGCCGCCGTAAGGGCCGAAATGGCCGTTGGCGTCGGGAAATGGATAGTTGGCCGCATGAAAAATCGCGGTAGTGTCATGTTCGCTCATGGTTTTTTCTCAATCAGTCTGGAGTGGCATCGGCCTGACGCACCGCGTCGATGAAAGCGCGGATCTTGTCGGCGTCCTTGATGCCCTTGCTCAGTTCGACGCCGCTGCTGACGTCGACCGCGTAAGGGCGCACGCGCAGCACTGCATCAGTGGCGTTTTGCACGCTCAAGCCACCACTTAAAACGACCCGAGGCGCGAGTTCTTTTGGAATGACAGACCAATCAAATACCTTTCCGCCGCCGCCGTAGCTATCGACAAAAGTGTCGAGCAGCAATCCGGCTGCATCACGATAATCCTGAGCATATTCTAACAAATCGGCGCCCTGCATATCGGGGCGCACCCGCAATGCGCGGATAAACGGCCGTCCGACCGCCTTCGCAATCGCTGCACACTGGAGCGGGGTTTCGTCGCCATGAAATTGCAGCAGCGCAACAGGTGCCTGTGCCAGCACCTGCGCCACCTGTTGTTCGGTGGCATTGACGAACAAGCCCACTGCGGTAACGAACGGCGGCAAGGCGGCAATCAGGCGCGCAGCCGCTTGCGGCGCGACATAGCGCGGGCTGTCCGGGTAAAACACGAAGCCGATCGCATCGGCACCGGCGGCCACTGCTGCCTGCACATCTTCGCTGCGGGTCAGCCCGCAGATTTTAATTCGGGTACGCTGACGCATCGGACTCAATCATTGGTGGCTTATATGGGTAACTATGCAAGACTTTATATTCATACAATCCATGTCTGCATTACTCGTATGCGCTTTGCACAAATCCTGCTTTCAGGAAAACATGGCGCAAGGCTGCAATCCGGCCAGAGTGTACCTGCCAATCTGGCCCATGAGAAGCCGCAGGACGGTAGATTACCGGGCGCACATCGGCTGCAAATGGGACCGGCAGCCTGATTTGGTCTACAATCTGCCCACTTTACGACCTCATTTAAAAGGAAAATCATGTCAGCCATCATGACCGCATCAGGACTGCAATACGAAGAAATCACCGTCGGCAGCGGCGAAGAAGCCAAGGCCGGCGACCATGTCAGCGTACATTACACCGGTTGGCTGCAAAACGCCGATGGCACTGCCGGCAGCAAATTCGACTCCAGCAAGGATCGCAACGAACCGTTCGAGTTTCCGCTGGGCGCCGGCCATGTGATCAAGGGTTGGGATGAAGGCGTGCAAGGGATGAAAATCGGCGGTATCCGCAAATTGATTATTCCATCCGCATTGGGTTATGGCGCGCGCGGTGCCGGCGGTGCGATTCCTCCCCATGCGACGCTGATTTTCGAAGTCGAACTGCTGGGCGTTTAAAGCCAACTTGCATTAGTCGGAATCGCCATGAAATCATACGCGTTGGCCCCTCTGCTTCTGATTGCCGTGTTGTGCAGCGGTTGCGCGGTGGTGACGGTCGCCGGCGCTGCGGTCTCGGTCGCCAGCACTGCGGTCAGCGTGGGCGTAACGGTCGGCTCCGCTGCGGTTAGCGTTGCCGGCTCTGCCATCAAGGGTGTCGCCAGCATCGGTTCCAGCGCAACGGAAACCGCATCCGAGTAATGTCGTTTGGCCGCAAGCCAATAAAAAACCCGCACCGGAATGCTTGTGCGGGTTTTTTATTGCCTGTGCCACGTGTTTGTCAGCCAGCACAGCAGACGGGCGTTATCCCTTCAAGTCTGAAATCAGATCGAGGTATTGCTGCATGGCCTGATCCTGCGACATGCCTTTGAGCGCTGCCCATACATCCCATTTGGCGCGCGCGACAAAATCGGTCATGCCCGGGCGCTCGCCTTGCACATCGCCGACGCTGCCCTGTTTGTACAGGCCGTACAACTTCAGCAGCATCATGTTGTCGGGGCGTTCAGGCAAGTTCCTGGAGTCGGCTACCGCTTGTTCGAATTCGGATTGCAAGGTCATGGAGTCTCCATTGGTAGGAAAAGCATCTGACGACAAACGACAGATGCATGCATCAAAATATTGGCAGCAAAAATAACATGAATGAAAGCGCATCCAAAGCAAACAACTAGAGGCGCTACTCCAGCATCCTTTCGGCAGCTCCATGAAAAAACGATACCGGTGCCGGTATTGTTAGATACCGCAATATTATTGAGCGACAACCGGTGATATATCCATATACTCTGTCAAATTTTATTTTAAGCGGTAAATACCTTGGCCATATTTCTGACCAGCTTTTCTTCGATCTGGCTGGTGAAAACCCTGAACATGAAGCCGAGCGTGATATCGAGTACGGCCTGACTCCGCTCAATCGCCAGCGTGCCGTCGATACCGCTGCGGCTGAAGGTTAAAACATCGCCCTCCCAGCCGATCTGCATATCGTATTTTGCAGCCATCTGATCCGCTATTTTTTGTGCGGCGTCCCGCGCCTGGTCGCGGGATAACGTATGTTGCTGCGTGATGCTGAAGTCGGCCATGCTCTACCCTCTGACTTCAGGATTCAAAATATTCTGCGGCTGTGCGCCGCTCAGTGCTGCAATCAGGTTTTCTGCCGCGCAAAACGCCATCGCGCGGCGGGTCGGCTCCGACGCACTGGCGATATGCGGCGTCAGCACGACGTTCGGCAAGGTCAGAAAATCCGGGTGGAAACGCGGTTCATTCTCGAATACATCCAGCCCGGCGGCAGCGATACGCCGCTCACGCAATGCAGCGATCAGCGCCACATCGTCGACGATGCCGCCGCGCGCGATATTCACCAGCGTGGCACCGGGCTTCATCAGCGCCAACTCTGCCGCGCCGATCGCATGGTGCGTTTGCGGCGAATACGGCAGCACCAGGATCAGGTGATCGGCACTGCGCAACAATTCCTCTTTGCTTACCAAAGTGGCGTTATTCGCGTGCGCTTCCTGCTCGGCCGGCAAACGAGAACGGTTGTGGTACAGCACCCGCATGTCGAAGCCGAGCGAGCGCCTGGCAATCGCTTGCCCAATGCGTCCCATACCAAGAATGCCCAGCGTGGAGCCATATACATCGGCGCCCAGAAAGGTATCGAAGCGCCACTTCTGCCATTGTCCGGCGCGCAGCCAGTGCTCCGATTCGGTCACCCGGCGCGCGGCTGCCATCATCAAGGCCCACGCGAAATCTGCTGTGGTTTGATTCAGTACTTCCGGCGTGTTGGTAACCATGATGCGGGCGCGGGTGGCGGCCTCCACATCGATGTTATTAAAGCCGACCGCCATATTGCAAATTGCCTTGAGTTGCGGGTTGGCCGCAATCACATCGCTCGAGATACGCTCGCTCGGCGTGGCAAGGATGCCATCCTTACCACGCAGCTTCACAATCAGCTCATCTTCGGTATACATCTGGTCGGACGGGTTCGACTCGACCTCGAAATGCTGCGCCAGCAAATCGATCACTTCAGGAAACACTGCGCGGGTAACAAGAATTTTCGGTTTCATCATGATCTCAACGGAAAAATATCAGCGTGGTCAGCGCAAACAACGGCACCAATATTCCGACCGACCACGCCATATAGCCGAAGAATGAAGGCATCTTGATGCCGCGATCTTCTGCGATCGCCTTAACCATCATGTTCGGCGCATTGCCGATATAACTGCCGGCGCCCATGAACACCGCGCCGCAGGAAATCGCCGCCAGCGTCGATCCCATCGTCGTCATCAATTGCTGGACATCGCCGCCGGCAATATTGAAAAACACCAGATAGGTGGGAGCATTATCCAGAAAAGCCGACAGAAAACCGGTCGCCCAGAAATACATCGCATTGATCGGTTGCCCGTGGTTATCGGTAACGGCGTGCACCACTGCAGAAAAAACCCCGGCCTCGCCAGCGCGCAGCATCGCTATGACCGGAATGATGGTAATAAAAATGCCTGCGAACAATTTAGCCACTTCCTGCATCGGCCCCCAGCTGAAATCATTACCCTGACGTGCAATCTTGGGCGTAATACCCAGCGAAATCAACGTAACCGCCACCAATAACAAGTCTCGCATCGCATTTTGCAAATCGACGTGAGCACCGAATATCGAGAAACTGACGCCCGACTTCCAGAAACCGCTCATCAGCACTGCGCCGATGATGATTGCCAGCAGCAGAAAATTGATCTTGCCTTCGAGGCGAAGGGGTGAATCCGGAGTAGGGTCTTGCGACAGCTGCTCGTTGCCCATCTTGTAATAACGGCGATCCAGAAAGTAAAAAATTACCAGCAATGCACTGCAGACAAACAGCGTTTCCGGAAAAATATTCTGTATGGTCCAGAAAAAATCAATTCCCTTCAGGAATCCCAAAAACAATGGCGGATCGCCCAAAGGCGTGAGCGAGCCGCCCACGTTGGATACCAGGAAAATAAAGAACACGATGATATGCACCACATGCTTGCGGCTATCGTTGGCGCGAATCAGCGGGCGGATCATCAGCATCGACGCACCGGTAGTCCCCATGACGCTGGCCAGCAGCGTCCCCAGCGTCAGCAATCCGGTATTGAGCAAGGGGGTGCCATGCAGATTGCCGCGCACGCAAATACCGCCGGCCACCACGAATAAGGCGGTGAGCAAAATGATGAAGGGAATATATTCGTCGGTCAGCGCATGCAGCATTCCCGATACTGCCGTCGCAGGACTGAGAAACACGATACACGGCAGCAAGAAAGCCAGCGACCAGCCGAAGGCGACCTTGCCGAAATGGTGATGCCAGAACTGAGGCGCCATCAATGGCACGAACGCAATCGACAGAAGCATTCCGGCAAAAGGGATACCCCACCAAGCCGATAATTGACTGCCATCGATGGCAGCTGCATGTGCAATGCCCGGCAACAGCGCGAGTCCGCACATCAGCGCCTTGATGTTATTTTTAATACGCAACAGGGTCTCCTTGATCATTGTATTTGCGCATTATTATCGCGCCAAACGGCAAAAACCCGTTTCCCCACGTTAATTTATGACGCGGGGAAGAACGGGCAGGACACGAATAAATTGCGGTATAGCGAGTGTTTTGCCAGATAACGTCCGGCAATCAGACGTCCAGCACCACTATCACATGCACCCGGTAAGGGCCGTGCGCTCCCAGCACGATGGTTTGCTCGATATCGCCGGTACGCGATGGGCCGGAAATGAAATTGGTCGCACGCGGCAACTCGCCGCGCTCATTGCGCACCAGCGCAAAAGCATCTTCCATATACGCAACGATGCGCGAAGCCGGCAAGATCGCGATATGCGTTTCCGGCAGCAAACTGGCTGAGGCATAGGTATCCGGTCCGGACAGCAGCAACAGCGAACCGGTTTCGGCTACCGCACAAAATGCGCCGGTGATGCCGACCAGATCGGCATTGACCGGCGGACGATACGCCACTGCGATTCCAGCTTGCTCCCACGCCAGGGTATCCAAGGTTTGCCATGCGATTGCCTGCTTGGCAATCCCGAGCGCATCGAGATACACAGCGATCGCCGCCGGCACTTGCGCCATGCTGGCCACTTCGGCCACGGTATCGGACATGCGCAAAGCCTGCTGCGTGAAATGTGCGATCAGATCAGCGCCGATATGCGGCTGCGGCCCGTGCGGATGATGTCGCAGATAATCCTGCACCGCTTCCAGCTCGTTCTGACTGACCTCGTTTGATCGTTGCTGTGCGGTGCGGATGCGACCAAAAATGGCCTGACGCGCTGCCGAAGTATCCATGATGCCTTCATCCTCTGTGTAAGAAATGGCAGTGTAGCCGAATCATCCAGCCAATATTGCCGATTGCAACGTGATTTTATTTCAAACTAAAAAAGCAAATAATTCACGTATGCCGGATAGGAGAAATGCATGAGCAAGCTGCTAAAACCACCTTTCTATCCGTTCTTGAGGTTCATGAAACGTACTAAAAATCCTGCAGTTTCAAGGTTATGGAATTTGCTTATAGGTATTTTGTCTAAAATAGAAGTTTGTTAGAACCGCCTGATTAACATAAAATACGGGGCTTCACTGCAGCTTGGCCGTTATTGCATCGTTATTGCATATATAGTAGCGCCCCGCTGGGAGCCCCGCAGGGCGTCCAGGCGTTTCACAGATTTCAGAAAATTACGATAGGACTGTTATGACCCACGTTGTCACCGAATCCTGCATCCAGTGCCGTTATACGGACTGCGTGGATGTCTGCCCGGTAGATTGCTTCCGCGAAGGCCCGAATTTTCTCACCATCGACCCCGATGAATGCATCGACTGCGCGGTGTGCGTTGCCGAATGCCCGGTCAATGCGATTTTTGCAGAAGAAGATGTTCCAGCCGACCAGCAGCAATTCATCAAAATCAATGCCGAGCTGTCACCCAAATGGCCTTCCATCACGAAAACCAAAAGTCCGCTGGACATTGCCGAAGAGTGGAAAGACGTCAAGGATAAATTGCAGTACCTCAAACGCTAAACGCGTTCATTCTAGGGCGCATGTGCAGATGCGCCGGTATTTCGCCAGGCCTGGCTGCCTGATTGGCTCGGGTTGCAGAACGGCGTTTTTGGACAATTGAAATGAAACAGGAATTAAACAGTAGTATGGAAATCAACGCCAGCCCCTCGCCCCTCATTCCATCCGTTCCCGCAACACCAATCGAAACCGATGCCGTTATCGTTGGTGCCGGCCCGGTCGGATTATTCCAGGTATTCGAGTTAGGGCTGCTTGAAATCAAGGCGCATGTAATCGATTCTCTGCCGGTAGTTGGCGGCCAGTGCGTTGAACTCTATCCGGACAAACCGATTTACGACATTCCGGCCGTGCCTGTATGCACAGGCCAGGAGCTGACCGACAATCTGCTTAAGCAGATCGAACCGTTCGAACCGACGTTCCACCTGAATCAGGAAGTCACCGTCGTCGAAAAACGCGAAGACGGCCGCTTCAATCTGGAAACTTCCGCTGGCACGCGCTTCATCACCAAGACCATTTTCATTGCTGCCGGTGTTGGATCGTTCCAGCCGCGCACCCTGAAAGTCGACGGCATCGAACAATTCGAAGGCAAGCAACTCTTTTATCGCGTCAAGGATCCTGCTCGCTTTGAAGGCAAGAATATCGTGATCTGCGGTGGCGGCGACTCCGCGCTGGATTGGGCGCTGAATCTGGCCGGCAAGGCGGAATCGGTAGTTCTGATTCATCGCCGCGAGGATTTCCGTGCTGCGCCTGCTTCGGTCGCGAAGATGAAGCAATTGTGCGAAGACTATGAAATGCAGTTTTTGGTCGGCCAGGTAAGCGGACTGGAAACCAAGGACGACAAATTATCGGAAATCAAGGTCACTGGTGCCGATGGCGTAACCCGCCGTCTGCCACTGGATGATTTACTGGTATTTTTCGGGCTGTCGCCAAAGCTCGGCCCGATTGCCGAATGGGGCCTGGATATCGAGCGCAAGCAGCTCAAGGTGGTCGATACGGAAAAATTCGAAACCAATGTACCCGGCATTTTTGCAGTCGGCGACATCAATACCTATCCGGGCAAGAAGAAACTTATCCTGTCAGGGTTCCACGAAGCTGCACTAGCTGCGTTCGGCGCTGCCCCGTACATCTTCCCGGAAAAGAAAATTCATATGCAATACACCACCACCTCGCCGAAGCTGCACAAAATCCTCGGCGTCGAAAGCCCGGTTTTCGACTGATTGCCGTTAGACGCACGATTTGAATGCCCCTGAAACGCAAAGATTATTTGCGTTTCAGGGCCATTTTCTTGATATCTGCTCCTTTCGCATTAAACCATCGGCTCCTCCTGATACAGAAAAACTTTGAATTGCATCAATGTATCAAGCCCCTTGGCTCCTAAAATGAAAAATCAAGGCACAAAAGGAGGGCATCATGCGCACGCTGTTTATTTTGGCGTTGAGTGTTGCCGTACTGGCTGGCTGTGCAACGCCAGCCCAACAAGCCGACGCGATGAGCCGCGAAATGGACCGGATGATATTGGTATATGGTCCGGCCTGCGAGAAACTGGGCTACAAGAACGACACTGATATGTGGCGCGACTGCATTTTGCAGATCAGCATCAAAAATGACTTCGAGCGCTACAATTACTACCCTAACTACTGGCCGACATGGCGTCGTTAGGAATCCCCGCAGGTTCGGCTAAATTGCGCCGATAGAACATAACAACCCTGTTTCCAGTATTGCCATTGCGCCACCGGCCAATTCAAGAACAAGACTATATCCGTATAGAGCTCTTCCTCGCTGGCTTACCAGCTCGATTCGCGATCCGGCGATGCGCTGATTTTATGAATTGCGAGGTCGGCACCATCGAATTCCTGCTCCGGATCGAGTCGGATACCCACCGCTTTTTTAAGCACTCCATAAATAAACAAGCCGCCGGCAAAGGCGATGCCGATTCCCATCAGGGTGCCGAGCAACTGGGACATGAACGACACGCCGCCGCGCCCGCCCAACGATTGCAGGCCGAAAATACCGGCTGCCAGACCGCCCCATGCACCACACAAGCCATGCAGTGGCCATACGCCCAGTACATCATCGATCTTCCATTTGTTTTGGGTCAGCGTAAACATTGCGACGAAAATCCAGCCGGCAATGCCGCCCGTCACCAGTGCTCCCAGCGGATGCATCAGGTCCGACCCGGCGCAGACAGCAACCAGACCAGCCAGCGGGCCGTTATACACGAAGCCCGGATCGTTTTTTCCCAGCAGAAAAGTGGCCAATGTTCCGCCCACCATAGCCATCAAGGAATTTATGGCTACCAGCCCGTTCATCTGGTCCAGAGTTTGCGCACTCATCACGTTGAAGCCGAACCAGCCGACTGTCAAAATCCAGGCGCCCAGTGCCAGAAATGGAATACTCGATGGCGGATGCGCAGAGATTGCGCCATCTTTGGAATAACGTCCGCGCCGCGCACCGAGCAACAAGACTGCCGGTAATGCCACCCAGCCACCCACTGCGTGCACTACAACCGAACCGGCAAAATCGTGGAATTCATGCGAAAACATCAATTTCAGCCATGCCTGAATACCGAAACGATGATTCCAGACGATGCCTTCGAAGAAAGGATAAACAAGACCGACCAGCAAGGCAGTAGCCACCAGTTGCGGATGGAACTTGGCACGCTCTGCAATACCGCCGGAAATGATGGCGGGAATTGCTGCAGCAAAAGTCAGTAAAAAGAAAAACTTCACCAGGTCGAAGCCATTGCGATCTGCAAGCACTTCGGCGCTGCTGAAAAAACTGACGCCGTAAGCGATGCTATAACCAATAAAAAAATAGGCAATAGTCGAAACTGCAAAATCGACTAATATTTTAACTAAGGCGTTAACCTGGTTTTTCTTGCGAACCGTCCCCAGTTCTAGAAAAGCAAAACCCGCATGCATCGCCAAAATCATGATGGCACCCAGCAAGACGAATAATGCATTGGCACCATATTGATGTGGATCCATATAAAAAACTCCCGATAAAAGTGCATTGAAAAATATTTGCACATTTATGAAGCAAAAAACATTCCACTTTTATAAATAGAATAAGTCTCTGATTTAAAATGCATAAATCTAAGCAGCAAAAATAGAAACAGCTTTGCACCAGTTTTTTGCACCAACATAAGGCACCAATAATGTGCAGACGGAATTCTCATGATGATTCCATGGCTTGAGCCAGACACCCCTTTTCCGGAAATTTCTTGCGCACTTACTGAAGAGGATGGCGCAGCCGGCCTGCTGGCAGCGGGTGCCGATTTATCGCCCCAGCGCTTGCTCGATGCTTACCGGCAGGGCATTTTTCCGTGGTTTTCAGAGGGACAACCGATTCTGTGGTGGAGTACAGACCCGCGAATGGTGTTGCAGACCAGGAATATCAAACTTTCTCGCAGTTTGCAAAAAACACTCCGCAAGATCGAACGCGACAGGCACAACGGCGGGTGCTGGGAAATCCGTTTTGATTATGCGTTTGAAGAAGTTATGCGCGCTTGCGCTGCACCGCGCAAAAATGGAGCGGGCACCTGGATTTCGGAGGAAATCATCGATGGCTATCGTGCGCTGCACCGGCAAGGCTATGCGCATTCTTCTGAACTATGGCTCAATGGCCAACTGGTTGGCGGGGCTTATGGCGTATGCATCGGGCACATGTTTTACGGCGAATCGATGTTTGCGCGTATTACCGACGGCTCCAAGATCGCACTCGCTTACCTGGTGCACTTCCTGAGAAAAAACGGCGTGCCGATGATAGACTGCCAGCAAGAGACATCGCATCTGGCATCGCTTGGCGCAACGGCAATGCCCAGAGCTGCATTTATCGAGCAACTCAAGATATTGACTGCCCAGCCGCAAATTACGCAATGGCTGCCGATCGGATTATTTGATGCGGAAAGTAGCCAGGCACGTAATGTAGAGACGAGGAAAATTGCATGACGCACCTCAAAGACTTGCCATTTTCGATCTTGCAATTTTACGCAACGGCCCCCTACCCTTGCAGTTATCTGGAACAGCGGCAAGCCCGTTCGCAAGTCGCGACGCCGTCGCATCTGATTAACGCCGATGTCTATTCGGAACTGGTAAAAAACGGCTTTCGGCGTAGCGGAGTTTTCACCTATCGTCCTTATTGCGACGGTTGTCAGGCTTGCATTCCGGTGCGTATCAAGGCTTTGGAATTCACTCCCAGGCGTAGCCAGCGCCGCGCTTGGGCCAAGCATCGCCATCTGAGCGCCTGGATCACGAATCTCGCGTATGTGCCCGAGCATTACGATCTGTACCTGCGCTATCAGACTGCCCGCCATGCGGGCGGTGGCATGGATCAGGACAGCCGCGACCAGTACGCCCAGTTCCTGCTGCAGAGCAAGGTCAACACGCGCCTGGTCGAATTTCGCGAAGCAGATGGCTCGCTATGCATGGTCAGCCTCATTGATTTGCTCGATGATGGGCTGTCTTCGGTCTATACGTTCTATGACCCGGACACGCCAAACGCCTCTTACGGTACCTACAACGTGCTATGGCAAATCGAACAAGCCAAACACTTGGGACTTGCACATATCTATTTGGGCTATTGGATACAAGAAAGCCGAAAAATGGCTTACAAGATAAATTTTCAACCTCTGGAAGCATTGCGTCAGGGAAAATGGGCCCTGTTTTAGCGGTGGCCGCGCTAAAATACGCGCCAACCCAACCAGTCTGCCCTCTCCCTCATGCCTGACAAATTTCTGTACGCTCTCGCCCGCCCGTTGCTCTTTTCGCTTGATCCTGAAACCGCACACAATCTGACATTGCTCTGGCTGAAACGCGCCGCCGCTCTGGGCCTGACCGGATTGATCGCCAAGCCGCAACCCGATCCGCGTAGCGTGATGGGAATCACCTTTCCCAACCCGGTCGGCCTGGCCGCCGGTCTGGACAAGGACGGCACTTATATCGACGCTCTGGCGGCACTGGGCTTCGGCTCTCTCGAGATTGGCACCGTGACGCCGCGGGCCCAGCCTGGCAACCCGAAACCGCGCATGTTTCGCCTGCCAAAAGCCAACGCCATCATCAATCGTATGGGATTCAACAATGGCGGCGTGGAGGCGTTCATCTCGAACGTGCAGGGATCGAAATTCTATCAAGACAAGAAAGGCGTGCTGGGGCTGAATATCGGCAAGAATGCCGACACGCCGATCGAGCGCGCCGCCGAGGATTATCTGCACTGCCTGCAAAAAGTATATCCGTACGCCAGCTATGTCACGGTCAACATTTCTTCGCCCAACACCAAAAACCTGCGCCAGTTGCAAGGCGCCAGCGAACTCGATGCACTGCTGTCGCAACTCAAGGATGCGCAAAATCGCCTGGCTGATTTGCACAAGCGTTATGTTCCGATTACGCTGAAAATCGCACCGGACATCGATAGCGAACAAATCAAGATTATTGCTGCGGCATTGCTGCGACACCGGATCGACGGCGTGATTGCCACCAATACCACCATCACGCGCGACGCGGTCAAAGGGATGCAGCATGGCGAGGAAGCCGGCGGTCTGTCCGGCGTACCGGTATTTGCGCTATCCAACACCGTGATCCGCGCACTGAAGGCCGAGTTGGGCGACGCATTACCCATCATTGGCGTCGGCGGCATCTTTTCCGGCGCAGATGCGCAGGCAAAAATGGATGCCGGCGCGGCGCTGGTGCAACTCTACAGCGGCCTGATTTATCGCGGTCCGACACTGGTGCGCGAATGTGCAGCAAGCCTGCACAGGTATCTTCGACGAGATAATATCTAAAATATACTTACTACTGTATTTTTACATACCGCAATAAAAATATGCGGTATATGCGTTATTTATGCATATACTCCTGCATTAAATAGAGCAGCATATAGAAAACAGCACGTTCATCCGGTTCGGCATACAAACGCCGCAACCCACCATAAAAAAACCCGCCGAAGCGGGTTTTTTTATGCATCAAATGCCTTACTGAACAGTGACGGTATCGGCAACATCGCTGAATTCGGCGATTTTGTCGAAGTTCATGTAGCGGTAAATTTCCGCCGCATTTTTGTCGAGCACACCGATGTTTGCCATGTACTCTTCCTTGGTCGGAATCTTACCCAGCATTGCGCAGACTGCCGCCAATTCGGCCGAGCCCAGATAAACCCGGGTGTCGATGCCGAGACGGTTCGGGAAGTTGCGAGTCGATGTCGACATCGCAGTCGAACCCTTGCGCACCTGCGCCTGGTTACCCATGCACAGCGAACAGCCTGGCATTTCCATCCGTGCACCGGTACGGCCAAGAACACCGTAATGGCCTTCGGAAACCAGAATTTGCTGATCCATCTTGGTCGGCGGTGCAATCCATAAACGTACCGGCAGATCGGATTTGCTTTCGAGCAGCTTGGAAGCCGCGCGGAAATGGCCGATATTGGTCATGCAAGAACCGACGAATACTTCGTCGATCTTGTCGCCGGCAACTTCGGACAGCATTTTCACATCATCCGGATCGTTCGGACAGGCAACGACTGGCTCATGAATATCGGCCAGATCGATTTCGATGACGGCAGCATATTCGGCATCGGCATCCGGCGCCAGCAGTTCCGGCTTGGCAATCCAAGCTTCCATTGCCTGGATGCGGCGCTCCAGCGTGCGCTTGTCTTGATAATTATTGGCGATCATCCACTTCATCAACGTGATGTTGGATGTCATGTATTCGATGATCGGCTCTTTATCCAGATGCACGGTGCAACCGGCGGCGGAACGCTCGGCAGAAGCATCGGACAATTCAAACGCTTGCTCGATTTTCAGCTTTGGCAAGCCTTCGATTTCCAGAATGCGGCCGGAGAAAATGTTTTTCTTGCCCTGTTTTTCGACTGTCAGCAAACCCTTGCGAATTGCATACAGGGGAATTGCGTTGACCAGGTCGCGCAAAGTCACGCCAGGCTGCATCACGCCCTTGAAGCGAATCAGCACCGATTCCGGCATGTCGAGCGGCATCACGCCAGTAGCTGCTGCAAACGCGACCAGACCGGAGCCGGCCGGGAATGAAATGCCGATCGGGAAACGGGTATGCGAATCGCCGCCAGTACCGACGGTATCCGGCAACAGCAAACGATTGAGCCAGGAGTGGATGATGCCGTCGCCTGGGCGCAGCGTCACGCCGCCACGATTGGAGATGAATTTCGGCAGTTCATGATGGGTCTTGACGTCGACAGGTTTTGGATAAGCGGCTGTATGGCAGAACGACTGCATCACCATGTCGGCCGAGAAACCAAGGCAAGCCAAATCCTTGAGTTCGTCGCGCGTCATCGGACCTGTCGTGTCTTGCGATCCGACAGTAGTCATCTTCGGTTCGCAGTATGTGCCAGGACGCACGCCACGGCCTTCAGGCAAACCGCATGCACGACCTACCATCTTCTGCGCCAGCGTAAAGCCTTTGGTGGAATCGGCAGGATTGGTCGGCAGGCAGAACAAAGTGCTCGGCGCCAGGCCCAGCGCTTCACGCGCACGCGCAGTCAGACCGCGGCCGATGATCAGCGGAATACGGCCACCGGCGCGCACTTCATCAAAAATCACTGGGGATTTAACGCTGAACTCGGAAATTACTACGCCATCCTTCAGCGCACGCCCTTCATAAGGGCGCAGTTCGATCACATCGCCCATGTCCATTTTGGACACATCGAGTTCGATCGGCAACGCGCCTGCATCTTCCATCGTGTTGTAAAAAATCGGTGCGATCTTGTTGCCGAGGCAGACGCCGCCAAAACGTTTGTTCGGCACGAACGGAATGTCTTCGCCGGTAAACCAGAGGACGGAATTGGTCGCCGATTTGCGCGAGGAGCCGGTGCCGACCACGTCGCCTACGTACGCTACCAAATTGCCTTTGGTTTTGAGCGCTTCGATTTGCTTGATCGAGCCGACCTTGCCCGGTTCGTCAGCGATAATGCCTGGACGCGGGTTTTTCAGCATCGCCAACGCATGCAGCGGAATATCCGGACGGCTCCATGCGTCAGGCGCAGGAGACAAATCATCGGTATTGGTTTCGCCGGTGACCTTGAATACTGTCAAGGTCAAGCTTTGCGGCACTTCGGGACGCGAGGTAAACCACTCGGCATCGGCCCATGACTGCAATACAGCCTTGGCATTGGCATTGCCCTTATCTGCCAGTTCCTTGACGTCATGGAAATAGTCGAACATCAGCAAGGTTTTTTTCAAGCCAGCAGCGGCGACGCCGCCAACGACTGCATCGCCCAGCACATCGATCATTGGCTTGATGTTGAAACCGCCCAGCATCGTACCCAGCAATTGGGTAGCGGTTTCGCGCGAAATCAATGGACAAACTTCTTCGCCTTTGGCAACTTTTTCCAGAAAGGCAGCCTTGACCTTGGCAGCGTCATCCACGCCGGCCGGAACACGGTAGGTAATAAGATCGATCAGTGCTTGCGCTTCGCCCTGCGGCGGATTCTTGAGCAAGCCGATCAGTTCTTCAGTCTGTTGTGCCGACAGCGGCAAAGGGGGAATACCGAGAGCGGCGCGTTCGGCGACATGTTGGCGATAGGCTTCTAGCATGGCAGGTCCTCACAATTTGGTTAGTTGTGGCGCCGAGTGCTAAAGCGCCGGGAAATGATAAAAATTATGAATTCAGGTCAATTTGGCGAACAACCGCAGAGGGCGTCAAATCAACTCTTATATATTATATCTTTTACTTGAATCCTTGCACCACTTTCCCTGTGCTCGTTTTTTCCAGCGCATGCAAGATAGGCAAAAATACCATGATTATCTGTAAAAATGCGTGGCTTTCTGATGAAAGAAAAAATGATGGAAATTGATCCGGTAAAAGAATCGAACGAGGCCCGTTAATACGCGGACTTGAAGCCGGCTCGCCGATTTATCTGCTCTGTCAGTTTGCGGCAATGAAATTTCAGCGACACCAGGAATTTGCCGACCTGAGGACTGCAAAGAATTTTTCCAACATCACGCGTATAGCTCTCGATGTACATCGGCGCCATCCTCTAACCTCGTTGCGTGAAGTAAATCCCGGTATTAATATGTAATTAGCAAATATGCATGAGGTGCGCCATGACAATCCGCGTTGGAACAGCCAGCTGGACAGACAAATCCCTCATCGCCTGCAAACGCTTCTACCCCCCCGGATCTACCACCGCAGAAGCACGCTTACGTTTTTATGCCACTCAATTCTCGCTGGTGGAAGTGGACTCGAGTTATTACGCAATGCCTTCTGCGACGAACGCGCAACTGTGGGCGGAACGCACTCCGGAGCACTTCACCTTCAACATCAAGGCATTTCGGCTGATGACAGGGCATCAAACGCCGCGCGAAGCGTTCCCCAAGGATTTACAAGCGGCGCTCCCTGACAACGGGTCGAAAAATATTTACTATCGCCATATTTCAGACGATCTGCGCGATGAGTTGTGGCGCCGCTATCGTGAAGCGATCACTCCTTTGCGCAACGCCGGCAAATTAGGGACTGTATTGTTTCAGTTTGCTCCGTGGCTGACCAGCGCAGCAGAAGGCCGAGCGCACATCGATGAGTGTCTGCTACGCATGAAGGGCTATACCATCGCCACCGAGTTTCGCAATAAATCATGGTTCGATGAACGACACCGCAACGCTACGCTTGCGCTTGAGAAGGAAAATGGTTTGGTTCATGTGGTCGTGGATGCGCCGCCCGACGTCTCGAACCGGGTACAAACGGTTTGGGAAGTCACGAATCCTGATTTGGCGATGGTGCGATTACATGGACGTAATACCGCCGCTTGGAACATCAAGGGCGCACTGTCATCTGCGGAACGTTTTAATTACGATTATTCGGATGAAGAATTGTCCGAATTAGCCGACAACATCCGAATCCTGGCGAAACAGGTCGCCCAACTTCATGTGATATTCAACAATAACCACGAAGATCAAGGCCAGCGCAACGCTCGAACACTCATGGAAATGCTCGCACAGCACGCTGTCGTGCATAAATGAGACCGATGACGCATTCACCTTGCATGGGCCAATGTTGGCATACGAAGTAGCAAGAGGAAAAAAGAAGATGACCGCACGTAATCCCAGAAACAAAAAAGCCCTGATTTATCAGGGCTTTACTTGCTCCGGCTTACGCCGGATATTTGGCGTCCCCAAGGGGATTCGAACCCCTGTACTCACCGTGAAAGGGTGATGTCCTAGGCCTCTAGACGATGGGGACAGTGACCTGTCCGTACTGCTTAACTTCCTTGACGCCTGGCATTCAATATCGCAAATCCGAGCTGGTTCAGATTTGCTTTTGCTGGCGTCCCCAAGGGGATTCGAACCCCTGTACTCACCGTGAAAGGGTGATGTCCTAGGCCTCTAGACGATGGGGACATAAACTACGCTCTCACACTACTATATTTCACTAACTTTTCGCTGGTGGAGGTAAGCGGGATCGAACCGCTGACCTCTTGCATGCCATGCAAGCGCTCTCCCAGCTGAGCTATACCCCCTTGCGAAGAACGAAATTATAGCAAGCTTCGTTACTGTATGTAAATCCTCTTTTTGAAAATATCAGAGATATTTTGTCAGCCGTGCCAAAACCGTATCGCGGCCAAACAATTCAATGACGGAATCAATCGATGGCGTCTGCAATTGTCCGGTCAAGAGCAAGCGTAAAGGCATCGCCATTTGCGGCATCTTTAGCTTGTGTGCAGCAAGCACTTCTTTCAGCATCACTGACAGCGCATCCTTTGTCCATTCGACGGTTTTGCAGCGCGCGACATAATCTTGCAACGCGGGTTTGGATAGTTCATTCAAGTGCTGTGCCAGCAAATCTGCAGCAGGAGCGGGCGTTCGATAAAACAACATTGCTGCATCTGCCAGTTCATTGGTGGTATTAGCCCGCTCTTTCATCAACCCGATCACTGCGTGCAGGGCGGGTGCATTTGTGAAATCGGCCCCTTCTACATCCATGACGGGCTTGACCAAGCCTGCCAAGCGGGCGTTATCTGCCTGCTTGATGTAGTGATTGTTCAACCAGGCCAGTTTTTCCGGATTGAACTGCGCAGGCGATTTGGATAAGTGATCAAGGTCGAACCATGCACAAAACTGCTCCATCGAAAAAACCTCATCATCGCCATGACTCCAGCCCAAACGCGCAAGGTAATTCAACATCGCTTCCGGCAGATAGCCTTGCGCGGGATAGTCCATCACGCTGACTGCTCCATGACGCTTCGACAGTTTTTCGCCATCAGCCCCGAGAATCATTGGTACATGACCATACAATGGCAATTCTGCTCCGAGCGCTTTCAGGATATTGATCTGGCGCGGCGTGTTGTTGACATGATCATCGCCGCGAATGACGTGTGTAATCTGCATGTCCCAATCGTCTATCACTACACAGAAGTTATACGTTGGCGTGCCATCAGGACGCGCGATGACGAGATCATCCATTTCGCGGTTAGAAATAGTAATTGTGCCCTTGACGACATCCTCCCAGCTGACTTCGCCTTCCAACGGGTTCTTGAAGCGCACTACAGGTTTGCGCCCTTCTGGAACCAGAGGCAGAGTCTTGCCTTCCTCGGGACGCCAGGTGCCGTCGTAACGTGGTTTTTCGCCGGCGGCACGCTGACGCTCACGCATGGCTTCGACTTCCTCCGGTGACGAGTAACAGTAATAAGCAGTGCCGGCACTCAGCATCTGTGCAACGACCTCGCGATAGCGATCCATCCGCTGCATTTGGTAAAACGGGCCTTCGTCATGGGACAAGCCCAGCCATTGCATGCCTTGAAGAATGGCTTCAACCGCTTCAGGCGTCGATCGCTCCAGATCCGTGTCCTCGATACGCAAGATGAACGTACCGCCGAAGTGGCGCGCATAAGCCCAGGAAAATAGCGCCGTGCGCGCGCCGCCTAAATGAAGATAGCCAGTCGGGCTGGGAGCAAAACGGGTGCGAACTGTGGTCATGGCAAATAAAAACGGCTTTGTTCACCAAAGCCGTATAGATAAAAATATCATTTTACCGCGTTGCCACCAGCCGCGAAACCAGGACTTACGCTAGCATCGGCAGTTTGGCAGATGTGTCATTGAGTAAATGCGACTCGGCGATCAAGCGATGCTTGCCGGTCAGCAGCAAAAAATGTTTACCAGTACAGCGTGCCAGTAGCGTCATGCCTACGCGTTGCGCGACAGCATGACCCATTTGTGTAGTTCCTGAACGTGAGAGCAAAAAAGGAATTCCCATTTGCGCTCCTTTGATCACCATCTCGGATGTAAGACGGCCTGTCGTATAAAACACCTTGTCATGACCACTGACACCATCCAGCCACATTTTCCCGGCAATCGAATCAACCGCATTGTGGCGTCCAACATCCTCAATAAAGTACAGTAATTCGCCACTTGCGGAAAACAGCGCACAACCATGGACTGAACCGGCTTGCTTGTATATAGACGATTGCGTACGAATCAGATCAACGATGCGATATAAAGTCGACTGCGTCAAACGCGCTTCTTCTGGCAGTGTAATTGCATCGACTTCATCCATCAGGCCCCCAAAAACAGAACCTTGCCCACAACCGGTCGTAATGACCCGTTTGGATGTACGCTCTTCGATATTGTCGACGCCGTTGCGGGTGGTAACAGCAACCGCCTCGACGTCCCAATCCACTTGGACGCAAGCAATATCGGTAATTGACCGCACCAGCCGTTGATTGCGCAAATACCCCAGCACCAAGGCTTCAGGCGCACCGCCCAAGGTCATCAAGGTCACCAGTTCGCGCTTGTCCAGATAAACAGTTAAAGGGCGCTCCGCCGGAATTTCTATGAGTGAAACACGTCCCTGCTCATCCACCACTTCCACTGGATAAGTCAACGTTGCATGTGCATTGGAAAGTATCGGCCTTGAAGTCATGGAAATATTCTCATTCAATGACGTTGTTGGGTCATTCTGATATTGATGACAAGGCAGCTTGCTTATTTTTTTGGTGCCGTAGCGGCATCAGCAGCCACTGCCGCAGGTACTGAAGGTGCCACTGCGCCCGCCGCAACGTAAGGGCCTGGATCAGCACAAGGCGGAGTTGTTTCAGCAGGTGGCGCAGATGCGCCTTTTTCCTGCCGGTAGCGGGCGACAACCGCATCCTGAGATAAACATAATTTATATGCATCTACTTTGGAGGCCCATGCCGCCTTGGCCTTGGTTTCTGCTGCTTTGGCGGCAGCTTCGTCGTTCAATGGCGGTAATTTGGCAACAGCCGCGCCAGTCGCCATCAAGCCCAGCATTATGCAAATTACCTTATTCATAACCGCTCCACGCTGTAAGTTATACATTGGCTTGCTTGATTGCTTCAGTCGGTTGCTCGGACGAGCGATTACGTGCCACTTTTCCAGACTGAATATCGTCATACCATAAATCATGGTGCTGTTTTGCCCACGCATCATCCACATAACCGGTACGCATTGCCTGATAGGCGCCCGCCATTCCCAAGGTACCAAGATAAATATGTCCAAGGATCATGCTTGCCGCCAGCACTGCAGCGACAATATGGACAATGCTGGCTATCTGCATATTGCCGCGTGTGTACAGCAAGCCTGGGACCAGCATGTCAAGCACAAAACCAGAGGCACTCATAATCAGACCGAGCACTACCACTGCGCCCCAAAACATGGCTTTTTCTCCTGCGTTGAATTTGCCTGAACTGACGTGCTTGCCGCTGAGTAATCCCCCAAATTGTACAAACCAGTTCAAATCGCCTTTTCCCGGCAAGTTATCTTTGACGAAAAGAACGAAAAATACCACTATCGAACCAGTAAATACCGGCCCAACGAAATTGTGAATATTTTTACAGGCGAATGCCACCCAGCCAAAAAGTGTCAAGCCGAATACCGGAAGGAGTATATATTTTCCAAATAATATGGTACCTCCGGTAAGCGCAAGCAGCACGAAGCTAATTGCCATAGTCCAGTGCGCCAAACGCTCAACGGATGTAAAGCGCTCTATCAAACGGCCTGTTTTGCTGCCTTCCAATTTAATCTGCCCTTTAAGCAGATACATCGCAGCGATCAATAGCACTACTATTATGAGTAGCCAGCCTCCGATGCGAGTAAGAGGACCATTACGATATTGGCGCCATGCCTCGCCGGCAGTAGTTGCTCGAGCTTGCCCCGGAAACTGTGCTTTCGGCTGTATCAGAACGCCAGCTTCGAGTGCAGGCAGGCTGGAATAGTTTTGCGTACCATTATTTACGATACGATAAGTCGGTGCCAGATTGCCTGGCTGACTTTTACTGCGGTCGGCTTGATTCTGTTTCAGAATATCAATCGACTCGACATTGGGCGCTGTTATTGGACTAGCCTGGCTAATATCTGCCGGCGACACACCCTGCGCGGTCGCCGCGCCTATCAAACCAGCTAATAGACAAAACCCCACTATCAAGCCACCAAATTTCGTTTTCATGTTACCTCCACTTGCCAGCCTGCAAACGCAATCAATTCATCCGAATATATTCGTTTTGATTTTGACCGCGTGTACGGATTTGCTTTTCCCAACTAGTTTTGTCACCGGGAGTCCAGCCATGGGCGACAAAATCATTCTTCGCTCCCTGCCAGGATTTACCGTCCGACTTGACCGGCGACCCGGTTAGCGACTGATCTCTTTCACTGCAAGCCATCAATGCCAGCGCGCTTAGGGACACCACTAGCAAGCGCATCATGATTTATTCTCCGGCGGTGTTGCGTCAGGATGCGGGGCACGGCCATAGGCAGTTCCCCAACCCCATACTTCGCTGCCCGCACCGCGCTTGACTACGCGATTACGGAAAATATCCGCGATCACATCGCCATCACCTCCTAATAAGGCCTTGGTAGAACACATTTCTGCACAAGCTGGTAGCTTTCCTTCAGCCAGACGATTCCGACCATATTTTTCAAACTCTGCCTGCGATCCATCTTTCTCGGGGCCGCCTGCACAGAAAGTGCATTTATCCATTTTGCCGCGCAAACCGAAAGTCCCGTTGGAAGGAAATTGCGGTGCACCAAACGGACAGGCGTAAGAGCAATATCCGCAGCCGATGCAAACATCCTTGTCATGCAGTACCACGCCTTCATCGGTGCGGTAAAAGCAGTCAACCGGACAGACAGCCATACAGGGAGCATCCGAACAATGCATACACGCGACAGAAATCGATTTTTCTTGATCGATAACGCCATCATTAATGGTGACAACCCGCCTCCGATTGACGCCCCAAGGCACCTCGTGCTCATTTTTGCAAGCGGTAACGCAACCGTTACACTCGATGCAACGTTCGGCGTCGCAGATGAATTTCATTCGTGCCATTTATTTCCCCTCTCAAGCGTGTGTGCGAGCTTCACGCAATAATTTTTTCGATGTTGCAGATAGTCGTTTTGGTTTCCTGCATCATCGTGACGGAGTCGTAACCATAGGTAGTTGCTGTATTGACCGCTTCACCGCGCACAATTGGCATTGCACCTTCGGGGTAATACTCTTTCAAATCCTTGCCTTGCCACCAGCCCGAGAAATGGAACGGAATAAATGCAGTTTCGGCATTGACGCGCGGCGTAACCAAGGCTTTGACCTTGATGCGTGCCCCGGTTGGCGTTGAAACAATCACATATTCTCCGGTGCGAATACCCCGGTCGGCTGCAGCTTTCGGATTCAATTCCACAAAGGCATCCTGCTGCAATTCTGCCAGCCACGGATTGGAACGCGTTTCCTCGCCGCCGCCTTCATATTCGACGAGGCGGCCCGAGGTAAGAATGATGGGAAACTTCTCATGCAATTTCTCGGCGACGTTCTTGTCCTGGATCGACTTGTATAAAGTCGGCAAGCGCCAGAAAGTCTTTTTATCGTCATGGGTCGGATACTTTGCCACCAAGTCGGGTCGTATGCCATAAAGCGGTTCACGGTGTTTCGGCACTGGGTCGGGAAAATTCCACACTACCGCACGCGCCTTGGCATTGCCGAACGGATGGCAGCCGTGATTTTTCATCACTACGCGCTGGATTCCACCGGACAGATCGGTTTTCCAGTTCTTGCCGTCTGCAGCCGTTTTCTCGGCATCGGTGAGTTCACTCCACCATCCCAGTTTCTTCATCAAAACATGGTCGAATTCCGGATATCCGGTGGTGATATCGGCGCCCAGCGAATGCGAGCCATCTTCAGCCAATAAATTTACGCCATCTTTTTCCACTCCGAAATTGGCACGAAAATTACCGCCGCCATCCATCACATGCTTGGAAGTGTCGTATAAATTCGAAGTGCCTGGATGCTTCATTTCAGGCGTTCCATAACAAGGCCAAGGCAAGCCGAAATAATCTCCGGTCAGATCATATCCGGTAGCGGCATCCTTGCCTCCTTTGCACTTCAATGTTTTGACGTCGAACAGGTGCATGTTGCGCATGTGCGCCTTCAACCGTGTCGGCGATTGGCCGGTATAGCCGATAGTCCAGGTGCCGCGATTGATCTCTTCCAGCATGGATTCCGGTTCCGGCTCCATCATGCCGCCCTTGCCCGGGACCAATTTGATTTTTGCGACAAGCTCTTTGCCAAAACCCAGCTTTTGCGCCAACTGGTACATGATCATGTGATCGGTACGTGATTCGAACAACGGCTCAATGACTTTTTCACGCCATTGCAGAGAACGATTGGATGCCGTGACCGAACCCGAGGTTTCGAACTGGGTCGCAGCAGGCAACAGATACACGGCACGATTGGGATTGAGTTCTTGTCCATCGACTTTCATGGCGGCCATGGCAGCGGTAGCCGACGGATAAGGATCGATCACTACCAGCATGTCGAGTTTGTCGAAGGCTTTCTTCATCTCCAGACCACGAGTCTGGGAGTTCGGTGCATGCCCCCAGAACACCATTGCCTTGACGCTGTTTTCCTGATCGATAAATTCGCTTTTTTCCAGCACCGCATCAATCCAGCGCGACACGGTAGTGCCGGATTTCTCCATCATTTCTTGCGATGCAAACTGCTTTTTAACCCATTCGTAGTCGACGCCCCATACCGTGCACCAGTGCTTCCAGGAACCTGTTGCCAACCCATAGTAGCCCGGCAAAGAGTCGGGATTCGGCCCCACGTCTGTTGCACCTTGTACATTATCGTGACCGCGAAAGATATTGGTGCCGCCACCCGATTTGCCGACATTGCCCAGTGCGAGTTGCACGATGCAGGACAGGCGAACCATCGCATTGCCGATGCTGTGTTGGGTTTGCCCCATGCACCAAACCACGGTGGAAGGCCGGTTTTTGGCCAGGGTTTCGGCAGCCTTGAATACTTCTGCTTCCGGCACGCCGCACGCTTCCTCCACTTTTTCCGGCGTCCAGGTCAGTGCTTCTTCCTTGACTTGGGCCATTCCGTAGACGCGGCTGTCAATGTACGCCTGGTCTTCCCAGCCATTTTTGAATATGTGATACAGCAAGCCATACAGAAATGGAATATCGGACCCGGAACGGATGCGCACATATTGATTTGCTTTGGCTGCGGTGCGGGTATAACGCGGATCGACCACAATTACTTTACAACCGGACTCTTTTGCATGCAACAGATGCAGCATGGAGACCGGATGCGCCTCCGCGGCATTCGATCCAATATACAACGCTGCCTTCGCATTTTGCATATCGTTGTAGCTATTCGTCATTGCTCCATAGCCCCAGGTGTTGGACACCCCGGCAACGGTAGTGGAATGGCAAATCCGGGCTTGATGGTCGGTATTATTGGTGCCGAAAAAAGAGACGAATTTCCGCAGCAAAGCGGACTGTTCATTGTTGTGTTTGGAAGATCCGACGAAAAATACGGAATCGGGACCGCTGGCTTTGCGAATATCCAGCATTTTGGCCGAAATTTCGCCTAGCGCCTGATCCCAACTGATACGCTGATATTTGCCGTTGACCAGCTTCATCGGGTATTTCAGCCGATATTCGCCATGACCATGCTCACGTAACGCCGCGCCTTTGGCGCAATGCGCGCCAAGGTTAATTGGCGAATCAAAAACCGGCTCTTGCCGAATCCAGATACCATTTTGTACTACCGCGTCAACTGCGCAACCGACTGAGCAGTGCGTGCATACTGTGCGCTTGACTTCGATCTTGGCGCCCGCTGTCTGGCCTTCAACTGCCGCAGTAGCTTTTTGGATCAAACCCAATTGCGCCGCAGCAATTCCGGCTCCGACACCAATGCCGGAACGTTTGAGAAACAAACGGCGATCCATTGTCGGTAGCGCACGCGACAGGCTGGCGGCAAGGCTTGATGTAAAACGGCTACGCGAACGCTGGCCTGCGTCGCTTTTTCGAGTCAACAGCATGTTGGCACCTCAGTATTTAGATGGTGGTAGTGCGGTAGTATTTTTTGACGTGTTCTGTCAGTCGATAGCTATCGCCGACAGGTTCGGGAATAACGGAATCAAACGTCTTGGCAGCAGGCACAGAACTGGAAATTTTGACAGCAACACCGGCTGCAGCAACCAAGCCGAGTCCTGAAAAAAATGTTCTGCGTGCGATTTTGTTTGTATCAGACATTCTGGTCTCCTGAATTCAAAGCACGAATTCTTGTTTTTTATATAGCCCAGCGCAAATAACCACTTGGCTGTTTATAATCGCCCATTATATGCAAAAAATTGCAATAGTTCAACATATAACTGTAAAACAGTATCAAAATCACATGGAAACTTGCAGCAGAGGTTTATTTTCAAAAATGCAATTTATTCATAGACAATACAACTGTCTTATAAATTTGAAATCGCTTCACGAGGCGTTTTAATATACCTGAATGCTGCCTTGATTGTTCATTTCCGCAGCCAGACTTAAAGCTTCACCACGCACCTTTTTCTCTTCTGAAAATGAATAGATTAATCAAATAATTGTAGGGGTATCATTAATAATGCATTATCTACCGCATATATTTATTGAGATTATAAAAATACATACGTCAGTATGATAGAAACACCGCGGTGCAAATATTCTTCACCATCCAAAAAATTTTCTCAGCAATCTAGGAATAAAATATCCGGGCAGGATAAAAGTGGAGTGTATTGCACAGTGCCAGTACTTAGAGTTCATGACTGCAACAGCAAAGCGCGTGGGTTCATACAGATAGCCTACTATTTTCCAACGTCAATTACCGGCTAATGCAAGGTATTCCTGCACTGGCATAAAAGACTTTTATATCATCAGCTTAGCAAAATTCAGAGGCTCTTGCGCACAGATTTATCCACAAAAAATGTGGATAACTTCAAGCATTGCGCAGAGCAAAGACTTATCCCTTACACCGGATGGAATGTCCTCAAAGCCTATAGGAAAATTGAGGAATTGTTTTCCTCAAAAATTGCACGCCTGCGAGGAGCGGCATATCTTGATCATTGCGATCGGAAGCATGCCGCGCAGGCAAAATAGTTGAATTTAGGAATTTCAGCCTTTGCAAGAAGTCTATTCCTCGCTGGCGCCGTCTATGCTCAGCTCCTGAATCTTGCGAGTGATTGTATTGCGACCAATTCCTAGCCGTACCGCCGCGTCATTCTTGCGCCCATGCGTATGTTTGAGCGCAGCCCGGATCAATACGGATTCAAACTGGCGACCCAGCAACTCCATTACATCCGGTTGCTCGGACGTCAGCAAGCTGGCCGCTTCCGACTCTAGCAAAGTCTGCCAGCAGACTGTGCGTTCTACCGATAGACCGGGCAATGCAGCGGCTTGTGCAGAAATCGGCGTCTGGGTGACAGCCGCCGGACCGGCAGCAAAACTGGAAATTACGTTGGAAGTCGGCACCGCTGTTTCCACCGGATGGCTGACCAGATCAGGCGGCAAATCCTTGATCTCGACCGTTTGCCCCGGCGCCATCACGGTGATCCAGTTGCACAGATTTTCCAGCTGGCGCACGTTGCCGGGCAATTCCAGTCCGCTAAGAAACTGCATTGCCTGCTCAGACATGCGCTTGGCTTCCACACCCAATTGGGTGGCGCTTTGCACCAAGAAATAGCGTGTCAGCAGAGGAATGTCTTCGCGCCGCTCCCGCAAGCTGGGCAGGCGCAATCGAATCACGTTGAGGCGATGGTACAGATCTTCGCGAAACAATCCGTCTTTAACGCGCTGCTCCAGATTCTGATGGGTGGCCGCGATCACCCGGACATTGGCTTTCTGCGGCTGATGGCCGCCGACCCGGTAAAAATGCCCGTCCGACAGCACCCGCAGCAGGCGCGTTTGCAGATCGAACGGCATGTCGCCGATTTCGTCCAGAAACAAGGTGCCGCCTTCCGCTTGTTCAAAACGGCCGCGACGCGAAGTCTGGGCACCGGTAAATGCGCCGCGCTCGTGGCCGAACAGTTCGGACTCCAGCAAATCTTTCGGTATCGCCGCGGTATTCAGCGCAATGAAGGGCTGCGCCGCGCGCGGGCTGTGCTTGTGCAGCGCGCGCGCCACCAGTTCCTTGCCGGAGCCGGATTCACCGGTAATCAGCACCGTCACGTTCGATTGCGCGAGACGGCCGATGGCGCGAAACACATCCTGCATCGCCGGCGCCTGGCCGAGGATTTCCGGCGTTTCAGTAATGAGTTGCGGGGCACTTGCCTCGCGCAGGCTTTCTTCCAGCGCGCGGCGGATCAGTTCGACCGCCTTCTCCAGATCGAACGGCTTGGCCAGATATTCGAAAGCGCCGCCCTGGAAAGCCGCGACCGCAGAATCGAGATCCGAGAACGCGGTCATGATGATTACCGGCAAGCCCGGATATTTAGTCTTTACGGTCTGCAACAATTCCAGACCGGATGCGCCCGGCATCCGAATGTCGGAAACCAGCACTTGCGGCGTATCCATCTCCAACGCAGCAATCGCATCGCGTGCATTGGTGAAGCTACGGGTAGTCAGGCTTTCGCGCGCCAGCGCTTTTTCCAGCACCCAGCGTATCGATTCATCGTCATCAACAATCCAGATTGGCTTCATGGTTTCTTATATCCTGCGTTATGACGCTCGTTGTATGGTAGCCGCCATCGCCGCAGGATCACGGCAGCGGCAACAGCATTCTGAAATCGGTATATCCCGGCCGGCTTTCGCATTCGATCACGCCCAGATGCTGCTGCACGAATGTTTGCGCCAGCGTTAACCCTAATCCGCTACCACCAACCCGGCCCGATACCAACGGGAAGAAAATGCGATCCTGGATTTCAGGCGGAATGCCCGGTCCGTTATCGATGATATGCAAGTCTAATGCCAGCCTGTAGCGCACCTTGGCCAGCGTAACCTGGCGCAGGATGCGGGTTTTGATGATCAGCTCCGCATCTCCGGCAGCAATTCGCTCCGACAACGCATGCGCGGCGTTATGTGCAATATTCAACACAGCTTGAATCAGTTGCTCCTTGTCGCCTCGAAATTCCGGGATCGAAAGGTCGTAATCGCGCTTGATACGCAAGCCGAGCGGAAATTCGGACACGATCAGACTGCGTACCCGTTCGCACACTTCATGGATATTGACGTCGCCGACGATGTGCGGACGCCGGTGCGGCGCCAGCAAACGATCTACCAAAGTTTGCAGGCGATCGGCTTCCTTGATGATGACCTGCGTGTATTCGCGCAATTCCTTCAGCTGCCGCTCCGGTAGTTCAAGCTCCAGCAATTGCGCGGCACCACGAATGCCGCCCAGAGGATTCTTGATCTCGTGCGCCAGATTGCGAATCAGCTCCTTGTTGGCCTGGCTCTGGTCGATCATGCGCTCTTCCCGATCCAGCTTGAGTTGCTGGACGTTTTCGCGCAACTCGATCAATACCGGCATCTCGGCGTTATCGAGCGCGGTGATGATGCTGTCCACGCACAAAGGCTCGCGCCCGGTGCGTTGCAACGTTAAATCCTGACGCTTGTCGGAAAACTGATGGGCGGCAGCCTGCTGAAACACCGCTTCCAGCTCCGCACCATTGACGAACAAAGCCGTCAAAGCCTGCCCCATAAGAGTGCGGGATGCACTTTCCAACAAAATCTCGGCCGCCGGATTGACATACGTGATGCACCCTTGAGCGTCGAGCACGATCACGGCCGACGACAGCAAATCCAACCCTGCCAATGACGATAACGGTGCTTTCATACTACCTTCTAAAAAACTAGGGCCGCATTGCAGCGGCCCTGGAATATTCACTACAAGCCCGCAAGGACGCATAAATTATTTCATGTTGCTGACTTCACGGTTCAGCGCTTCCACATTGCGTTCCGATCGATGGATGTCTTCCTGCATCAGCCTAACGCGCTCCTGATACTTTGCATAATTACGTTCGCTACCCAAACGATCCGGTACACCGTTGTTATATTCTTTTTTGAGATTTTCCAGTTTTTGCTGCTCGGTCTTCAATTCTTTTTGGAGAATCTGCTTGCGGTCGTTATCGCGCTCTTTTTGTATATTGCCATCCACCTTCGGGAAATCAACAGGTGCACTAGGCGATTTTCCGCTCGCGCCCGCCGCAGGCGCTTTTACCGGCGGTGCAGCGAAAGTGGTGATGCCGGGCAGATCAATTTTTTTGCAGCCCTTGGTCGCACCGGTATTCTTGTATTCTTTTTTGCCATTTTCATCGATGCACAGATACACATCGGACTGCGCAGAGACATGGCCGCTCGCTGCGACACACAGCATTAGTGCTGCAAGTTGTTGTTTCATAAACCCTTTTTCTGAAGCGAATCAAACGCTTGCTAGTTTATGACAAGTGACAATGCAATACAAACGACTCCTTGCCAGTATGCATTCTTGCAACCGCATTCAGTTGCGAAAACAGGCGGACAACGCCTAAGTGCTGTCCGCCTGTTTCCTGTCCGATATTCTGTCGACCGTTTGCGCCCGGCTTACGCCAAACACATGATGCCGACCGTTATGCGGTCTTACGACGAGTAATACATGTCGAATTCGACTGGATGCGTAGTCATGCGCATACGCTGCACTTCTTGCATTTTCAGTTCGAGATATGCATCGATCATGCTGTCGCTGAACACACCGCCGCGGGTCAGGAATTCACGGTCCTGATCCAGTGCTTCCAGCGCTTGCTCAAGCGAAGAGCAGACGGTCGGAATCAGTGCATCTTCTTCCGGCGGCAGATGGTACAGATCCTTGGTTGCGGCTTCACCTGGATGAATTTTGTTCTGGACGCCATCCAGACCCGCCATCAGCAGTGCCGAAAAGCACAGGTACGGATTGGCCAGAGGATCCGGGAAGCGCGCTTCGACGCGACGCCCCTTCGGATTGGCCACATGCGGAATACGAATCGAAGCGGAGCGATTGCGAGCCGAATACGCCAGCTTGACCGGTGCTTCATAGCCTGGAACCAAACGCTTGTAGGAGTTGGTGCCGGGGTTCGTGATCGCGTTTAGCGCACGGGCGTGCTTGATGATGCCGCCGATGTAGTACAGATCGAAATCGTACAAACCGGCATAGCCCTCGCCTGCGAACAGGTTAATACCCACATTCCAGACCGATTGGTGCACGTGCATGCCGGAACCGTTGTCGCCATCGATAGGCTTCGGCATGAAGGTTGCAGTTTTGCCATAGGTGTGGGCGACGTTCCAGATCACGTATTTCATGTTCTGGGTCCAGTCGGCACGCTCTACCAACGTCGAAAATTTGGTGCCGATTTCATTCTGGCCGGCGCCGGCTACTTCGTGGTGATGCACTTCTACCGGAATACCAAGGCCTTCCAGGATCAGGCACATTTCAGAACGCATGTCCTGGAAGCTGTCGACTGGTGGTACCGGGAAATATCCGCCCTTGACGGCCGGACGGTGACCTGTGTTGCCGCCTTCGAGCTTGGCGCCGGTCGACCAGGAGGCTTCTTCCGATTCGATCTTGACGAAACAGCCGGACATGTCCACGCCCCAACGTACGCCATCAAAAATAAAGAATTCTGGCTCTGGGCCAAAGTAGGCAGTATCGCCTAGCCCGGACGATTTCAGATACGCTTCGGCGCGTTTGGCAATCGAGCGCGGATCGCGGTCGTAACCCTTGCCGTCTGACGGCTCGATTACGTCGCACTGCATGAACAAGGTAGTTTCTTCCATGAACGGATCGATATTCGCAGTTGCAGGATCCGGCATGAGCAACATGTCGGATGCTTCAATACCTTTCCAGCCTGCGACCGACGAGCCATCGAAGGCGTGACCGGATTCGAACTTATCCATATCGAAATGGGATACCGGAACCGTCACGTGCTGCTCTTTACCTTTTGTATCTGCAAAGCGGAAATCAACGAATTTGACTTCGTTGTCTTTCGCCATCTTTAAGACTTCTGCGGCTGTCATTGCCATGCGAAACTCCTCAAATAGAGCTAAAAATAATTCGAATTAGTTATTGGACCTACTGTGCTCGATTCTGTGCTGGAAGTTTACTTACAAACTTCAGCGGTGCGGCCAGAACTCAGCGAAAGATGATAGCAGATTCCATGCCATGCACTTCACTACGACGGGGGTCTATTTCATGAATATTTCAGCTAAATATTAGACATTCATTGATGCAACAATTGATCGTAACTCACCATATCGGTGCAAATAAAAACATAAGCACCAATATGGTGAATAAAAAATAAAAATCCTGCTTTTCGCATCAAAGAGGTGCATATTGTTTTAAGCAAACATTGCCGGAAGCGATTCCGATGCAATAGCGTTTCACGCTCTATAATTATTTTTACCAATCATACAAGCGAGGCCGACCATGACTCCTCATAACATTCTTGCCACCGCCAAACAGCGCAGCATCGAACAATCCTTGCCCTATGCCGGTGCTGTCACGCCTCAAGAAGCATTCGCCTTATTGCAGGCAAACGTTAATGTCAAATTGATTGACGTGCGTACCAATGCCGAACGCGATTGGGTCGGCAAGGTGGACATTAACGATATCCAGCATGCAGCGGTGCAATGGAACACTTATCCGGGCAGCATCCCTAATCCGGATTTTCTGGCCCAACTAAAACAAGTAGCCAGCCCGGACAATATTCTGCTGTTCCTGTGCCGCTCCGGCGTGCGCTCCCGTCATGCGGCCAAGTTGGCCACGGCAAACGGCTATCCGCATTGCTTCGATATTCTCGAAGGGTTCGAGGGCAACAAGAACGCCGATGGGCATCGGAAAACCATGGGTGGCTGGTGCCATGATGAACTGCCCTGGATTGGCGCCTGATTTAACGCGTCAAAGACTTAATTCCGAACGAGGAAGTCTGTGCACAGACCGCCCTCGTGGTATCTTGTTTCGAAAAGCCCCGCTGACTATAAAAAGCGACGCAAGTACCGATTCAAAAGATGCCATGACCGAAAAATTTATCCCGTTGACCGATTACCGCAACCTCAACAGCGCACCTGAAATACCGTCAGTGCTCGAAGCGCCAAGCGGGCTGTTAAGCGACACGCTGGCGCGGCCCTTACATGATTTGCGGATTTCCGTAACCGATCACTGCAACTTCCGCTGCGTGTATTGCATGCCGAAGGAGGTCTTCGACAAGAATTACGCGTTCCTGCCGCACAGCGCACTGCTGAGCTTTGAAGAAATCACCCGTCTGGCCAAGATATTCATCGATCACGGCGTTGAAAAAATCCGTCTGACCGGCGGCGAGCCGCTGCTGCGCAAGAACATCGAGCGCCTGGTCGGCATGCTCAGCAGTCTGCGTACGCCAGATGGCCGCGAACTGGACCTGACGCTGACCACCAACGGTTCGCTGCTGGCGAAAAAAGCCCAGCTACTGAAGGATGCCGGTCTCAAGCGCGTCACGGTATCGCTCGACGCCCTTGACGACGCGGTATTCAAACGCATGAACGATGTCGATTTCCCGGTTACCGACGTGCTGGCAGGCATCGATGCCGCGCATCAGGCCGGATTAGGCCCAATCAAGATCAACATGGTAGTCAAGCGTGGCATGAACGAGCAGGAAATCCTGCCGATGGCGCGCCACTTCAAAGGTTCGCCTTATATTTTGCGTTTTATCGAATACATGGATGTCGGCGCATCGAACGGCTGGAAGATGGATGAAGTGATTGCATCGGCCGAAGTGGTGCGTCGCATCAATGCCGAATTGCCATTGCAGCAAGTCGCGCCCAATTATCAGGGCGAGACCGCCGGGCGCTGGCGCTATCAGGACGGCGGCGGCGAAATCGGTGCAATTTCCAGCGTTACACAAGCGTTTTGCCGTGATTGCAGCCGCGCCCGGCTGTCCACCGAAGGCAAGATTTACACTTGCCTGTTCGCCGGATCGGGACACGATTTTCGCGCGCTGTTGCGCAGCAATCACAGCGATAGTGAAATTTCCGCCGTCGTGGCCCAGATTTGGCGCGCGCGCAACGACCGTTATTCGGAACTGCGCAGCGCCAATACTTCCGGTTTGGGACCTGCCACCCGAAAAGTCGAAATGTCGTATATCGGTGGGTAAAATGCGATCACTCAACTTACATCATCGGAACTGCGCATGATCAACCAGAAAGATATCACCGGCCTGATCCTGGCCGGCGGCCGTGGCTCTCGCATGGGCAACGTGGATAAAGGCTTGCAAGCGTTCCGCGATGCGCCGATGGCGCTGCACGTAATGTTGCGCCTGTCGCCGCAAGTGGGAGATCTGATGATCAATGCAAATCAGAACCTGGGGCCTTATGAAAGCTTCGGAGTCCCGGTGTGGCCAGACGAGTTCGGCACTTTTGCCGGCCCGCTGGCCGGTTTGCAGAGCGGCCTGAACCATTGCACCACGTCCTATCTGGTCACCGCACCATGCGATACCCCGTTTTTACCGACCGATCTGGTGGCGCGCCTGTCTGCTGCAATGCAGGCCGAAGAGGCCGATGTGGCGGTCGCGGTTACCGGCTCAGGGCAGGCCCGACAACCGCATCCGGTGTTTTGCCTGCTGAAGACTTCCCTGCTGCCGCAACTGACCGACTATCTGCAAGATGGCGGCCGCAAGGTCAACGGCTGGTATGCGAACCTGAAAGTAGCTGAAGTGCAATTCGACGATGAAGCGGCCTTTCGCAACATTAATACGCTGGAAGAATTGCGCACATTCGAAGTTCTTTAACTCATCCTCAAACTACACCGGGCGGCTGCCTTAAAGCATGCCGCCTGTTTTCCTGCACTCTTTTACTGTCTTTGACCTGCCATGACCGAAATCAAGCGAGCCCTGTCCGACGCCGTTAGCTGCCTGTCCGACTACGACCCTAACGCGTTGCCGGTTGCACTCGCGCAAAAAATCATCAGCAGTTTGATTGAACCGGTAAGCGCAATCGAAAAGGTCGCTATTCGCGCTGCGCTGGGCCGCGTGCTGGCGACCGACATCGTCTCGCCAATCAATGTACCGGCGCATGATAATTCGGCAATGGACGGCTATGCACTGCGAGGCACCGAGCTGGTTGCAGATACCGATCTGACCTTGCGCATTATCGGCACTGCCTACGCGGGCCGTGTATTTGACGGCGCGGTTGGCAGCGGCGAATGCGTGCGCATCATGACCGGCGGCGTAATGCCGAATGGCTGCGATACCGTGGTGCCGCAGGAATTTACGCAGGATGCAACTAACAACAGCATCACCCTGCCGGCCGGCGTAGTCAGGGCCGGCGACAATCGCCGCCTGAAAGGCGAAGATCTGGCGGCTGGCCAGGCCGCACTGTGCAAGGGCAAGATTCTGCGTCCCGCGGACCTGGGCTTGCTTGCCTCTCTCGGGATCGCCGAAGTGCCGGTGCAACGTCGCCTGCGGGTGGCGTTCTTTTCCACCGGCGACGAACTGCGCTCGATTGGCGAAGCTCTTGACGCCGGCTGCGTCTACGACAGCAACCGTTACACGCTGTACGGCATGCTGACCCGACTCGGCTGCGACTTGATCGACATGGGCGTGGTCAAGGATGATCCGGCCGCGCTCGAAGCTGCTTTTCGCAACGCTTGCGAAAACGCCGACGCCGTCATCACCTCGGGCGGCGTCTCGGTCGGTGAAGCCGACTACACCAAGCAAATGATGGCGCAACTGGGCGATGTCGCATTCTGGACCATCGGCATGCGCCCGGGCCGTCCGATGGCTTTCGGCCGGATCCATTCAGGCGGCCAAAGCGCAATCCTGTTCGGCCTGCCCGGAAATCCGGTCGCGGTGATGGTGACGTTCTACTTCCTGGTACGCGACGCACTGCTGCAAATGATGGGTGCAAGCCCGGCACCGCTGCCGTTGCTGCGTGCCAGTTCGCAAGCACCCATTCGCAAAAAACCCGGCCGCACCGAATACCAGCGCGGCATATTGTCAACCGATGCCAGCGGCCAGCAACAGGTGCGCATTACCGGCAGCCAGGGTTCGGGCATTTTGCGATCGATGTCGCAAGCCAATTGCATGGTGGTACTGCATCACGGACAGGGCAATGTCGCTGCCGGAGAAATGGTCGATGTATTGCTGTTCGAAGGTTTGCTGTAAAGGTTAAAAGGCAAC
>Ga0366802_1002_pt1 | contig 53308 bp, 49 predicted proteins | sample BONcelN113001F13_FD_207032 | JGI IMG/M metagenome (GOLD analysis project Ga0366802, IMG submission 207032) | Enriched cells from coal bed in the Powder River Basin, Montana, United States - BONCAT cells N11 rep3 HSBNCT.N11.300.1.F13 ...
TCGATACGTGAAAATTTTACTTATACGGATATGGATCTGTGGCTCAATGAAAAACGGGTTACGGAAATTGAATGTCTGGTGCCGGATCTGACCGGCGTGGCGCGGGGCAAGATTTTGCCGCGCGGCAAATTTACCCAAGAGCGCGGGATGCGCATTCCGGAAGCGGTATTGGGAATGACGGTGACCGGCAACTATCCGGTCGATGACGGTCCGTACGACCGCGCCATTTCATCGACCGACCGCGACATGATCCTGAAGGCGGACCCGACCACCATCACGATGGTGCCGTGGGCGGTTGATCCGACCGCGCAAGTGATACACGACTGCTTTTTTGCCGATGGCATGCTGGTGGATTTCGCGCCGCGTTCGGTACTGCGCCGGGTTCTGAAATTGTATGAGGAAAAGGGCTGGAAACCGGTGGTCGCGCCGGAGCTGGAATTTTATCTGACAGCAAAGAATACCGATCCCGATTTGCCGCTGAAACCGCCGGTCGGCCGCAGCGGCAGGGCAGAAACCAGCCGCCAGGTCTATAGCATCGACGCCGTCAACGAGTTCGATCCCTTATTCGAAGACATCTACGATTATTGCGAATTGATGAATCTGGACGTCGATACGCTGATCCACGAGATCGGTGCCGGCCAGATGGAAATCAATTTTTTGCATGGCGATCCGATGGGACTGGCCGACAAAGTGTTCTTTTTCAAGCGCACGCTGCGCGAAGCGGCGCTCAAACATGATATGTACGCCACTTTCATGGCCAAGCCGATGACCGACGAGCCTGGCTCGGCGATGCATGTGCATCAGAGCGTGGTGGATGCCAAAACCGGCCTGAATATTTTCAGCAACCAGGACGGTTCCGCGGCAACCATTTTCAAGCATTACATCGGCGGCCTGCAGCGCTACATGCCGTCGGCGATGGCTATCGTCGCCCCGTACGTCAATTCATATCGCCGCATCGTGCGCCATACCGCAGCCCCGATCAATATTCAATGGGGACTGGATAACCGTACCGTCGGATTCCGCGTGCCGGAATCGGGTGCGCAGGATCGCCGTGTCGAAAACCGGATCATCGGCGCCGATGCCAATCCCTATCTGGCGCTGGCAGTGACGCTGGCGTGCGGTTATCTGGGCATGACCGAGCAATTGGAGCCGACCCCGATCACGGTTGGCAGCGCCTATGACCTCAAGTTTGAATTGCCGCAAGGATTACCGGAGGCATTGCACGCATTGCGTGCGGAAGCCAAATTGCGCAGCGTGCTGGGCGAACGCTTCATCGATGTCTACTCGGCCATCAAGGATCTTGAACACGCGGAATTCATGCGGGTAATCAGCCCCTGGGAACGTGAACACCTGTTGCTGCACGTTTAATCGACGTGCATTGCACCCCTTTCCCGCAAGCGGCAGCGGGGAAGGGCGGAGGTTCTATTGTGCCCGCGCGGAAGCTATATCCCTGGGCAGCAACGCGCCCACCAACAAAATTTCAGGTGAATCATGAATACAAACTCACTCGCTCCAACTGCCATCGTCGCGCCTGCGGCAGCCAAGCAGCAGGTCAAATACAACACCAAAGCGATCCAGGAAATGGATTCCGCGCACTATTTGCATCCATTTACCGATTTCAAGGATTTGGCCAGCCACGGCGCACGCGTGATGGTCAAGGGCGAGGGTATTTATCTGTGGGATTCCGAAGGCAAACGCAGCCTGGACGGCATGTCCGGCCTGTGGTGCGTCAATGTCGGTTACGGGCGCAAGCGCATTGCGGACGCAGTCTACGCGCAGATGCAGCAACTGCCCTTTTACAACAGCTTTTTTAATACGACCAATATCCCGGCGGTGGAATTGGCCAAGACACTGGTGGAAATCTCGCCGCCCCAGTTCAATCATGTCTTTTTCACCGGCTCCGGCTCGGAAGGCAACGACACCAACATCCGCATGGTGCGCCGTTACTGGGACTTGCTGGGCTACAAAGACCGGCATGTGATCATCAGCCGCCACAATGCCTATCACGGCAGCACAATGGCCGGCGCATCGCTGGGCGGCATGTCCGGCATGCACGAACAGGGTGGCTTGCCGATTCCCGGCATCGTCCATATCGGCCAGCCGTATTATCTGGAGGGCGGCAAGGGCATGACGCCGGAAGAATTCGGCCTCAAAGCGGCATCCTGGCTGGAAGAGAAAATCCTGGAAGTCGGTCCGGACAAGGTCGCTGCTTTTATCGGCGAGCCGGTACAGGGCGCCGGCGGCGTGATTGTTCCGCCTTCCACGTATTGGCCGGAGATTCAGCGCATCTGCGATAAATACGGCATTTTGCTGATTGCGGATGAAGTCATTTGCGGTTTCGGCCGTCTGGGTTACTGGTTTGGTTCGGAGCTATTCGGCATCAAGCCGGACCTGATGACTTTTGCCAAAGGCGTGACTTCCGGCTATATCCCGCTGGGCGGTGTGCTGGTGGGCGATCGTGTGGCCAATGTACTGATCGAAAAAGGCGGCGATTTCAATCATGGATTCACTTATTCGGGCCATCCGGTCGCCTGTGCGGCCGCACTGGAAAACATCCGCATCATCCGCGAAGAGAAACTGGTCGAGCAGGTTCGGGACGAAACCGGTCCTTACCTGAAGCAGAAATTCGAGACGCTGGCCGATCATCCGCTGGTCGGCATGACCGAGACTTGCGGTTTCGTCGCCGGGCTGGTGCTGGTCAAGGAAAAAGGCGCGACCATATTCGACGCGGTGTCTTTCCCGCAGGAAGTCGGCGTCGGCATGATTTGCCGCGGTCACATGTTCAACAACGGCATGATCATGCGTGCGGTGGGCGACCGGATGATCATAGCGCCGCCGCTGGTGATGACACGCACGCAGATCGACGAGATGATCGGATTGATCAGGTTTTGCCTGGACGAAACTTTAGCTGATTTAAAGGCGCGTGGCGCACTTTGAGATACCGCTTGCTTTGCGAGAAAATATTATTTTACTGGCATGAAAATTGATAACATTCATCGTGCCACATAGGAAATAAGGAAATAAGGAAATAGGAGCTGATTGTCCCGAAAGGGGCTGCGATACGCCAGCATGCACTGAATACATGCATTTTTTATTCACACAGGGGGAGACGTTATGGGAATCACAGAAAAACGACGCTTAGGTACGCGAATCGGACAGGGTTTCATAAAAGCGGCTGGCATGACCGCATTGGCAACCGCAGCACTGGCATCTTTGCCGGTGATGGCGGAAGAAGAGAAAGTTCTCAATATCTATAACTGGTCGGATTACATTGCCGACGACACGATCAAGAACTTCGAAAAAGAAACCGGCATCAAGGTTCGTTACGATAATTACGATAACAATGAAGCATTGCACGCCAAGTTGGTAGCAGGCAAGACTGGCTACGATATTGTCGTACCGTCGTCGAACTGGGCCAAGTTGCAGATTGAGGCCGGGTTATTGCAAAAGCTCGACAAGAGCAAATTGCCCAATCTGGCCAATATCGATCCCGTTTTGCAACAGCAACTCGCCAAGGTCGATCCGAATAACGACCATCTGGCGATCTGGGCCTGGGGTTTTGTGACGCTCGGCATCAATGTCGACAAGGTTAAAAAAGCGCTGGGAGACTTGCCGATGCCGGAAAATGCCTGGGATCTGCTGTATGACACCAAATATGTTTCGAAGCTGAAATCCTGCGGCGTATCGGTCTTCGATTCCGCCTCCGAAGTTATTCCGCCGACCCTGCATTATCTGGGCAAGCCGGCTTACTCGAAAGACAAGGACGATTACGCAGAAGCGGGAAAATTACTGAAAAAAATCCGCCCCTACATCACCTTGTTCAGCTCTTCCGGCTATATCAATGACTTGACCAATGGGTCGATATGCCTGGTCATGGGATATTCGGGCGATATAAATATCGCAAGGCAGCGTGCGATCGAAGCCAAGAAAGGCCAAAAGATCGAGGCCCTGATTCCGAAGACAGGCAGCATTCTGTTCATCGATTCGATGGCGATTCCGAAGGATGCGAAACACGTCGAGAATGCACATAAATTCATGAATTATGCGATGCGGCCGGAAGTTGCGGCTTCATTGACCAACAAGCTGTCATTCGCTAATCCGAATCTGGCCAGCTTGAAGTTCGTCAAAAAGGAAGTGGCCGATAACAAGACGGTCTTCCTGCCTCCGGATGATTTGAAGAAAATGATCGCACCGGATGCATTGAGCAACGATATCCGCCGCATCAGCACGCGCACATTCACGCAATTCAAGGCCGGCCGTTAAGTGTTGATGGTGTTGAGGGTTTAGGCAGCCTTCCTGCAATAGTTCTGCCGCATGGCGGCTGCCTGGTTTCCTGTCATTGACGTATACCCTTCCCTCGTTCCGGGGGAGGCGGTACGGCCGACGGCCTCGATAATGCATTCCTCCATGGTTCTTACTTATGATGATTGAAGCGACAACCAAACCTGCGGCTGCCCCCGCCGCTGACGGACAGCCTTTTTTGCTGATTCAAGACTTGGTCAAGGAATTCGACGGCGCACGCGCAGTCGACAGCGTTTCGGTGACTATCAACAAGGGCGAAATTTTTGCATTGCTGGGCAGTTCCGGCTGCGGCAAATCGACTTTGTTGCGCATGCTGGGCGGCTTCGAGATACCCACTTCAGGCAAGATCGTGCTGGGCGGCGTCGATCTTGCGTCGGTACCGCCGTACCAGCGCCCGATCAACATGATGTTCCAGTCGTATGCATTGTTTCCGCATCTGAGCGTATGGGATAACGTCGCATTCGGCCTGCGCCGCGACAGCATGCCGAAAGACCAGATTGCCGAGCGGGTCGAGAAAATGCTGAATCTGGTGCAGCTGAAGAATTACGCCAGGCGCAAGCCGCACCAGCTGTCCGGCGGCCAGCAGCAGCGGGTGGCGCTGGCGCGCAGCCTCGCCAAGCGGCCGCAATTGCTGCTGCTGGACGAACCGCTGGGCGCACTGGATAAAAAACTGCGTGAGCAAACCCAGCTGGAGTTGGTCAACATCATCGAACAGGTCGGCGTGACTTGCGTGATGGTCACGCACGATCAGGAAGAAGCGATGACGATGGCATCGCGCATCGCCGTCATGAGCGAGGGCAAGATTCTCCAGATCGGCAAACCCGGCGATATCTACGAAACGCCGAATTGCCGCTTCGTCGCGGATTTCATCGGTAGCGTCAATCTGTTCAACGGTAAAGTCACTGTGGATGAGCCGGATCACGTCGTCATCACGTCGCCCGAGTGCCGGCACTATGTCGGCCACGGCATCAGCGGCACCATCGGAATGGCGATCTCGGTGGGGATTCGTCCGGAAAAAATTGCCATTAGCCCGGTCGCACCGCCTGGCGACCCGGCAACGCAAGTCAATTGCGTGTATGGCGAACTGGTCGACTGGGCCTATCTGGGCAGCACCACTGTGTATCACCTGAAGCTGGCCAGCGGCGCCCTGGTCAAGGCTGCGGTTCCCAACCGCCAGCGCCATGCCCAATATCAGCCGCAATTCAAGGATATCGTGTATGCCAGTTGGAGCCAGGACGATATCATCGTGCTGCCTTTTTGAGTGCCAGGGCGAATATGAAAAAATTCCTGATTCACATGCTGACCTTGCGCTGGCTCAGCGGGCGCCACATCGTCATCGGCATTCCTTATGGATGGCTGCTGCTGGTGTTCCTGGTGCCGTTCCTGATCGTCTTTCGCATCAGCGTAGCCGATGTCCAGAGCGCTGCCGACCCGTTCGGTAGCCTGCTGTCGTATGTCGATGGCGTTGCCACGCTGAAAATCAAGCTTGCCAATTATCTGTTCATCGCACAGGACAGCCTGTACGCGCTGACTTACCTGAGTTCCCTCAAATACGCAGTCGTGACTACGCTGCTGTGCCTGCTGATCGGTTATCCGTTTGCCTATTTCATGGCGCGTGCCCGGCCGACGATCAGAACCACTTTGTTGATGCTGGTGATGCTGCCGTTCTGGACTTCGTTTTTGCTGCGTATCTATGCGTGGAAAGGGATATTGGCATCGAACGGACTGCTCAATAATCTGCTGCTCTGGCTGGGCGTAATCGAGACGCCGCTGGCCTTGCTGCATACGCCGTTTTCGCTGGTGATCGGGATGGTGTATGCGTATCTGCCGTTCATGATCCTGCCGCTGTACGCGAATCTGGTAAAGATGGACGTGCGCTTTCTGGAAGCGGCAGCCGATCTCGGTTCGACGCCCTGGAAAACTTTTTGGCTGGTGACGGTACCGCTTTCGAAGTCGGGGATCATCGCCGGCTCGATGCTGGTACTGATTCCGTGCGTCGGCGAATTCGTGATCCCGGAGTTGTTGGGCGGGCCGGAAACATTGATGATCGGTCGCGTGCTGTGGGATGAATTTTTCAGCAATAACGATTGGCCGATGGCTTCTGCGGTGACCGTCATCATGATTTTGCTGATTCTGTTGCCGATGGCGATCTTCAATAAATACCAGAACAAACAGCAGGGAGGCGGCGCATGAAAGGGCGAATAAAGGGACGCATAGACGGATATCGCTGGTTTGGACGAAGCTGGCTGTCGGCCACTTACCTGTTCCTGTATATCCCGATCGTGGTCTTGATCGTATTTTCGTTCAACAGTTCGCGGCAATCGATGGAGTGGAGCGGATTTTCGCTGCAATGGTATGCCAGTTTGATGGACGATGCGGAAATCATTTCCGGTTTCGTGCTGTCGCTGAAGATCGCGGTGCTGACTGCCTTTGCTTCCGTCATTCTCGGCACGTTTGCCGCTTTCGTTCTGAACCGCTATCGCCGGTTCGCCGGCCGTACCTTGTTCAACAGCATGGTCAGCGCGCCGCTGGTGATGCCGGAAGTCATTATCGGATTGTCGCTGTTGCTGCTGATGGTATCGATGCAGCGCTTGCTCGGGTTCCCGGAGCGCGGCCTGTTTACGATCTGGATTGCGCACTCGCTGCTGGGGATGGCGTATGCAACGGTGGTGGTGCAATCGCGCTTGCGTGAAATGGATAAATCGCTGGAAGAAGCGGCGATGGATCTGGGCTGCAAACCGCATCAGATATTCTTTCTGGTGACTTTGCCCAATATTACGCCGGCCCTGTTGTCGGCCTGGCTGCTGACATTCACCTTGTCGCTCGATGATGTGGTGTTGTCGGCATTCTTGTCCGGGCCGGGTTCGTCGACGATGCCGATCGTGATTTTTTCGCGCGCACGGCTGGGACTCGACCCGCGCGTCAATGCGATTGCCACCCTCACTATCCTGGCAGTCAGCATCGGCGTGTTGGCGTCTAGCCTGTATATCGCGCGCGCCGAACGGCAGCGTCAGAAACAGATTGTAGCTGCGACACGCAATGTGTCGCAGTGATTCCCGTATTTTAAAATCAAGGAGCAACATCATGCAAAAACAAAAAACGGATTGGCATGCGCAAGCAGCCGCCCTGCAATTCGATGGCCGCGCTTTCATCGACGGCCAGCGCGTGGCAGCGCAATCGGGCGCTACCTTTGCCTGCCTGTCGCCGCTGGATGGCCGCAAGCTTACCGATGCTGCCCGTTGCGATGTCGCCGATGTCAACGCTGCAGTTGCTGCCGCCCGTGCCGCCTTCGAGGATCGGCGCTGGGCCGGGCTGGCGCCGGGTGCGCGTAAACGCGTACTGGTCAAGTTCGCCGACCTGATCCTGCAGCATCGCGATGAACTCGCACTGCTGGAAACGCTGGACATGGGCAAGCCGATCAAATACAGCCGCAGCGTCGATGTGCCGTCGACCGCCAATTGCATTCGCTGGTACGGCGAAGCGGTAGACAAGATTTATGACGAAATCGCTCCGACCGCCGATACCGCGCTGGCGCTGGTTACGCGGGAGCCGGTCGGGGTCGTCGCGGCGATCGTGCCGTGGAATTACCCGATGATCATGGCCGCATGGAAGATTGCACCGGCGCTGGCCAGCGGCAACAGCATAGTGCTGAAACCTTCCGAAAAATCGCCGCTTTCCGCATTGCGGCTGGCGGAGATTGCACTGGAAGCGGGGATTCCGGCCGGCGTGTTCAATGTCGTCCCGGGTTATGGTCATGAAGCCGGCAGCGCGCTGGCCTTGCACATGGATGTCGATTGCATCGGCTTCACCGGTTCCACCAAGGTCGGCAAGCTGATTGTGCAATATGCGGGGCAATCCAATCTGAAGCGCGCATGGACCGAACTGGGCGGAAAATCGGCCAATATCGTGTGCGCCGATTGTCCCGATCTGGATGCTGCGGTGGCGGCATCGATCGGTTCGATTTACTTCAATCAGGGCGAGAGCTGCAATGCGCCGTCGCGCCTGTTCGTGGAAGAATCGATCAAGACGCAGTTTCTGGAAAAGGCGCTGGCGATGATGCCGGCGTTTCAGCCCGGCGATCCGCTCGATGAAGCCACCGTGATGGGGGCGATCGTCGATAGCATCCAGCTCAAGACCGTGCTCGGCTATATCGAATCTGGTCAGTCGGAAGGTGCGAAATTGCTGTCTGGCGGCCTCCAGCAGCGCACCGGAAGCGGCGGTTATTTCGTCGCGCCGACGCTGTTTGATGGGGTGGATAGTACGATGACGATTGCCCGGGAAGAAATTTTCGGGCCGGTGTTGTCGGTGATCGGCTTCACGGATCTGGATGACGCAATCCGCCAGGCCAATGCCACCACTTATGGCTTGCATGCAGCGATCTGGACGGCTGACCTGAACAAGGCGGTCCAGACTGCACGCGCATTGCGTGCCGGCACCGTGCATGTGAATTCCTATGACGAGGACGACATCACGGTGCCGTTCGGCGGCGTCAAGCAATCCGGCAACGGGCGCGACAAATCTTTGCACGCGTTCGATAAATACACCGAACTGAAAACCACCTGGATTCGCATCGGTTGATCCGTCTCCGATCTGCACGGCGTTTTGGCCCTGCAGGTCGGATTGCTTGTTTGCCAGTATTTACAGCATGCGTAATATTTATATACGGTAAAGCACTTGTTTTATACGATACTCCCTATTTTTTAGTTATCTTCATTCAGCCGGTTTCGGGGTCTTGAACGAATACCACGGCATCGCCTGCGTCAGCGAAAGGATGGTGCCGGCATGACTGGCATCGTAGCCTGGCAAGCCGTCGATGATGTGGCGCCAGCTGCCGCTTTGCAGCAGTGCCAGCAGCTTTTCGATGGCCGGTTCGCGCAGGGTTTCCTTCAGGCACGCCAGATAATATTGTTCCTGCATCAGCGGAACGAAGTCGAGCCCGAATTGCACTGCTGCGGCCCGAATGCCGAAGCCGGCGTCAGCCTGGCCGGACGCGACTGCCGCCGCCACCGCCAGATGCGTTGCTTCGCAACGCTCGAAGCCGTTGATGGTAGCGGGGTCGATCTTGCCGGATGCCAGCAATTGTTCGATTTCAAGCCGGGTGCCGGAATCGGCTTCGCGATTGATGAAGCGCACGTCCGCGCGCTGCAGGTCGCGCACGCCGGTGATGCGTTTCGGATTTGCGGCACGCACCATCAAACCCTGTTGGCGGCTGAGAAAAGTGATCAGCTTGTGCTTGCCAGGTTTCAATAGTTTTTTGAAGGTTTGCTGTGTCAGCGTGCCGCGCGCGCGGTCTTCGCTGATATGAAATCCGGCCAGCAGGCATTCGCCCCGCGATAGCGCACCCAGGCTATCGATGCTGCCGCGAAATTGCAAATCCAGATGCAGATTGGCGTCGGTTGCCATGAAGTCGCGCAAGCGGTTGAGCACCAGATCATGACTGGCAAACAATGAAATCACGTAAGCGTTGCGATCGAACACCAGCGCGAATTCGCGTTCCATGTCGGCGATCAGGTTCTCGATTTGCGGCAGCACGCGGGCCTTGGCGCGCTGCTCGGCAAACAGCAGTTTTTCGCCAAACGGGGTCAGGCGCGCACGTTTGCCGCGTTCCCACAAAATGATTTCAGCCCCCAGGCTCTGCTCCCATTTTTTTAGCGCGCCCCATACGTGGCGATACGATAGATCGAGAGCTTGCGCAGTTTTGGAGATCGAGCCGGTCCGGTGAATGGTGGCGAGAATGTCGAACAGCGGATTGCCAAGATGATTTCTGGCAACCGGGGTCGCACTGAAAGTGTAATCGAGCTTGAGATGCAGCATAGGTAATCTGTTTCATATTGGTGAGTATGATGCCAGTGCGTAATATAAGCGCGAAACACTTTTCAACCTATAGGAGAAGTTCCATGTTGCGCCGTCACATTTTGCGTTTTTCTCTAGCACTTGCCCTTGCTCCGTTGCTCACCGGATTCGGCGGATTGGCCGCTGCACAGGAAGTCATCAAGCTATCGACCACCACCAGTACCGAGAATTCGGGCTTGCTGACTTACCTGTTGCCGCAATTCGAGGCCAGCACCCATACCAAGGTGCATGTAATTTCGGTCGGCACCGGCAAGGCGCTGGAACTGGCAAAAAACGGCGATGTCGATGTGACGCTGGTGCACGCGCGCCCGTCCGAAGACAAGTTCGTGGCCGACGGTCATGGCGTTAACCGGCGCGACGTGATGTATAACGATTTCATCATCGTCGGCCCGGAAAGCGACCCGGCCGGCATCCGCGGCAGCCGTGACGTGATTGGCGCAATGAAAAAAATCGTCGATAGCAAGGTCAAGTTCATCTCGCGCGGCGATAACTCCGGCACCGATCAGATGGAAAAGAATTACTGGAAGGAAGTCGGCGCCAAGCCGCAAGCGCCCTCGTATGTCTCCGCTGGACTGGGCATGGGAGAAGTGCTGACGATGGCGGCCCAGATGCAAGCGTATACGCTGACCGACCGCGCAACCTATGGCGCGTATCGGGCCAAAACCGGCCTGGCAGTAGCGGTGCAGGGCGATCCGAAGATGTTCAATCCATATGGGATCATCGCGGTCAATCCGGCCAAGTACAAGGACATCAACTACAAAGGAGCAATGCAGCTGATCAACTGGCTTACGTCGCCCGAGGGGCAAAAGAAAATTGCCGATTTCAAAGTCGATGGCCAACAACTCTTTTACCCTTCTGCAACTAAATAATCGTATTGATATTTCTTCCCGGGTGCCGTCCGATTGTCATCAAATCGTCATGCGCTGCGGTTACAGTCGATAGTCTGTTCTGATGCGCCGGCTATCACTGTATATTGACGCTTTATGGCATGAAAAAGACCGCCGCAATTCCATTTCATTGATAATACGGCCGCTGTTTTGCGGCCTGTTTTGTCTTGGGTCGGTGTTCGGTACGCGATTGGATACGAGAGGGTTGCATGTTTGCTGCAGTGGATTTGGGTTCAAATAGTTTTCGTTTGCATATCGGCGTGCATGACGGCGAAACGATACGTGTTGTCAAAAGTTCGCGCGAGTCGATTCGCTTTGCTGCCGGGCTGGATCAGAACGGTTTTTTGACCCAGGCGGCAATGCAGGGCGCGCTGGAAACCTTGCGCCGCTTTAACGCCATATTGACCAGTTTTCCGCTGGAGGCGGTCAGGGTGGTGGCGACCAATACGTTTCGCATCGCCAAAAACGCCGCAGATTTTTTGCCGCTGGCGGAACAGGCGGTCGGTTATCCGATTGAGATTATTTCCGGCGAAGAGGAAGGACGGCTCATTTACATGGGTGTGGCCTGCTCGGTCGCGCAGGCGAGCGAACGGCGACTGGTGCTCGATATCGGCGGCGGCTCCACCGAACTGATTCTGGGACGGGGTTCCGACATCGAGCATGTCGAATCGTTCGGCATCGGCACCGTCAAGCAAAGCCTGATATTTTTTCCCGACGGCCGCATTGATGCAGCCACTTTCGATGCCGCAATACTTTCTGCGCGCAGCCATTTCGAGGATGCAGCACCGCCCTATCATCCAGATAACTGGTCGGTTGCCTATGGTTCTTCCGGCACCATGCGGGCGATTTCCGATGCGATTCTGAAGAATAGTCTTGGCGATGGCGCGTTGTCGCATGCCAATTTGGATGCGCTGCGGCTGCGTCTGATTGCCTTTGGCAGCGTCGATAAAATTGATTTGCTGGGTTTGAAGCCGGAACGTGCGGCAGTGCTGGTGGGCGGCTTGTCGATTTTGATCGGCGTGATCCAGGAACTGGGTATTCCCAGCCTACAGCCGATTGCAGCTGGCCTGCGCATGGGCGTGATGTGGGATTTGTATCTGCGCGCCACCCGGCGCGACCGCCGCGAGCAAACGGTGCGCGATTGTCTGCAACGCTTTCATGTGGTGGAGAAGCGTGCCAACAGCGTGGCCGCGATTGCCGTTGCGCTGTACCGGCAACTGAAACCGGCTTCCGATGCGCTTACCAAGCAGCTCTACTGGAGCGCGCTGTTGCACGAGGTCGGGCTGGCAGTGTCGCAGACCGATTATCACAAGCACGGCGCGTACCTGATCGAACATGCCGATTTGCCCGGCTTCACTACCCGCGAGCAAAAGTCGATGAGCCGCCTGATCCTCGCGCACAAGGGCAATCTGCGCAAGGTCAGCGATGTGCTGTCCAATCCGGATGCCGCCAAGGCGGTATTGGCATTGCGACTGGCGGTCATATTCATGCATGCGCGCATCGATCCGGACCTGGGCACCTTGCGTCTGAAAATGAAAAACCGGATCGAGCTGGATCTGCGTGCTGACTGGATTGCGGGTCATCCGACTATCTCGTACTGGATGGAAAAGGAAATCGATTGCTGGGAAGATGTCGATGTCGACTTCGTTGTCAAGCGCACTGCATCGTCGTAGATTTGCCGGCGTTTCGGTGCGGCGTATGGGCAGCGATTGCGCGCTTGCATAATCCGGTTAAATTTTATATATTATTTATACTATTTATTTGGGGAAAAAAATGAACAAGAATCCTATTTCGAAAGCAGCGAATGCAGCTGTTCCCGACACCGCTGTTGCAGCCAATCCGGCACCTGCAGCAACCAAGGCATCCACCAATGCAGCAACCAAAGCAACAAGAACAAGCCGGGTAACCAAGGCAGCAACAGCGGCCGCATCGACGAAATCCGATGCACCGGCCAAGGCAGCGCGCGCCGGCAGGCCGTCAAGCGCCAAAACAGCAATGGCAAAAAAAGCGCCGGCTGCCAGCACCAGCAGGGCCGCCAAAGCTGCAGAGACAAAAGTTGTCGCCGCCGTGCCGACAGCCGCCAAATCGGTAGCTGCAGCCAAAGAAAAGGCCAAGAAAGCCAAGTTGGTCAGGGATAGCTTCACGATGCCGGAAACGGAGTATGCGATTTTGGGAAAAGCCAAAAAGGCCTCGCTCAAAGCCGGCTTCAATGTCAAGAAAAGCGAATTGCTGCGCATCGGCGTGGCGCTGGTCGATCAGCTGAGCATGGCCCAGTTGCAGGCTGCACTGGCCGCCCTGATGCCGGTGAAAGCAGGCCGACCGAAGAAGGACAAGTAATTCCAGCAAGCCGTGCGTGCACGGCTTGCGCACGTAATCCCGAACCGGAGCCGAGCGCTCCGGTTTTTTATTTTGCAGGAGTATGGGGTAAATATTATGGTTATCCGCTTTTTTTTGGATTATTTTAAAAATACCCAGGACTGTATATTTAATCTCTGCTTCGCTTATAGGGCCTTTGCGTGCATGTCATGCAATCGACATGCAACCGTCATGGAGTCGAAACAATAGGCAGTTACGCTCTGCCTGTCTTCCATACAAGGATAGGGGTGAACATGCGATTATTGACAATTTCCGCCGATGCGAAGCCGGATTTTCCGAAGCTGACATTGAGTCTTGCCAGCACGCCGGCGGAGGTGCGCGAAGTGCAGCGTTTGCGCTACAAGATTTTCATCAAGACCATGGGATTAACGGCGTTGGCCAATTCGGAAGGGCTGGATCAGGATGAATTCGATGCGTTCTGCGACCATTTGATCGTGCGCGACAGTAAAACGCTCAAAGTGGTGGGCACGTACCGCGTGCTGAGTGCCGATGCCGCACAGCGCTTCGGGCGCTTCTATTCCGAACAAGAGTTCGACCTCAGCCGGCTCGCGCATTTGCGCGGCCGCATCGCCGAAGCAGGGCGCGCCTGCATCCATCCCGATTACCGCAGCGGCGGTGTCATCATGCTGTTGTGGGCCGGGCTGGCTGCGTATATGCGGCGCGAACGCTGCGATTATCTGATCGGTTGCGCCAGCATCAGCCTCGTCGATGGCGGACATAACGCGGCTGCGCTCTATCATGCGCTGGCCGAACGCAACCTGGCTCCGCCCGAATATCGGGTAACGCCGTATCTGCCGTTTCCGACCGCAGAGCGCGAGGCCGGACATGAGGCGGTGGTGCCGCCGTTATTGAAAGGGTATCTGCGCAGCGGCGCATGGGTGTGCGGAGAACCGGCCTGGGATCCGGATTTTCATTGTGCAGACTTGTTTCTGCTGTTGCCGCTGGATCGGCTCGATGGCCGCTATGCACGCCATTACCTGAAAGAGACGCAGGTGCTGCAGTAGGTTGGGCTGCAAAGCCCAACATTGGGAACATGCAGATATCGCTAACGAATGTTGGGCTTCGCAAGCTCAGCGCCAACCTACTATGCCAACATGGTCGCAGCGATCTGAAAAGTCAAATTTTAATAAATGCAGGAGTATGTAAAATAATCATGCAATATCCGCATATATTTATTGTATTTTTTAAAATACGCATCCTAGTATATTGTTATTTCAGCACCAGTTCCGGCGTCATCACAGCACGCACATAGGTTTGCGAGACGTCGGCCCGGACTCTTTGCGCAATCCACCAGATGCTGCTTTTGCGGATCGGCCAATCCTGTTCGGCGCCAGTAAGCAGCAGGGCGGCCAGTTGGCCCAGACTGGGCTGATGGCCGACGATCAACACCGGTTCGCGGCCTTGCGGCCAGTTTGCGGCGGCCAGGATTCTTTCCGCGGTGGTGCCCAATTCCAGTTCGGCGCAGAGCTTGAATTTACGTCCCAGCGCAGCGGCGGTTTGTTTGGTGCGCACCGCCGGACTGACCAGAATCCTGCAGCCGCTGGGCAGCATGCTGTCGAGCCATTCCGCCATTTTCGCTGCCTGCTTTTGGCCTTTCGCGGTTAATTGTCGCTCCGAATCGGGCTGGCCGGGCTCTGCGGGTTCGGCTTCAGCGTGGCGCCACAGGATCAGTTCCATCGCAAATCACTCCTTATCGGCTGCAGTGTGCGACCCCAGGGTGTTCATCAGAAAGCTTTGGGCGCAAAAGCGGGTCTGCTTGGGTCGCGGTTTTTTGTGGTGGTACGCGCCGCTGGAACTCAGTTCCCATGCATTTACATTATCTTTCAGGTAAGGACGCAAGCCTTCCGACATTACGCGCTGCTTGAGTGCCTTGTCATATATCGGAAACGCGACTTCGATGCGACGCAGCAGGTTGCGGTTCATCCAGTCGGCGCTGGACAGATAGATGTTGTGCGCCAAATCATTACGGAAATAATAAATGCGGCTGTGCTCCAGGAAACGGCCGATGATCGAACGCACCTTGATATTGTCCGACAGACCGCGCACTCCCGGTTTTAGCGCACAGGCGCCGCGCACGATCAAATCGATTTTGACGCCGTCGGCCGAGGCGGCATACAACGCGCGAATCACCGATTCATCGACCAGTGCATTCATCTTGGCGATAATGCGGCCCGGCCGGCCTGCGCGGGCAATTACCGCTTCATTGCGGATCGCCTTGATGATGTTTTTTTGCAGTGAAAACGGCGCCAGCCATAAATGCTGCATGCGTTTTGGCTCGGTTAAGCTAGTCAGGTGCATGAACACTTCGTTGACTTCAGCGCCGATTTCCGGGTGCGCGGTCAATAGGCCGAAATCGGTATAGAGCCGGGTGGTTTTGGAGTGATAATTGCCGGTGCCGAGATGGGCGTAAGGGCGCAGCACGCCCGCTTCGCGCCGTATCACCAGCGCCAGCTTCGCATGGGTTTTCAATCCCACGACGCCGTAGACCACCTGGGCTCCAGCTTGCTCGAGCTGATCGGCCCAATTGATATTGGCTTCTTCATCGAAGCGCGCCATCAGCTCGACGATGACGGTGACTTCCTTGCCTAGCCGGGCAGCGCTCATCAGCGCCTGCATCAGATCGGAATCCATGCCGGTGCGATAAATGGTTTGCTTGATCGCCAGTACATCGGGGTCATGCGCGGCGCTGCGGATAAAGTCGATGACGGTCTGGAATGTTTGAAACGGATGGTGCAGCAGCACATCCTGCTTCTTGAGCAGGGTGAAAATGTCGCCGTTGGGCGGCAGCAGCGTTTGCCCCTGAAAAAAAGGCGGGAAGCGCAACGCAGGCGCCGGAACCAGATCGACCAATTCCGACAGGCGCACCATATTGACCGGCCCATCGACTGCATACAGGCGGCTGTGGTGCAGCGAAAACTGATCCAGCAGGAATTGCGCCAGATGCTCCGGACAGTTTTTTGCCACTTCGAGCCGGACTGCCGCTCCGAACTGGCGGTTCTGCAGTTCGCCTTTCAGCGCCTGGCGCAGGTTTTTAACTTCTTCTTCATCCACCCACAGATCGCTGTCGCGCGTGACGCGAAACTGCGAGTAAGCAAGCACTTCGCGCCCGCTGAACAGGTCTTCGATATGGGCATGAATGATGGAAGATAACAGGCAAAATGTAACCCCGTCGCCGGACAGCGCGGGCGGCAATGCAATTACGCGCGGCAATACGCGCGGTGCTTTGACGATGGCAATCGCCGTGCCGCGGCCAAACGCATCCTTGCCGGACAGGGAGACAATGAAATTCAGACTTTTATTGACGACCTGCGGGAACGGATGGGCCGGGTCGAGACCGATCGGTGTCAGCAATGGCCGCACTTCACGTTCGAAATACGCCTTTATCCAGGCCCGTTGCGCATCGTTGCGTTCGTTGTGGCGCAACAGATGGATGCCGTGCCTGGACAATTCAGGCAATACCGCATCGTTGAGGATCGTGTATTGATGCCGCACCAGTTGGTGGCACTCGGCACTGATGCAATCGAGCGCGGCAAGCAGCGCCGGATGTTCGGTAAGAACGCCGTCAATGCTGTTTTGCGCCAGGATGCTGGCAACCCGGACTTCAAAGAATTCATCCAGATTGTTGCTGACAATGCATAGATAACGCAGCCGCTCGAGCAAAGGCAGGCGATTATCTTCGGCTTGCGCCAGTACGCGCCGGTTGAAGGCAAGCAAAGACAGTTCGCGGTCAAGATAAATGCTGCTGTTGGCGTACGGGGCAATGACGGCAAGATTAGGCTTCATATTTTTCTTATTCATCGTTACATGACAGCAAAAACGGCAAAATGAAGAGCATGGCTCTGATTTTTGCAGTGTATGTATAAAATATGACAAGTTAATGACGCATAGGTTTGATATTAATGCAGTGTGACGCAGGGCGTCCGATTCCGAATAATTACTCCGCGTCATAAAGTTGTCACAAATGTTCAGTACAGTTCGGCTGTCACATCTAACATCTATTTATCCAACGGAGCTGTTATGAATCTGAGTACACTTATTAAATCAGTAGCGCTTACAGCCGTCTCGGCAATGACGTTTTCCAACGCAGTGGCGGCCGATATTACCGGCGCCGGTGCGACTTTCCCGTATCCGATTTATGCAAAATGGGCCGAAGCGTACAAAGCGGCGACCGGCAACGGCCTGAACTACCAATCGATCGGTTCCGGTGGCGGCATCAAGCAAATCAAGGCAAAAACCGTCGATTTCGGCGCTTCCGACATGCCGCTCAAATTTGAAGACATGGAAACCGACGGATTGATGCAGTTTCCGGCGATCATGGGCGGCGTGGTGCCGATCGTCAATTTGGCAGGCGTTGTCCCCGGGCAGTTGAAAATGACTCCCGATGTGCTTGCAAATATCTACCTCGGCAAGATCGTCAAATGGAATGCGCCTGAAATTACAGCGCTCAACCCGGGCGTCAAGTTGGGAGATCAGGACATTACTGTAGTGCATCGTTCTGACGGGTCCGGCACCACTTTTGTATGGACGGATTTCCTGTCGAAGACCAATGCCGAATTCAAGACCGCAGTGGGCGCAGGTACCGCGGTTAAATGGCCGGCCGGTGTCGGCGGCAAGGGCAATGAAGGTGTAGCCGCCAACGTGCAGCGGATCAAAGGTGCGATCGGCTACGTGGAATATGCGTACGCGAAAAAGAACAAAATGTCGCATACCCAGGTTAAGAATCGCGACGGTCAATTCGTGCAGCCTGACGATGAAACATTCAAAGCTGCGGCGGCAGGAGCCGATTGGGTGAAGACGCCAGGCATGGCTGTTCTGTTGACCAACCAACCCGGTAAAACCAGCTGGCCTATCACGAGCGCATCATTCATCATCATGCACAAGGCGCAAGCAGATGCGGGCCGCGCGAAAGAAGTCTTGAAATTTTTCGACTGGTCGTATAAAAACGGCGGTGCGATGGCAACCGAGCTCGATTATGTGCCGATGCCAGCCCCAGTAGTCAAGCTGGTCAATGAAGCCTGGAAAACGCAACTCAAGGATGGTTCCGGCAAGGCTGTCTGGTAAGTAGTACCTTTGCAAGGTTGCCGATTACGCATACGCACAAGCGAGCGCGGTCGGCAACTTTTTCATTTTTCCCGTTTATATTCCCCCACTTTGGGCCATCATATGATTTCTGTCCCTCTTGAGTATTGCCTGCCATGAGCGCAAACATTAACGCCTTTCCGGATCGGGCTGCGGAGCAGAAGGGCGAAATCGACGATGGTCATATATTCAGCAAGGCGCTGAAGGCCACGATGCGCAAGCAGCGGCTTCAGGATTTTTTCTTTCATAAATTGACACTCTTGTTTGCGCTGAGTGTCTTGTTTGTTTTGATGGGCATCATCGCTTCGTTGATGATTGGCGCCTGGCCAGCCCTGAAAGAGTTCGGGCTACCGTTCGTTACCAGTATCGAATGGGACCCGGTAAATGACAAATACGGCGCTCTGATCGCCATTGTCGGCACCCTTGTTACGTCCTTCATCGCGCTCGTGATCGCGTTTCCGATCAGTTTCGGCATTGCATTGTTTTTGACGGAAATCTGTCCGGCGTGGCTAAAGCGTCCATTGGGCACGTCCATCGAATTGCTGGCCGGAGTACCCAGCATCATTTACGGCATGTGGGGCTTGTTCGTATTCGCCCCTTTGTTTGCCGACTATATCCAACCGGCGCTGGCGCACACGCTGGGACAGGTGCCGGTGATCGGTCAATTGTTCAAAGGCCCGATGATGGGCATCGGAATTCTGGCAGCGGGTCTGATTCTGGCGGTCATGATCATTCCCTTCATCGCTTCCGTAATGCGCGATGTATTTGAAACCGTCCCGCCGGTATTGAAAGAGTCGGCCTATGCCCTGGGCTGCACTAAATGGGAAGTGGTGCGCAAGATTGTTTTGCCCTACACCAAGATCGGCGTGGTCGGTGGCGTGATGCTGGGCCTTGGGCGAGCCTTGGGCGAGACGATGGCAATTACCTTCGTGATCGGCAATGCGCACAAATTATCCTGGTCCCTGTTTGCCGCCGGCAATAGCATCGCTTCCACGCTGGCCAATGAGTTCGCGGAAGCGGAGTCTGTCTTGCACGTATCGTCATTGTTCGCGCTCGGCCTGATTTTGTTTGTGATTACTTTTTTCGTGCTGTCCGCCGCTAAATTGATGTTGATGGGAATGTCCCGAAAAGAGGGAATGAAATGAAAAAGCCCGAGATGAATCCGGTTTATCGCCGGCGCTTGTGGAAACACCGGATCGGCATTGCACTGTCGTTTTTTGCAATGGCGGTAGGCTTGTTTTTCCTGATGTGGATCTTGCTGACGCTGGTGGTTAAAGGCGTGGGCGCGATTGATATGGCAATGTTCACGCAGACCACCCCCGCGCCGGGCAGCGAAGGTGGCGGCTTGATGAATGCAATTGTCGGCAGCCTGTTAATGGTGAGCGTAGCTGTTTTCATCAGTACCCCGATCGGCATTCTGGCCGGTATTTATCTGGCTGAATACGGCGAAGTCAGCTGGTTCGCAAAGGTCACTCGCTTCGTGACCGACATCATGTTGTCGGCGCCGTCGATCGTGATCGGTCTGTTCGTGTATGCAATTTATGTTGCCAATGTGCATCATTTTTCCGGCTGGGCCGGGAGCTTTGCGATCTCGCTGATTGCGATTCCGGTAGTTGTGCGTACTACCGACAACATGCTTAATCTGGTGCCTACCAGCCTGCGTGAAGCAGCGTTTGCTCTCGGTGCGCCGCGCTGGCGGGTAGCGACCTTCGTGCGGCTGCGCGCGGTCAAGGCCGGCGTCATAACCGGCGTCTTGCTGGCAATTGCAAGGATTTCCGGTGAAACTGCACCGTTATTGTTTACTGCATTGAATAATCAGTTCTACAGCGCCAACATGAATGCGCCGATGGCCAATTTGCCGGTGGTGATTTATCAGTTCGCGATGAGCCCGTACGATAACTGGCGTTCCCTCGCATGGGGTGGCGCGCTGCTGGTGACATTTAGCGTGCTGGGACTGAATATTCTGTCGCGGACCTTGTTTAGTCAGAAAATTCAGAATTAATTTTGATCGTGATCGATATGAATAATCAAACATCTGTGAACATGAACCAAAAAACAACTATCGGAATTTCTGGCCTGAATTTTTTCTATGGCGCTTTCCAAGGCTTGAAGAATATCAATTTGAATATTCTTGAAAAAAAGGTGACTGCCTTTATCGGCCCGTCCGGTTGCGGAAAATCGACGTTGCTGCGTACGCTCAACCGCATGTACGACCTGTATCCGGGCCAGCGCGCTGAAGGCAGCATCATGTATCACGGCAGCAATATTCTTGAGCCGGGTCAGGATGTCAACATGCTGCGCGCGAAGGTTGGCATGGTGTTCCAGAAGCCGACGCCTTTTCCTATGTCAGTGTATGACAATATTGCCTTTGGCGTGCGCCTGTACGAAAACCTGTCCAAAGGTGCGATGGATGAGCGGGTCGAATGGGCGCTGAAAAAAGGCGCGATCTGGGATGAAGTTAAAGATAAGCTGGGAAAAAGCGGCCTGAGCCTGTCGGGCGGACAGCAACAGCGGCTGTGCATTGCCCGTGGCGTGGCGGTCAAGCCGGAAGTGCTGCTGCTGGACGAACCGACCTCGGCGCTGGACCCGATTTCCACCGCGAAGATTGAAGAATTGATCAATGAACTGAAGCAGGATTACACGATTGCCATCGTCACCCATAACATGCAACAGGCGGCGCGGATTTCTGATTATACGGCGTACATGTATCTGGGCGAGTTGGTTGAATTCGGTGAAACGGACCAGATTTTCATGAATCCGACGAAAAAAGAAACACAAGACTACATCACCGGCCGCTTCGGTTAAGCGCCGCTTTCTAAGACTATAAGGAAACACGATGCCAAATGTGCACTCTTCCAAACAATATGACCTTGAACTGGAAATGATCCAGTCCAAGGTGCTGGCGATGGGCGGCTTGGTCGAGAGCCAGTTTCACGATGCGATGAGCTGTTTTCGCAGCGGCGATATCGCCCAGGCGGAGCAGGTCATCAAGGGTGACGATACGGTCAACCAGCTCGAAGTTAGTCTCGACGATGCGTGCAGCCGCTTGATCGTGCGACGTCAGCCGACTGCCAACGATCTGCGCATCGTCATGTCGACTTTCAATATCATTACCGATCTGGAACGGATCGGCGACGAAGCGACCAAGATTGCGCGCTCCGCCAAGAGCATCAAGGAACGCGGCCCGGCGATCTTGAATCACTTTGAGACCGTGCGCGTGATCGCTGCCAGCACCAGCAGCATGCTGCATGACGCTCTCGATGCGTTCGCACGGCTTGACGAGAAGCAGGCGATTCGCATCATTGCGCAAGACGAGAGCGTGGATTACGAGTTCCGCTCGATCATGCGAAATCTGATTACTTTCATGATGGAAGATCCGCGCACGATTTCGATTGCGATGGATACGATTTGGGTTGCCAAGGCTATCGAGCGCATTGGCGATCATGCCAAGAATATTGCCGAATATGTCATTTATATCGTCGAAGGCAAGGATATTCGGCATACCGATTACGCAGCAGCCAATAAGGATAGTGCAGGTTAAGCATTATGGCGCTCGAAAAAATATCAATTCTGGTAGTGGAAGACGAGCCCGCAATTGCGGAACTGGTGATTTTTACGTTGCGCGCAGCCGGCTGGTATCCGGTGGTGGTGCGCAACGTCGCCGATGCATGGGAGTTTCTGCAAAAAAATACCCCGCAATTGATTTTGCTGGATTGGATGTTGCCCGACCAGAGCGGTTTGCGGCTGCTGTCCAAGGTGCGTGCGGAGCGCCAGTGGAACGGTTTGCCGGTTATCATGCTGACGGCCAAAAGCATGGAAGAAGACAAGATCGCCGGCCTTAATCAAGGCGCCGATGATTACATAACGAAACCTTTTTCTCCGCGCGAGCTCACCGCGCGCATCAATGCGATGCTGCGCCGCAAGAGCCCCGAACATGCGCAGAGCATGATGGCAATCGACCAGGTGACGCTTGATCCACTAAGCTGCAGCGTCAGCATCGGCGGAGAAAAAATCGAGATTGGCCATGCCGAATACAAACTGTTGAAGTTTTTCATGGCGCACCCGGAACGGGTTTTTTCCCGCAGTCAATTGCTTGACAAGGTATGGGGCGACCATGTGGTGATTGAAGAGCGCACCGTGGACGTACATGTGTTGCGGCTGCGCAAGGTGCTCAAAGAGGCGCAACATCTGATCAAGACCGTGCGTAGCGTAGGTTACATGCTGACCGAAAAATGAGAAAAATGGGTATCCGGAAATTATGAATGCATCGTTGTTGTTCTGGATTCCGGCTGCCTTGCGGCTGATTTTTCTCTTGCTGGGCGCTGCGGTAATCGGATTTTTTTTCGGCCTCGTGCCGGGTTTGATTGCTGCATTGGCGGCGGTCATCGCGCAGCTTGGCATGCAGCTGGGCTATCTGTACCAATTGAATAATTGGCTGGATGCGCCCAATAGCGCGCAATTGCCCGACGGCTGGGGCGCTTGGACCGACGTTTTCTCCCGCTTGTATCGTACCCGCCGCATGGATGAAAAGAATCAGGCCGAGTTGGTCGAATGGCTCGCCCGTTTTCGGCAAGCGATGCACTTGTTGCCTGATGGCGTGGTCATCATGGATGACGTGCTGTTTCTGGAGTGGTGTAATCCGGCGGCGGAACAGCATCTGGGCCTGACCCTGGAGCGCGACAAAGGAATGCGGGTAACCAATCTGGTGCGCAGTCCGGACTTCATGGACTACATCATCCTGGGCCGCTACGAGCAGCCGCTGACGCTATCGTTTAAAGAGCGCAAGCTGGTAGTTCAGATCATTCCGTTTGAAAGTCGCCGCCAGATTCTGGTCACGCATGATGCGACCGATTCCGACCGCATCGACATGATGCGGCGTGACTTTATCGCTAATGCGTCGCATGAATTGCGTACACCGCTGACCGTGATCAACGGCTTTCTGGAAATTGCGCTTGGGCAGGGCAGGCTGGAGCCGCAAACCCGGACCGCCCACCTGAAGCTGATGGCAGAGCAGGGCCAGCGCATGCAAAGTTTGGTGGAAGACATGCTCACGCTGTCACGTCTGGAGTCGATCGACTATCCGATGCGCTCCGAGCATGTGAAGGTGCATGCGCTACTGGAGAGCATCCTGGACGAAGCCAATGCACTATCTGCGGGGCGGCATGCGATCACGCTGGTAGTCGATGGTCCGGACATCAAAGGCAGCACCGAAGAGCTGCGCAGCGCGTTTGGCAATCTGGTGTCCAATGCGGTTCGCTACACTGACGACGGCGGCAGTATCAGGATCGGTTGGCGCATGGCGGCCGACGGCCCGCAATTTTCGGTGCAGGATACCGGCATCGGGATTTTGCCGGAAAACATCGTGCGTTTGACAGAACGCTTCTACCGGGTCGATAAAAGCCGCTCTCGCGAAACCCAGGGCACCGGCCTCGGCCTTGCCATCGTCAAGCATGTACTGCTGCGGCATGGCGCAACATTGTCGATAGAATCGGTACCCAATACCGGCAGCACTTTCGCTGTACAGTTTTCCAGCAGAGTGGTGTGCGAACCCGCGGCACTTGCCGATGGCAGCACGATTGTTTGATCTACGCCATATCTTCCACTGTTAGATGTTTCATGGTGGCATTTTCCGAGCAGAATAAGCGCGAAGGTTCTGATTCTCTTCTCAGGATATTCTGAAGCGGCTGCAAGGTTTTTTCTGAATGGCTTGAACACGAATTACGGGTTCATTACATAGTCAAACGGGCACTATATGAAATCGATCCAGCGTTATTGCAATTATGGCGACCTGAAAAATTGCTGTTTCGCAGCTTTCATTGTCGTGCTGTCCGGATGTGCGAGCCTGCTGCCGCACTCCAAGGAAGATGTACGCACCCCTTGGAATAGCTATGCAGAGGCGCGCGCTTTATTCGACAGCATCATTGTCTATTCCACCACGACCGAGCAATTGAAGGCATTGGGCGTAAATGCGCAAACAACGCCCAACGTCGCCATTTTGAGTCACGCCGATTTGCTGCGCAAGATTACCGCTGGCTCCTCTCTTGATATCCGTTTGCTGGATACCGAATTGCAAAGCTGCCTGATGGAAAACAAAACCTGCGTCGCTTACGAATTGGAGCAAAAACATCTGGAGCGTAAGCGTTTTGGGAATTTCTGGCTGGACTTTCTGAATTTTCACCGGCGCGTGGATATTACCGGATGGCAGTTCGATGCGATTGTCGTGGTCAAGCATGGCCGCGTCATATACAAGCTGTGGAGCGGAAAGCCGAATATTCAGGAATTGCAGGAAGAGCGCAATCCGCTGGGACCACTCCAAGGACTGGGGGGATCTTTGTTGCGTCGCTAGTAATGGGCGGCATCGCGAGCAATCTGCGGCATCTGCGCGCATTTTCGACGCATGCTATCGCATTTACTATATACATGCCGCTGTATTTTATTTCCGCTAATAAAATACCGCGGAAACAGGGTATTTATTGCTTATACTCCCAATAAATACCCTGTTGGTAAAGACTTCTATTTACTTGTAGCCGGCACGATCAAGGATCTTTTGCGCTACGATCTGATTTTTGCCGATGGTGGCGATGGAAAGTTTCTCCGTCTTGAACTTGCCGAGCGCTTCCAGTGCTGGATTATTCGTGGTGACAGAAGGAACCGCAGGCCATTCATTGTTGCCGTCGGAGAAGTTGCGCTGGGCCGAATCGCTCGCCAGATACTCCAAAAATTTCACCGCCGCTGCAGGATGCGGTGCATTCCTGGCAACCCCGCCGCCGGCGACATTCACGTGTGCGCCTGACGTTTTCTGATTGGGCCAGACAAAACCGACCTTGTTCATCGCTTCGCGATCTTCCGGTTTGGTCGAGCGCATCATGCGCACATAATAATAAGTATTGGCCAGCGCTACTCCGCATTCGCCTGAAGCTACGCCTTTGATCTGATCGGTATCGCCACCGCGCGGAGGACGGGCAAAATTGCTGACCATACCGCGCGCCCAGTTTTCCGTCGCTTGCTCGCCATCGCGCTCAACCAGTGAGCCGATCAGAGACAGCATGTAAGGATGCGAGCCGGAACGGGTGCAGACCTTGCCTTTGTTTTTCGGATCAGCCAACGATTCGTAGGTTGCTACATCTTCCGGTTTGACGCTCGCCTTGTTGTAGACGATGATGCGGCCGCGCGTTGAAAATCCGTACCATTGCGGCCCTTGACCGGCATCGTTGCCTTGCAGATGGGCCGGGATGCGGCTTTCCAGCACTTTCGATTTGACCGGCTGGAACAAGCCTTCGATCTGGGCACGCCACAAGCGGGCGGCATCCACCATCAAAATGATATCAGCGGGACTGTTCTTGCCTTCGTTCTTCAAGCGTTCCAGCAGCGCATTATCGTCGGCTTCGATGCGATTGATCTTGATCCCGGTTTGCTTGGTAAAGTCGCCATACAACGCATCATCGGTTTGATAATGGCGAGCAGAGTAAATGTTCAATTCCTTGTCTTCGGCATGGACGCCGGCAACTGCAGAAAGTGTAATGGCGGCAGCCAGAAACTTGAGGGTAAATTTGTGCATGCTTCGTCCTTGAAAGAGAATGAATTCCAATTGCTAAAGTATAACTGAATCCCATTCAAATGGAAATCATTCTCATTTAATGGATTTTGTGATGCAATAGGCGCGCGCTACATAAGCTACAATCCCCGCTCCAAAACAAGCTAAATAGCGGGTTTACCTCGATGCCATCTTTGCGTTGTTTGTTTCCTGTGATGACTGTTGTCACACTTCTGATCAGCGGTTGCAGCCTGATCACTCCCACTCCTGTAGTTGAACCTGTGATCGCGTCGGCCAAAACCTTGCGCAACATTAAAATCGGCCTGGCCTTGGGCGGCGGTGCTGCGCGTGGTTTTGCCCATATCGGGGTGATCAAAGCGCTAGAGGCGCAAGGGATCGTGCCCGATATCGTGGTAGGAACAAGTGCAGGAAGTCTGGTCGGTGCATTGTATGCAGCCGGCAACAATGGCTTCGCTTTACAAAAAATGGCAATGGAAATGGATGAGGCGGCCATTTCGGATTGGTCGGTGCCGCTGTTTTCAAAGTTCAGCGGTGTCATCAAGGGCGAAGGTTTGCAGAACTACATCAACAAGACCATCCGCGATGTGCCGATGGAAAAGCTGAAGAAACCGTTCGGCGCAGTAGCTACCGATCTTGATACCGGACAGCCAATTCTATTTCAACGCGGCAATACCGGGCTGGCAGTCAGAGCGTCCTCCGCTGTTCCCAGCATTTTTCAACCGGTCAGGATTGGTACTCACACTTATGTCGATGGCGGACTGGTATCGCCCGTTCCCGCAAAGTTCGCGCGCGACATGGGGGCGGATTTCGTGATTGCGGTAAATATCTCATCGCAAGCCGATGTGCTGACGAATTCGGGCTCTCTTGATGTTTTGCTGCAAACCTTCACGATCATGGGGCAGCGCATCAACAGATACGAATTAAAAGAAGCGGACGTTGTTATTCAGCCCGGTTTAGCAGCGATGAAGGGAAATGATTTTAATGGCCGCAATATGGCCATTATGGCCGGGGAGAAAGCGACCGTTGCCGCAATGGGCGAAATCAAACGCAAGTTGAAAGCAATGCAGCAGTAAATTTTTCTTTATTGCGGTGCCGGTTCGTTGATGCGGCGGGCGCCGTTGAAGCGTTGTTTCCAATAGCTCACATCCATGCTTTCAATTCGTACCCGTCCTCCGGCTGATGGGGAGTGTATGAACTTGTTGTTGCCCAGATAAATGCCGACGTGCGAGAAACCGCGCTTGAGCGTGTTGTAAAACACCAGATCGCCCGGTTGCAAGTCTTGCTGTTCGATCGTTTCGCCGACACGGCTGATCTCGACCGACGTGCGCGGAAGATTGGCGCCCCACGCTTCTTTGAACACGTACCGTACCAGGCCGCTGCAATCGAGTCCGCTTTCAGGCGTGTTGCCGCCATACTTATAGTGAATTCCGAGCATTCCCATTGCTTGCATCGCCAATTCCGATGCGCGATTGGAAAATTCTGCCGCCCGATGCCCCAGATCCTGCAATTTTTCGAGTGCGCTGTTGGTTTTTGGTGGTAACGGTTCAACGGCCCAAATTTGGCCACAGTAAAGTAAAGCTCCAACAAACATACACGAATGTGTAATCTTTTTGATCTGGGTAAACGTCGGTTTTGTTGTCATCTTGACATCTCTCAGAGTAGGACACTCTAATGTAAGGGAATGTCGCTGCTCTGTCAAAGTCGAAAGTTGAAATATTTCCTCTGCTTACTGATGGGTTTCAGGTTGTCTGCCGGACGGGTTTTGCTGTGAGGAGCCGGCTGAAAGTAAAAACTGTTTTGATGGTGAGTACCTTGAGGCTGTCGTACAATCTTGTCGTATTCATATATCAGGAGCCGTAATGCAATCCAAGCAAATATTAACCCTTGATGATGTCAAGAAAATAGCCGCAGCCGCAGAGGCGGAAGCCAATAAAAACAATTGGGCAGTCGTGATTTCGATTGTGGACGATGGCGGTCATCTTCTGTGGTTGCAACGCCTTGATGGCGTGGCCCCGATATCGGCGCATATTGCCCCTGCCAAGGCTAAAACGGCTGCAATGGGCTGTCGTGAATCACGAATCTATGAGGAAATGATTAACAACGGTCGGGTTTCCTTCATGTCGGCACCGTATATCGATGGCATGCTTGAGGGAGGAGTGCCGATTATGGTTAACGGCCAGTGTCTGGGAGCGGTCGGCGTTTCTGGTGTGAAATCCGCAGAAGATGCGCAAATTGCCAAGGCGGGTATTGCGGCATTGGCGCTGTAAGCGTAAAAATCTTTTCTTCATCCGGTGACGCCCCTCTTCGCAAGCTTTTGGCTTTGCGAAGAGGGGCGTTTTGCACTATAATTGCAGGGTTTAACTAATCTTACCCCCGCCGTAGCGAATATCCTATTTTATCCCGTTCAAATCAATTGTTACCGACTCTGGCGCACCAGCCCGGGAAAGTTGCGGTTGTTGTGACGCGGCGTAGCGGCGGTAACAACATCAGGAGTTACCCTTGCTGCCATTTTTTTCTGGCCACACCGTTCCGGCCATACTCGCGCTAGCAGATGGGTCGATTTTTCAAGGTTTCTCAATTGGCGCTGAAGGCCATACAACCGGTGAGGTGGTATTCAATACTTCAATGACCGGTTACCAGGAAATTCTTACCGATCCCAGCTATAGCCATCAAATTGTCACACTTACGTATCCCCATATCGGTAATACCGGCGTCAATCCCGAAGACGTCGAATCCGGCAAAATACATGCAGCCGGATTGATCATCAAGGATTTGCCGATTGTTACATCGAGTTTTCGCGCCACGCAAACCTTGTCGGATTATTTGAAGGCGGAAAACATCGTCGCCATTTCCGGTATCGATACCCGCAAGCTAACCCGTATTCTGCGTGAAAAAGGTGCGCAAGGCGGCACCATTCTAGTGGGCGACGATGCCGAAAAAGCATTGGCGCTGGCACGTGCTTTCCCCGGACTGGGCGGCATGGATCTAGCCAAGGTGGTTTCCACCACCGAGCCTTATGGCTGGCTCGAGACCGAATGGAGGCTGGGCAAGGGCTATGACAGGCAAATTGCGCCGAAGTATCATGTTGTCGCTTTCGATTACGGCATCAAACGCAATATCTTGCGCATGCTGGCGCAGCGCGGTTGCAAAATCACTGTTCTGCCGGCGCAAGCCAGTGCCGCGCAGGCATTGGCCCTGAATCCGGACGGCATCTTTCTGTCCAACGGTCCGGGAGACCCGGAGCCTTGCGACTATGCTGTAGCCGCCGTCACCGAATTGATCGAGAGCGGCATTCCGACTTTCGGCATCTGTCTCGGGCATCAAATCATGGCGCTGGCTTCCGGTGCCAAGACCTTGAAGATGAAGTTCGGCCATCATGGCGCAAATCATCCGGTCCAGGATCTGGACACCAAGCAAGTGCTGATCACTTCGCAAAACCATGGCTTTGCAGTAGATGCGGCAACTTTGCCCGCCACATGCAGAGTCACACATGTATCACTTTTCGATGGTTCATTGCAGGGCTTCATGCGAACCGACAAGCCAGCTTTTTGCTTTCAGGGACACCCTGAAGCGTCTGCCGGTCCGCATGACATCGCTTACCTGTTCGACCGCTTTGTGACAATGATGGAAACACGCGTGATGGAGAAAAATAAACATGCCTAAGCGCAATGACATTAAAAGCATTCTGATTATTGGAGCAGGTCCGATCATTATCGGCCAGGCTTGCGAATTTGATTATTCCGGCGCACAAGCGTGCAAAGCCCTGCGTGAAGAGGGTTACAAAGTCATTCTGGTCAACAGTAATCCGGCGACCATAATGACTGATCCGGAAATGGCCGATGTAACTTATATCGAGCCGATTACCTGGCAAGTAGTGGAGCGCATCATCGACAAGGAGCGCCCGGACGCGATTTTGCCGACCATGGGCGGGCAGACTGCGCTGAACTGTGCGCTGGATTTGCACAATAACGGCGTATTGACGAAATACAATTGCGAATTGATCGGTGCCTCGCCGGAAGCGATCGACAAGGCGGAAGATCGCTCTAAGTTCAAAGAGGCGATGACCAAGATCGGCCTCGGCTCCGCCCGTTCCGGTGTGGCGCATACGATGGAAGAATCCTGGGCCGTACAAAAGGAACTGGGGTTTCCGACCATCATCCGTCCTTCGTTCACCATGGGCGGCACCGGCGGCGGCATTGCCTACAATGCGGAAGAGTTCGAGACCATTTGCAAACGCGGTCTGGAAGCATCGCCGACTTCCGAGTTGCTGATTGAAGAATCGCTGATCGGCTGGAAAGAATACGAGATGGAAGTGGTGCGCGACAAGGCGGACAACTGCATCATCGTCTGCTCAATCGAAAATCTCGACCCGATGGGCGTCCATACCGGCGATTCGATTACTGTCGCGCCGGCGCAAACGCTGACCGACAAGGAATACCAGATCATGCGCAACGCCTCACTGGCGGTATTGCGTGAAATCGGCGTCGATACCGGCGGCTCGAACGTGCAATTTGCGATCAATCCGGCTGACGGCCGCATAATCGTCATCGAGATGAATCCACGCGTTTCGCGTTCTTCCGCGCTGGCGTCGAAAGCGACCGGTTTCCCGATCGCCAAGATTGCCGCCAAGCTGGCAGTCGGCTTTACGCTCGATGAATTGCGCAACGAAATTACCGGTGGTGCAACGCCTGCTTCGTTCGAACCGTCGATCGATTATGTCGTGACCAAGATTCCGCGTTTTGCTTTCGAAAAATTCCCACAGGCGGATTCGCACCTGACTACGCAAATGAAGTCGGTGGGCGAAGTGATGGCAATCGGACGCACTTTCCAGGAATCGTTCCAGAAAGCGCTGCGCGGGCTGGAAGTCGGTGTCGATGGTCTGAATGAAATGACCAAGGACCGCGAAATCATCGAGGAAGAACTCGGCGAGCCCGGCCCGGAACGCATTTGGTATGTCGGCGATGCTTTTGCGCAGGGTTTCACGCTGGAAGAAGTGCATCAGCTGACGCGTATTGACATGTGGTTCCTGGTCCAGATCAAGGAAATAGTTGATATCGAATTGTGGCTGGAAACGCAAACCCTGGATGCGCTCGACAAACCGCTGCTATACAAGCTCAAGCAAAAAGGCTTTGCCGACCGTCGTCTGGCCAAATTGCTCAAGACTACCGATACCGCTGTGCGCGAGAAGCGTCATGCGCTGAACATTCGTCCGGTCTATAAGCGTGTCGATACCTGCGCTGCAGAGTTCGCGACCAATACCGCGTACATGTACTCGACCTATGATGAAGAATGCGAAGCAAAGCCCACTAACCGGAAAAAAATCATGGTGTTGGGCGGTGGCCCGAACCGTATTGGTCAGGGCATCGAATTCGATTACTGTTGCGTGCATGCCGCACTGGCGTTGCGCGAAGATGGCTATGAAACCATCATGGTTAATTGCAACCCGGAAACAGTTTCAACTGATTACGATACCTCGGATCGCCTGTATTTCGAATCATTGACGCTGGAAGACGTGCTGGAAATCGTTGCGATCGAGAAGCCCTACGGCGTTATCGTTCAATATGGCGGCCAGACTCCGCTGAAACTGGCGCTCGATCTGGAAGCCAACGGCGTGCCCATTGTAGGCACTTCGCCCGACATGATCGATGCAGCCGAAGATCGCGAGCGTTTCCAGCAATTGTTGCAAGAGTTGGGTTTGCTGCAACCGCCCAATCGTACTGCCCGCACCGAGCAGGAAGCGCTGGAAAAGGCAATGGAAATCGGTTATCCGCTAGTGGTGCGCCCATCGTATGTGCTGGGTGGCCGTGCAATGGAAATCGTGCATGAACAGCGCGACCTGGAGCGCTATATGCGTGAAGCGGTCAAGGTGTCGCATGACTCTCCGGTACTGCTCGATCGTTTCCTCAATGATGCAATCGAATGCGATGTTGATTGCATCAGCGATGGCACACGTACCTTTATAGGAGGCGTGATGGAGCATATCGAGCAGGCTGGCGTGCATTCTGGCGATTCTGCGTGTTCGTTGCCGCCGTATTCGCTGTCGCAGGAAACTATCGATGTGTTGAAACATCAAACCGCACAGATGGCAAAAGGGCTGAATGTAGTGGGGCTGATGAATGTGCAGTTTGCAATCCAGCAAAAGGATGGCAAGGACATTGTGTATGTGCTCGAAGTCAATCCGCGCGCCTCGCGCACGGTGCCTTTCGTTTCCAAAGCGACCGGTTTGCAGTTAGCTAAAATTGCCGCGCGCTGCATGGTCGGACAGTCGCTGGAAAGCCAGGGCATTTTGCACGAAGTGGTTCCGTCTTATTACAGCGTCAAGGAAGCGGTTTTCCCGTTCGTGAAATTTCCCGGCGTCGATACAATCCTCGGCCCGGAAATGAAATCGACCGGAGAAGTGATGGGCGTAGGCAAGACTTTCGGCGAGGCTTTTGTTAAAGCGCAACTTGGGGCTGGCGTGAAATTGCCTAAATCCGGCAAAGTGTTCATTAGCGTCAAGGCCAGCGACAAGCCGATTGCAGTGCAGGTTGCGCAAGACTTGGCACGGCTCGGATTTACCATTGTAGCGACCAAAGGAACTGCTGCAGCGATTAGCGCAGCCGGTGTCCCGGTCACAATGGTCAATAAAAAGAGCGAAGGACGCCCCCACGTGGTGGATATGATCAAGAATAACGAAATTGCCATGGTCATCAACACGGTCGAGGAAAAGCGTAGCGCGATCATTGACTCGCGCGCTATTCGGACTTCTGCTCTGGCCGCACGCGTGACGACGTTTACCACCATTTTTGGCGCGGAAGCAGCAGTGCAGGGAATGGCGCATCTGGACGAGTTGCATGTCTATGATTTACAAGGGCTGCATAAAACTCTACACTAAGAGTTAGTCAAACCCCTACCTGCAGAGGTCATAAACGGCATCGAATTTACCCGATGCCAGTTATGGCCTCTGTGGTTTTTATATAGTTGAAATATTATGAGCTCAGTCCCTATTACCAAACACGGCGCAGAACTTCTCAAGCAAGAGTTGCATCGCTTGAAGACAAAAGAACGTCATGAAGTCATTAGCGCCATCTCGGAAGCGCGTGCGCAGGGCGATTTATCTGAAAACGCCGAATATGACGCTGCCAAGGAAAAGCAGAGTTTTATTGAAGGACGGATTCAAGACCTGGAAGGCAAACTGGGTGCGGCGCAAATTATTGATCCGTTGTTGCTGGATGCTGAAGGCCGGGTGGTATTCGCTTCTACTGTCTATCTTGAAGATTTGGAGTCGGAACAGAAGGTGACTTATCAAATTGTCGGGGAAGACGAGGCCGACATAAAGGAATTGAAAGTTTCGGTAACGTCTCCGATCGCACGAGCTCTGATCGGCAAGTCGGCTGGAGATGTGGTTGAAGTCAAAGCGCCGGCAGGCATCCGCGAATATGAAATCCTGGAAGTGCGGTATATCTGAACAGTAAAGTGATCAGCGGTATCAGGGTGTTGCCGGCAAATTGCCGTGCTCACCCTGATTGACATATCGCTAGATGGAGAATTAACGGGAGTATAGAGAGAAACAAAGCATTTTCCGCAGATAAATAAAGCGGGAAAATTTATACTCCTGTTTTATATGTGGCCGGCTGTAGTTGCTATTTGCTTCCGAGAGCGCTTTTCTTGGCGCTGCTTTGACGTGGTTTTGCGCGCTTTATGGTGCCGCCTTCGGTGACGCGCTCGTTGCCTTTGAGCATCACCTTGGTTACTGAGGGACGTTTGGTTCCGCTGGCGCTTGGCTTGACAATAGTTACCTCGCGCATGCCTCTGCCTTTTCTCTCGCTACGTTCTTTTGTGGCTTCTTTTTGCGGACGATAAATTACCAGCAACTTGCCGATATGCTGTACTGGAGCAGCCTTAAGGTTTTCGCACATGGTGTTATACATGGCAATCCGCGCTTCGCGGTCATCGCCGAAAACACGGACTTTGATTAACCCGTGTGAATCCAGCCCCGCATCGATTTCCTTGAGGACGGCAGGCGTCAAACCGGCTTCGCCAATCAACACGATGGGATTGAGCGCATGTGCTTCTGAGCGGAGTGCGCTACGTTCTACAGGGGTAAGTTTCAACATGATTTCGGTAACTAACTAATATCTTCTAAAGGCACTATTCTACGCGAATGGCTAAAAACAAATTAAACAAAAACTGGCTGCACGATCATATCAACGATCCCTATGTGAAGCTGGCGCAAAAAGAAGGTTATCGCGCTCGGGCCGCTTACAAGCTCAAGGAAATTGATGAGGATGAAAACCTGATCAAGCGCGGCCAGGTTATCGTTGATCTGGGCTCTACCCCGGGTAGCTGGTCGCAATATGTACGCAATAAACTCTCCGGCCAAGATGGCGGCGGCATTCATGGCACGATTATCGGCCTGGACATGCTGCCTATGGAGCCGATTGCGGATGTGCATTTTATTTTGGGAGACTTTCGCGAGGAAGGTCCTTTGCTCGCATTGGAGAAAGTACTGTCAGGACGAAAAGTAGATCTTGTTTTATCGGATATGGCACCAAATTTATCCGGTATCGCTGTGGCGGATGCGGCGCGGGTTGAATATCTGATCGATTTGGCAATGGCCTTCGCCAAAGTGCACATGAAGCCATCAGGCTCTTTGCTCGTCAAATGTTTTAATGGCGTGGGCTTTAATGAAATTTTAGCGAAACTCAAACTGGAATTTAAAGTTGTTTCACAAAAAAAACCAAAAGCAAGCCGGGATAAATCATCCGAGATATTTCTTTTAGGAAAAATTCTGAAAAATCCTATGTAAATTACATTTCACGCCTTGATTTTCGCGGTGTGCAATCGCATATGCGCTATGACAAGCGTATGAAATTGCGAGTAAAATCAGCATAATAGGATAGGCAATAGAGCGCGTTCGCGCTAAAGGAGTTCTTGTGAACAATATGTTTTCCAAAACAGCAATCTGGGTAGTAATTGCCCTGGTGCTATTTACCGTATTTAAACAGTTCGACAGCCGAGGGCTGGCAACTGGCGCTACACCTATCCAATATTCCGATTTCCTGGATGAAGTAAAGGCGCAACGCATCAAGGAAGCGGTTATCGAGGATCGTAGCATCATCGCGACCACCACTGATGGCAAGAAGGTCAAGACTTCGGTGACATACCTGGATCGCGGTCTGATTGGCGACTTGGTCAACAATGGCGTCAAGTTCGATGTCAAACAGCCGGAAGAACAGTCTTTCCTGTCGCAAGTCTTCATTTCCTGGTTCCCGATGCTATTGCTGATTGGGGTATGGGTATTTTTCATGCGGCAAATGCAGGGAGGCGGCAAGGGCGGTGCTTTTTCCTTCGGCAAATCCAAGGCGCGCATGCTTGATGATGCAAGCAATACAGTGACTTTTGCCGATGTGGCCGGTTGCGATGAAGCCAAGGAAGAAGTGCAGGAACTGGTCGATTTTCTGAAGGAGCCTACCCGCTTTCAAAAGCTCGGTGGACGCATTCCACGCGGTGTTTTGATGGTCGGACCTCCGGGTACCGGTAAGACTTTGCTCGCACGTGCCATCGCTGGCGAAGCAAAAGTACCTTTCTTTACGATTTCAGGCTCCGATTTCGTTGAAATGTTTGTCGGCGTCGGTGCGTCACGGGTGCGTGACATGTTTGAAAATGCCAAAAAGAATTCGCCATGCATTATTTTCATCGACGAAATTGATGCGGTCGGACGTCATCGTGGTGCCGGTATGGGCGGTGGCAATGATGAGCGCGAACAAACACTCAACCAGTTGCTGGTCGAGATGGATGGATTCGAGCCCAATTCCGGTGTCATCGTGATTGCCGCAACCAACCGTGCCGATGTGCTCGATAAGGCGTTGTTGCGTCCGGGGCGTTTTGACCGTCAAGTAGTGGTTGGCTTGCCGGATATCCGCGGCCGCGAACAGATTCTGATGGTGCACATGCGCAAGGTACCTATTGCTCCTGATGTCAAGGCAGATATTTTAGCTCGCGGTACCCCTGGTTTTTCAGGCGCTGATTTGGCCAACTTGGTCAACGAAGCTGCTTTGTTTGCCGCCCGTCGCAACAAACGGCTGGTGGAAATGAAGGATTTCGAGGATGCCAAAGACAAGATCGTGATGGGCCCGGAACGCAAGTCCGCAGTCATGCGCGAGGAAGAACGCAGAAATACGGCTTTCCACGAATCCGGTCATGCGGTAGTAGCCAAATTGTTGCCGAAAGCGGACCCCGTACATAAAGTCACTATCATGCCGCGCGGCTTTGCGCTGGGTCTGACGTGGCAGTTGCCCGAGCATGACCGCGTCAATATGTACAAGGACAAGATGCTGGAAGAAATTGCGATCCTGTTTGGTGGCCGCATTTCAGAAGAAATTTTCATGCATCAGATGTCAACCGGAGCATCAAACGATTTTGAGCGTGCTACCAAACTGGCGCGTGCAATGGTGACCCGCTACGGCATGTCCGAGTCCCTCGGTACGATGGTATATGAGGACACCGAGCAAGATGCGTACTTTGGCCGTATGTCTGCCAAAACGGTATCCGAAGCAACGCAACAAAAAGTCGATACCGAGATTCGACGTATTCTGGACGAGCAATATGCGCTGTCGCGTAAATTGCTGGAAGAAAATCGCGAAAAGGTCGAACTTATGGCTAAGACCCTGCTGGACTGGGAAACCATCGATGCCGACCAGATCAACGACATCATGGAGGGCAATCCACCACGCCCTCCTAAAGAAGGAATTCCGGCCAAGCGCGCGTCTTCCGATAGCAGCTCGGGCGATGTATCGCCGACCGCAACTGCCCCTGCTTAATAACGGAAAATTGCAGTCAGGCAGCACGCAAATGAAATAACAAGGGTGGGACTATTCGGTCTCACCCTTTTTTATGATCAATATGGAAAATTACTTTCAATGCGGGCGTTATCGCCTGCCGCTGCACGATCAGATGCGGCCACTTGTTATGGGGATACTGAATGCGACCCCCGATTCCTTTTCGGATGGAGGACAATACCACGCGCTGGAATCCGCGTTGTCGCGTGCCGAACAGATGATTGCGGAGGGCGTCGATATCATCGATATCGGCGGCGAAACTACACGGCCAGGCGCTAAAGCATTGCCGCTGGAAGATGAATTGCAGCGCGTAATGCCGTTGGTTTATGCTTTGCGCGATTGTGGAAAACCGCTCTCGATCGATACTTATAAGCCGCAAGTCATGCGAGAAGCACTGGCAGCAGGCGCCGACATGATTAACGATATTAATGGCTTTCGCGCGGAAGGTGCTGTGGAAGCGGTTAAAGATAGCGATTGCGGATTATGCGTGATGCATATGCAAAATCAACCGCAAGACATGCAGAACAATCCACAATATACAAACACGCTGAATGAAGTGATGTGTTTTCTGCACGAACGCGTTAACACATTGCTGACCGCAGGGATTTCCCGCGCACGCCTTTGCATTGATCCCGGTTTCGGCTTTGGCAAAACCTTATCGGATAACCTTGCTTTGCTCAAAAGCGTGGATACGATGCAAAAAACGCTGGATTTGCCTTTATTGGCAGGAATGTCGCGTAAATCGATGATCGGCGCAATAACCGGGCAACCGGTCGAGAAACGGCTGGCCGGCAGTCTTGCAGCTGCTTTGATTGCGACAGCCAATGGCGCCAAAATATTGCGGGTACATGACGTGCCCGAAACAATTGATGCGCTTGCTGTTTGGCAAGCTGCGACGCGATAAAACAAATACAAGGGATAAAAATGGCAAGAAAATATTTCGGCACCGACGGTGTCCGTGGGCGTGTGGGCGAGATGCCGATTACCCCAGATTTTGTCATGCGACTTGGGTATGCTGCAGGAAAAGTACTGACACAAGCCGGGTCGACCGATGCCAAGCCGACGGTATTGATTGGCAAGGACACCCGCATTTCCGGCTATATGCTGGAAGCAGCGCTGGAAGCGGGGCTTTCCGCCGCCGGCGTAGATGTCCTGCTTGCCGGGCCGGTGCCCACGCCTGCGGTAGCGTACCTGACCCGCGCATTACGCTTGTCTGCAGGGATTGTCATTTCGGCTTCTCACAACCCCTACTACGATAATGGAATCAAGTTTTTTTCCGCCCAAGGCAATAAATTGCCGGATACCGTGGAGCAGGCAATCGAAGCAGCGCTCGATACGCCGATGTCGTGCGTGTCTTCTGAAAAACTAGGCAAAGCCCACCGTATTGAAGACGCGCGCGGTCGATATGTCGAATTTTGCAAATCGACTTTCCCTACGGAACTGGATCTGCGCGGATTGAAAATTGTCCTCGACTGCGCGCATGGTGCCGCTTATCAGATTGCTCCGCTGGTATTTCACGAGTTGGGAGCGGAAGTCATAACCATCGGCAATCAACCGAATGGCTTGAATATCAATGATGGTTTTGGAGCCACTTCGCCCGCCGCATTGAGGGACGCTGTGCGCAATCACCAAGCCGATATCGGAATCGCGTTGGATGGCGATGCTGACCGTTTGCTGATGACCGATGCTACCGGATGCTTGTATGACGGCGATCAATTGTTGTATGTGATGATCAAGGATCGATTAAAGAACGGCCCGGTAAACGGCGCGGTCGGAACCCTGATGACCAATATGGCACTGGAAATCGCGCTGAAAAAAATGGGCGTCGGTTTTGCCCGTGCCAAGGTGGGCGACCGCTACGTGCTTGAAGTGATGCGAGAACGCGGCTGGATACTGGGCGGCGAGGGCTCCGGTCATTTGTTGTGCCTTGATAAACAGACAACCGGCGACGGTATTGTTTCTGCATTGCAAATTTTGTCTGCTCTGAAACGTAGTGGCATGACGCTGGCGGAATCGGTGGCGGACCTGCCTTTATTCCCCCAGACTTTAATCAATGTAAAAGTGTCGGCAGATTTTGACTGGCTGCAAAATGCCGGAATGATAGCCGAAAAAGAACAAGTGGAACGTGAACTAGGCGATAACGGCCGTGTATTGATCCGCCCCTCTGGCACAGAACCATTGATACGCGTAATGGTGGAAGCTAGAAATGCTGATGTGGCGCAGCAAATGGCGCATCGAATTGCCGGGAAAGTATGAGATCTTCCCATAATAGGTTTCCGGCAAAAAAGATGGCTCTATCGGTGATTTTTTAAAACGCTAATGCCGCTCGGATGCCAGTCTGATTTCTTCCAGAACCAGTGCTTGCACAGTGGGGTGCAATCCGAGAGCGAGATGGCCGATTGTGGATAATGCGATGTTTTTCGCTCCCGCCAAATGGGCTGATTGCTGGGGTGCGATAATATTGTCGTGGAGCGAATAAATGGAAGTAATGAGTGCCCGTTTGGCGGCATCTTCCGACTCGGCAAGACTGCGCAGCCAGGCGGACGGTTGGCCGTGAGTTGCATTGTCATTCCAGCGCATCTCCGCGCTATTGAGGCCGACGCCGAAATTCGCCAGCACAGTGCCGTAATGGGGCGTTCCGATAGTGATAATTTTTGCGATTCTGCGATTGTTATACCGTCGTAGATATGCCCTTTCGGCCAAGCCGCCCATGCTGTGCGCTAAAATAATAATCTGCTCTTTGCCGCTTTCCTTGCAAAGATTTTCCAGCGCGTTGTCGATACTGACCGCATAACTATCAATACCTGCCAATAACGGTTCCAAATCGATAGCTTTGAAACTTATGCGCGCCTGGATCAGATGTCGCCGCATGCTGCGCCAATACCCGCTGTTGCAGCCATATCCGTGAATCAGCAATACCGGCAGGCCGTGGGCCTGTGACGCGATGGTGCCGGAAAATGCGCGGAAGGGCATGTACCAGGATGTCACCAGCATGTTGGCCCAAAACTCCTGGAACAATAGGCCCACAGTGGGGTGCCAGGCAAGCCGCTGTTCGCTTGGAAGCGCGCTCTGGTACCGGGACGCGATCAAGAAGCCGTTGGCGATTAACAGGAGGCGCGTCAGAATAAGTGCGCTGAAACTCAGAAACCATGCCAGCAGCTCGCTGGTGACACGAAAAAAATTATGCAGCAGGAAATACAGTCCGACAACTATCAAGATTTGTAAAAAAATCAGTGCATTTGTTAAGAGTGTAATCATCGAAAAGCAAGTGCAGTCGAAGGACTGCAGTTGGCTTAATCCTCTTCGCATAATTAAGGCAGCTCGATTTTTTCAAATAAAATTGGGGAGTATGCGCATAAATGGCATTGTTCTCGAATATAAATAACCGACTTTAAAAAATACGCCGTACTGTATTTATTTTGCGGAAAGAATTTTGCTTTGCGTCAGGCTGATCAACCGAGTCCCGGCAAGCTTGTCGTGCAAAAACTGGCCATCTTTATCCAGTTTTGCCGTTAGTGCCCATAAGCACATGCCGGCCGCTAACACACCGATGCTTTCCCAGCCCTTCAGACCCAATGCAAAATTGAGCGCCATGGCAGGCAGAAACCACATCCACGTTAAAAGATAGCGCAACGCAGCTTTAGGGAACGAGACGCTATCTGCGCCCGGTGCTTCAAGCTTGATATGCCAGGTTTTCATCGCCAGTGTCTGACCGCCGCGCATCCAGCAATACAGAAAGTACGCGCCTATAACGATAAACAGCCAGAATTGCCGCGTATGCCTCAATGTCAGCGCATGGCGGCTTTCCGTGAGAGTATCGAATACCCATCCGGCAATGAAAACAACGCCAAAAACCAGCATGGCTTCATAGAGCATGCATACCAGACGACGTTTCAGCAGGGCAGGTGGTTTCAGCAGGGCAGGTGGTTTCAGCAAGGTGTTTCACTTCGTATCGATAGGTGCGGAGGGCGTCAGTATACTTGAATCCTTGTTCTGTGTTGGCGCGGATTGCAGCGGCATTTTTTGAAGCTTGGAAGGTGCAACATCATTATTTTTGTGTGCTTTGGGCAAACGCACCACTCTTTTCTTGTTGGCTGCTGTGGCGGCAAGGGCCTTTTTTTGTTCTTCGGACAGTTGCTGATACTCTTGCCAGTGGGCGCTTTTTTGATCGGGAGCGATTTTTTTTGCACGCCAGTAATTCTCTCGTGCAATACGGCGTTGTTGCGGCGAGAGCTTAATCCATTCGCGCATTCGATTCTGAATCCGGATGCGTTCTTCCGGTTTCATTGAGGGGAATTTGTTGCCGATCGCTAACCATTTTTTTTTGTGGGCAGAATCAAGGCGGCTCCAGTCCGCCGACAGCGGCGCAAGCGCTTGCTGTTGTGCGCCAGTTAATGCCGACCAGTCGAGTTCTGCTTCCCTCTCAATGAGCGACGCTGTCAAGATCGTTTGCGCGCTGGTATTTTCTGCAATCGCCGGAACGACTGCAGAAAACGATAACCCAATCGTCAACGCTATGGCTGCAGATGCGCGTGCAGGGGAAAAAAAAGAAATTTCATGTTTCATCATTACTCTCCGCGATCGGATAGATACGCGGTAAATCCGTGGTCAAGATACGCTGCGGGCGGTAGTTCATCGGCCAGAATTGCGGAATCGATATCAGCGGTGTCGGTGATGTGTTGTTGCTGTTCGAATTTATAAATTCCGAGCAGTCCGCTGAATAATACAATCGCCGGAACCAGCAAGCCAATACGCCGCAGCCATATGAACGGTGCATGCAAACCGGTGGTGCCATGCCCTGCAAGCACTGCTGGGGTAATGGGCGCCAACAAAGGTGCATCTTTTTTCTTGCGTGAAAGTGCCAGCTTGCGTGCCGCAGCCAGTTTCGACACGGTGTCGTCTGGTAAATTCGCCAGGCTTTGATCCAGCGCGTGCCGGATTTTATAAGCGTAATCGAGTTCTTTGGCGTCTTTGGGGATGTTCATAATCGTATTCCTTTTGCTCGCAGGGAGACCGCGAGAGCATGCGTTGCACGAGAGCAATGTGTTTTCACACTTCCTTCGGAGCAACCCATTGCAATGGCTGTTTCAGTTATATCCAGGTCTTCCCAATAACGCATCAGAAACGCTTCTCGTTGACGAGCGGGCAGTTTTTGGACTTCCGCATCAATCAGGTTCAGCAATTGCATGCGCTCAATTTTGTCGGCACTGGATTCCGTTGCCTGAAAACCCTCCTGCGCTTCAAGATGCTCGAGCGGATCAAAGTCTTCGCCCGCTTGGGAATTGCCTCGCATTGCTGAAAAAAGCGTAACCCATGTATTGCGAACTTTTTCCCTGCGAAAAAAATCCAGAATGGTATTTTGCAAAATGCGCTGAAACAGCATTGGTAGCTCAGCGGCGGGCTTGTCGCCGTATTTTTCAGCGAGTTTTATCATCGCATCCTGCACAATATCCAGGGCTGCTTCATCTTTACGTACCGCATAGAGAGCGTGCTTGAAGGCGCGCCGCTCACAGTTTTTTAGGAAATCAGAGAGTTCTTTGTCAGTTGCCACGTGCAGCGATGGTAAATCCTACGTTAAACAAAGCGAAACCTGCTGCACCGTAAGTGAAGTGATGGTCAATCATCAAGTATCGAAACGGCAGGCGGGATTCCGCGGGCTTTTGAAATGCCGGCCAATCCTAGCAAATACGGAGAAATCCTGCCTGTTTTTGTGCGTATATTCTTTTTGGTCCAGAATTTGCTAAGGATTAGCTTGACCAAAATGGTGCAACGCATTAACGTTACATTCGCTTCGGAATCCCGGAGCGAATGGTCTTTTCGTTGCTGCACATGAAGCAGTTCATCGATTAGATGTGCTTTTACTTAAGAAGCTGTTTGCTCTAACCCGCGCCACAAGCGTGAGAAATCATACTGTCGCAACAAAACCCCGGCTGAACGAGGAGCGTTTAGCGTCTGCTTTGAACCATATCTACGGATATGCAATAAAGAGGCGTCACCGCACAAAAAAGGGAAGCCCCGGATTGTCGCATTGCATAACATGATTTCGCCAGGAGAGAGCATCCGATCAATCTCCAATGGATCTTGAAAGGAATGTAGCATGAGTGCAGAAGAAATTACAGGCGCGGAAATCGTCGTGCGTTGTCTGGCTGAAGAAGGTGTAGAACACGTTTTCGGCTATCCCGGTGGTGCGGTGCTTTATATATACGACGCCATTTTCAATCAAAATAAGTTTCAGCATATCTTGGTGCGTCACGAGCAGGCTGCCGTGCATGCCGCCGATGCGTATTCGCGCAGCTCCAAAAAAATCGGTGTGGCCATAGTTACCTCCGGTCCCGGCGTGACCAATGCAGTCACTGGCTTGGCTACCGCTTATATGGATTCGATTCCAATGGTGGTGATATCCGGTCAGGTGCCATCGCACGCAATCGGACAAGATGCGTTTCAGGAATGCGATACGGTCGGCATCACCCGTCCCTGCGTGAAGCATAATTTCCTGGTCAAGGACGTCAAGGATCTGGCTGCAACGATACGCAAGGCGTTTTTCATCGCCACCACCGGCCGCCCTGGCCCGGTGCTAGTCGACATTCCTAAAGATATCTCGATGCACAAGTGCGTCTTTGAATATCCGCGCGAGCTTGAAATGCGCTCTTACAAGCCAGTCGATAAAGGCCATTCAGGTCAAATTCGCAAAGCGGTGCAGTTGTTGCAGCAGGCTGAACGGCCGATGATTTATGCCGGCGGCGGCGTGATTTTGGCCAATGCAGCTCCCGAACTCAACAAGTTGGTCGATAAACTCGGCTTTCCATGTACCAATACACTAATGGGATTGGGCGGATACCGGGCTTCCAGCGATAAATATCTGGGCATGCCCGGCATGCATGGCACTTATGAAGCGAACATGGCGATGCAGCATTGCGACGTATTGATCGCCATCGGTGCCCGTTTTGATGATCGCGTCATCGGCAATCCGAAACATTTCTGTTCTCACCCACGCAAAATCATTCATATCGATATCGATCCATCGTCGATTTCAAAGCGCGTCAAGGTCGATATTCCGATTGTCGGCAACGTCAAGGATGTGCTCCAGGAATTCCTCGCACAACTTGACGCCTCCGAGGTCAAGCCCAATGCAAACGCACTGTCGGACTGGTGGCGGCAAGTAACTGAATGGCGCGGTCGCGAGTGCATGAAATTCGCGGATTCAAGCGACGTCATCAAGCCGCAATCGGTAGTGCAAAAACTGTGGGAAGTCACCAAAGGCGACGCCTTCATCACGTCCGATGTCGGGCAGCACCAGATGTGGGCTGCGCAATATTATCCATTCGATAAGCCGCGGCGCTGGATCAACTCCGGCGGTCTGGGTACGATGGGCGTTGGCCTGCCTTTCGCAATGGGCGTGCAGATGGCCAATCCCGGTGCAACGGTTGCCTGCATCACCGGCGAAGGTTCGATCCAGATGAACATCCAGGAATTGGCAACCTGCAAGCAGTACCATCTGACGCCCAAGATCATCATGCTTAACAACCGTTTTCTCGGCATGGTACGGCAGTGGCAGCAAATCGATTACGGTTCACGCTATGCGGAGTCGTATATGGATTCGCTGCCGGATTTCACCAAGCTGGCCGAAGCTTATGGTCATGTCGGCATGCAGATCGAAAAGCCGAGCGATGTTGATGGCGCACTGCGCGATGCATTTGCAATGAAGGACAAATTGGTGTTCATGAATTTCATTACGGATCAAACCGAGAACGTCTGGCCGATGGTCAAGGCCGGCAAGGGTCTGACTGAAATGCTGTTGGGTTCGGAGGATCTGTAATATGCGACATATCATTTCTGTATTGCTGGAAAATGAAGCGGGTGCCTTATCGCGCGTGGTCGGCCTGTTTTCCGCACGTGGTTACAATATCGAGACCTTGACGGTGGCACCGACCGAAGATGCAACTCTGTCGCGGATGACCGTTGTCACGAGCGGCTCGGATGACATCATCGAACAAATCACCAAACACTTGAATCGCCTGATCGAGGTGATCAAGGTAGTTGATTTGACCGAAGGTGCGCACATCGAGCGTGAATTGATGCTGATTAAAGTGCGGGCAGTTGGTAAGGAACGGGAAGAAATGAAGCGCACCGCGGATATTTTCCGTGGCCGCATCATCGATGTGACCGAGAAAACCTACACCATCGAACTTACCGGCAACAAGGGCAAGCTGGATGCATTTATCGATTCAATCGATCGGACCGCTATCTTGGAAACGGTCCGTACCGGCGGTTCCGGCATCGGTCGCGGCGAACGCATTCTCAAAGTTTAATTTAGTTACCAACTTCAACTGATTTAGGAATAATTATGAAAGTTTTCTACGATAAAGATTGCGACCTGTCCCTGATCAAGGGTAAAAATGTAGCCATCATCGGTTACGGTTCCCAAGGTCATGCGCATGCACAAAATCTGAATGACTCCGGTTGCAAAGTGACGGTTGGTCTGCGCAAGGGCGGCGCTTCCTGGGACAAGGCTAAGAACGCTGGCCTGAATGTTGCCGAAGTCAACGATGCGGTCAAAGCTGCAGACGTCATCATGATTTTGTTGCCTGACGAGAATATCGCTCAGGTTTACAATGAAAACGTTGCGCCACATGCCCAGCAAGGTGCGGTACTGGCATTCGCGCACGGCTTTAACGTGCATTACGGCCAAGTCGTGCCGCGCGCCGATCTCGATGTCATCATGATCGCGCCGAAAGCACCGGGTCACACAGTACGCGGTACTTATGCTCAAGGCGGCGGTGTGCCGCACCTGATCGCCGTCTACCAAGATAAATCCGGCGTGGCGCGCGACATTGCATTGTCTTATGCAATGGCGAACGGTGGCGGTCGTGCAGGCATCATTGAAACTAACTTCCGTGAAGAAACCGAAACCGATCTGTTCGGTGAGCAGGCAGTTTTGTGCGGTGGTACTGTCGAACTGATCAAAGCGGGCTTTGAAACTTTGGTAGAAGCTGGCTATGCACCGGAAATGGCGTATTTCGAGTGTTTGCACGAGTTGAAATTGATCGTCGATCTGATTTACGAAGGCGGTATCGCCAACATGAATTACTCGATTTCGAACAATGCAGAGTACGGCGAATATGTCACCGGTCCGCGTATCGTGACCGAAGATACCAAGAACGCGATGCGTCAGTGCCTGAAAGACATCCAGACCGGCGAATACGCGAAGAGCTTCATCCTGGAAAACAAGGCGGGTGCACCAACCTTGATTTCCCGTCGTCGCCTGACTTCCGAGCATCAAATCGAAGAAGTCGGCAGCAAGTTGCGCGCGATGATGCCTTGGATCGCAAAAAACAAGCTGGTCGATCAAAGCAAGAACTAAGCAGCAAGAAAATAATCGCATTCATATAGTCGTTTATTTAAGAAAAAGGGTGTGCGGCGACGTACACCCTTTTTTATCTGGAGAGTGCCATGAAGAAAATTTGTACAGCTGGAATGCTATTGCTTGCGATCTCAGGCGGAGCCGCGGCTCAGCAAGTCGCAAGTGGTGGCACTTTGGTAACTGTTTCCGCTACGGGGGAAGCGCGGGCTGAAAACAATGAAGCGCGCGCGCTCTTTTTTATCGAAGAGCAGGATAAGGACAAGGCTGCGGCTGCTTCACGCGTTAACCAGAAAATGAAACAGGGCGTTGAAGTGCTGAAGAAGGAAGATCCGCAAGCGACCTTGGCTTCTCGCAATTACTACACATACCCTGTGTATGCGGAAGAGCGGCCGCAGGCGGGCGGCAGCGTACGCAAGCGCCAGCTGACCGGATGGCGCGTCGGACAGTATCTGGACATGAAAACGGAGAATTTGCAGAAATTGCCAGTCACCGTGGCAGCAGCACAAAATATTCTGGCGCTTAACGGCGTTACATTCGGCCTGTCCGATGCATTGAGCAAGCGCCTTGATGCCACACGCATGACCGATGCCTATCAGAATTTAATGGCGCGCTTGCAGGTGATTGCCAAGGCGATGGGGCGCAATGCCGCGGACGCTGTCATCGAAACAATTGATTTTGACGGCGGTGATAATCCCGGGCGGCCGTATATGGCGGCGTCAGCGATGGAAAAAACGGCCAGAATGGACGGCCAGGTAGCCGAAGCCAGTTTCGAACCGGGAGAAAGCACGTTGGCTACCCGTGTGGTGGCGCACATACGGTTCAAATGATCGAGGGCAAAATTGTCGGTCTGTTGATGCTGTGCGGTTTGGCATCTTGTTCCAGGCCGGTACCGCCGGAAAATAACCCGCTCGTGGAGCCGATCAAGGCTCTGGAGCAGGCGAAAGCGGTGCAAAGTCAAGTCATGCAGCAGGCCGAACAGCAAAAACGCCAGCTCGAAGCGGTAGAAAAATAGCGCATTTTCGTCATAGGAAATTGACGTTATACTTGCCGACCTGAATATAGCTGTTTTAAGCCTGCATTTATTCTGGATATCGGAATTGCAGGCGGCATGTCGGCACCGGCATGGTCGATGTGAAAATGGAATCGCAAACAGAAGTACAACATGGGGCAAACGCCTCGCTACCGGAGTCATTATTTGAACAATTATCCCCATCCGATCATCGCGCGCGAAGGTTGGCCGTTTTTGGCAATTGCTTTCGCAATTGCTCTTGCCGTTAGTACTTACTCAGTTGCAATCTCGATTCCTTTCTGGATCATTGCTTTTTTTGTGCTGCAATTCTTTCGCGATCCTGCCCGGGTGATTCCGCAACAGGCAAATGCAGTATTATCGCCTGCCGATGGACGCATTGTCGTAGTGGAAAAAGCGCACGATCCTTATGCCGGACGCGAAGCGCTCAAAATCAGCGTATTCATGAATGTGTTCAACGTGCATTCCAATCGTTCTCCAGTCGATGGCACGATTGTCAATGTGCAGTATTTTCCCGGAAAATTCGTCAATGCCGATCTCGACAAGGCTTCGATCGAGAATGAGCGCAATGCGCTAACGATTACTGCTGCCAACGGTCAAACCGTTACCTGCGTGCAGGTGGCCGGTCTGATTGCGCGCCGCATCCTGTGCTATGTCAAAACGGGCGATACTTTGACGCGCGGTCAGCGTTATGGATTTATCCGTTTCGGTTCGCGCGTCGATGTCTATCTGCCTCTGACTGCGACCCCTAAAGTCGTGGTAGGCGACAAGGTATCGGCGACTGAAACGATTTTGGCCGAATTTTGATTCCTTCTACATCAGGCTTCACCGGGATGGGACTCCATGACACCCTTCAATCGTCGTAAAGCAAAAAGCAGCGCCAATCTGTCGGCACGGGCGCTTCGTGCAAAAAATAAACTGTTGCACGGTGCGACGCCGGGTGACGACCAGGTCGCTGTGCGGCGCTTGCCGCGGCGCGGTATTTATCTGCTACCGAATGCGTTCACTACCGCAGCGCTGTTTTGCGGCTTCTACGCGATCGTGATGGCAATGAATTTGAAATTCGACCATGCGTCGATTGCCATTTTTGCTGCGATGGTGCTCGATAGCCTGGACGGGCGGGTTGCCCGTCTGACGCATACCGAGAGCGAATTCGGCGCGCAGTACGATAGCTTGTCCGACATGGTGTCGTTTGGCGCCGCGCCCGCCCTGGTCGTCTATGAATGGTCGTTACGCGGCATGGGTAAACTCGGCTGGCTCGCGGCTTTCGTCTATTGCGCTGGTGCAGCTTTGCGTCTGGCCCGCTTCAACACCAATATTACGGTAGTCGACAAGCGTTATTTCCAGGGCTTGCCCAGCCCTGCCGCAGCCGCGCTGGTGGCGGGTTTTGTCTGGTTAATGGACGACTTGCGTTTTGCCGGTGCTGATTTGAGCTGGATTGCCTGGGTCATCACGCTGTCGGCCGGTCTGACGATGGTCACGAACGTGCCGTTTTACAGTTTCAAGGACATTAATTACCGCAAATCGGTGCCCTTCATCGCACCTTTGCTGATCGTTCTGGCCTATGTCGCGGTATCGAGCGACCCGCCGAAGGTTTTGTTCGGCTTATTTGTCTTGTATGGCTTATCCGGGTATGGAGTGTATTTCTGGCGTTTGTTCAAGGGCAAGCCGGTCAGCATCATCCAGACCGAAACGGAATCGCCCGAAGATGATATCGATATCAAATAGAAATCTCGCGTCTTAATCAGGAGCACAGCATGGCCGCAGCAGAAAAGATCATCATATTCGACACCACTTTGCGCGATGGCGAGCAATCTCCGGGCGCGTCGATGACCCGGGACGAAAAAATCCGCATCGCAAAGCAGCTTGAGCGGATGCGCGTCGATGTCATCGAAGCCGGTTTTGCTGCCGCGTCCCAGGGCGATTTTGAATCGATTCAGGCGATCTCGGGCATCATCAAGGATTCCATCGTGTGTTCGCTGTCGCGCGCCAACGATCGCGATATCGCGCGTGCAGCGGAAGCTTTGGCAACAGCTGAGCGCAAGCGCATCCATACCTTCATTGCGACTTCGCCGCTGCACATGGAAAAAAAGCTGCGCATGACGCCCGACCAAGTGTTTGAGCAAGCCAAGCAAGCAGTGCGTTTTGCGCGCCAATTCACCGACGATGTCGAATTCAGTCCTGAAGATGGCAGCCGTTCCGATATGGATTTCCTGTGCCGGGTCTTGGAAGCGGTGATTGCCGAAGGTGCGACCACCATCAATTTCGCCGATACAGTCGGTTATGGGGTACCTGAGTTGTACGGCAACATGCTGAAAACCTTGCGGGAGCGGATTCCGAATTCCGACAAGGCCATCTGGTCGGTGCATTGCCATAACGACCTCGGGATGGCGGTTGCCAACTCGTTGGCCGGAGTCATGATCGGCGGCGCACGGCAGATCGAATGCACGATCAACGGCTTGGGCGAGCGGGCCGGCAACACTGCGCTGGAAGAAGTCGTGATGGCGCTGCGCACTCGCAAGGATTATTTCAATTTTGAAGTAGGGATTGACGCCACGCAAATCGTGCCGGCATCCAAACTCGTGTCGCAGATCACCGGCTTCGCGGTGCAGCCGAACAAGGCAATTGTGGGGGCCAATGCCTTTGCCCATGCATCCGGCATTCATCAGGACGGCATCCTGAAAGCGCGCGACACCTATGAAATCATGCGCGCCGAAGATGTCGGCTTGTCGGCCAATAAAATTGTTTTGGGAAAATTATCCGGGCGCAATGCATTCAAGCAGCGACTGCAGGATCTGGGTATAGCCCTCGATTCCGAAACTGAAGTCAATGCGGCATTTGCACGCTTCAAGGAATTGGCCGATCGCAAATCCGACATTTTTGACGAAGACATTATTTCTCTGGTATCGGACGAGCAGCAATCGCACGAGCAGGAATGCTACCGGTTCGTTTCCCTATCGCAGCATTCCGAAACCGGCGAGCGGCCAGTAGCCAAAGTAGTGTTTTCGATCGACGCCAAGGAAGTTTCCTGTGAAGGGCAGGGCAACGGCCCGGTGGATGCCACGGTCAATGCGATTGAATCGATTACCGCAAGCGGCGCCGAACTGCTGCTGTTCTCGGTCAATGCGATCACCACCGGCACCCAGGCGCAAGGCGAAGTCACGATGCGTTTATCCAGAGCCGGGCGTATCGTCAATGGCATCGGCGCAGACCCGGACATCGTGGTGGCATCTGCAAAAGCCTACCTGTCGGCGTTGAACAAACTGCAATCGAAGGCGGAAAAGCTCAATCCACAGTTGTGATTTTGCCGCAGAGATAGGATCTGTCGGATGCACAGTCGTTAATCCGTGCCCTCGGAAGAAGTTGAATTATAGGGAGTATGCCTATAAATAACTGGTTTTCCGCATATGGTTAAAGCGAGCCGATAAAATACCATGACGGGTATTTTATCGGCTGTGAGGCGGGGAAATTGTCATCGGACATGCCTGGGGAAACTGTGGCCGAGCAATTCCTCTCGCGGTTCCAGCCAGGTATCCGGCCCGTTCATCATTTTTCGCACAATGCCATTGCGATCGAAATGGACGTGCATCATCGAATCCCATACGCCGTTTTCCTTGTAGCGGTAAGTCCATACAGTCAAATCCGACAACGACAGATAGGACGTTTCCGCTGGCCTGCCGAACATGTGCAAAATGTCTTGCTGCGTGGTTGCGCCGATTTTTACCGTTGCGAATTTTTGCGTTGTCAGCACTTGCTCATATGCCTTCAAGCGCCCACTGGCATCGAACCGTGCCATATACGTTTGCTGCCCCCACGGGCCGCGTACATAGGCCAGCACGCTGTCATCCCCGTCCCGATAGCGCGCGCTCGGTACGCCCAATGCACTGACAACTTCCGCTTCACTCTGGCCCGGCAATATCGAGGGTGCGCGCATCACAGCGCAACCGGTCAAGCCGATCAGCAGACAACTCAGCAAGATTGACATTGTTTTCATTATTTCCCCCGGTAGCGGTCAAGTATTTGAGCGGATTTGGCATTTCCGCTATAATGCGCGTCTGATCTGATTTAAGACCGGATTTTTATTTATTTGTTCACGGTGCGTAGGGTTGATTACTCTGTGCATCGCATGTTAAAGGTTCATCATGACTATCGAAAAAACAGCAAAAGCTGCCATTGTCGCAGACAATGCACGCGCTCAAAACGACACCGGCTCCCCGGAAGTGCAAGTTGCGTTGCTGACAGCACGCATCAATGACCTCAATGGTCACTTCAAGGCACACGTCAAGGATCATCATTCCCGCCGTGGTTTGATCATGATGGTTAATCGCCGCAAAAGCCTGCTCTCGTACCTCAAGGGCAAGGATGTAAATCGCTATCGCGACCTGATTCAAAAACTCGGCTTGCGCAAATAAAGCAGTCAACGCTATTGATTGCGTTATTGCTACCGGGTTTGATCGAAGTGCCTGCTTCAGTTCGCTGACGCAGGCATTTTGCTTTTTTGCGAATCCGCTGCGTAAGCGCATTCCGCTGTAAAAAAAGAAGGTGGCAAGTCGAAATTGACGTGCCGCCTGTGGTGAGGTGAACGACAGCGCCTGAAATTCTGTCGGCAATTAGAAAGGAACTCTCCGTGTTTAATAAAGTCACTAAAACCTTCCAGTACGGCCAACATCAAGTCACGCTCGAGACCGGCGAAATCGCCCGTCAAGCCTCTGGCGCAGTTCTGGTATCGATAGAAGATACCGTTGTGCTCGCAACCGTTGTGGCACGTAAAGATGCCAAGCCTGGTCAAGATTTCTTTCCCTTGACCGTTGATTATGTTGAAAAAACCTATGCAGCCGGCCGCATTCCCGGCGGTTTTTTCAAACGCGAAGGCCGTCCATCGGAAAAAGAGACATTGACCTCGCGTCTGATCGATCGTCCAATCCGTCCGCTATTCCCCGAGGGCTACCTCAACGAAGTGCAGATCATCATCCATGTGCTGTCGGTCAATCCTGAAATCGATCCGGATATCGCAGCGATGATCGGCGCTTCTGCCGCGCTGAGCGTGGCCGGCCTGCCTTTCAATGGCCCGGTCGGTGCTGCGCGCGTCGGTTATATAGGCGGTCAGTACGTATTGAATCCAACCACTTCGCAACTGGTCGGCTCCCAAATGAATCTGGTGGTTGCAGGTACCGAACTGGCCGTATTGATGGTTGAATCGGAAGCGCAGCAATTGTCGGAAGAAATCATGCTGGGCGCTGTAATGTTCGGCCATGAGCAAATGAAGGCAGTCATCGATGCGATCCATGAACTGGTGCGCGATGGCGGCAAGCCGGAAGTGCAATGGGCGCCGGCTGCCAAGAACGAGTCGCTGATTGCGGCTGTCACCGCAGTAGCCGAGCCGCTGTTGCGCGCTGCTTATCAGATCAAGGAAAAGCAAGCCCGCACCACCAAGATCAAAGAAGCGACCGCCAGCGTTTCAGTCGCATTGGCCGAGCAGGCTGCGGCCCGCGGCGAAGCAGCGCCGGATGCATCTGAAGTCGGCAATATGCTGTTCGACCTCGAAGCCAAAATCGTGCGCTCCCAGATTCTGGATGGCGAACCGCGCATCGACGGCCGCGACACCCGCACCGTGCGACCGATTTCGATCCGCACCAGCGTGTTGCCGCGTACGCACGGCTCCGCCTTGTTTACCCGCGGCGAAACCCAGGCTTTGGTGGTTGCAACACTTGGCACCGCGCGCGACGAGCAGAAAATCGACGCCCTGATGGGCGAATATGCGGACCGCTTCATGTTGCATTACAACATGCCTCCGTTCGCCACCGGCGAAACCGGCCGTGTCGGTACTCCGAAACGCCGTGAAATCGGCCACGGCCGCTTGGCCAAGCGTGCATTGCTGGCAGCCTTGCCAGCGCCGGAAGATTTCAGCTATTCGGTGCGCCTGGTGTCGGAAATCACCGAGTCGAACGGTTCTTCCTCGATGGCATCGGTGTGCGGCGGCTGTCTGGCGCTGATGGATGCCGGCGTGCCGATGAAGGCGCACGTCGCCGGCATCCATCAGCGCCAGAC